>Ga0136643_10007308_pt1 | contig 15957 bp, 14 predicted proteins | sample TergutLab28metaG_FD_96883 | JGI IMG/M metagenome (GOLD analysis project Ga0136643, IMG submission 96883) | Labiotermes labralis P1 segment gut microbial communities from Petit-Saut dam, French Guiana - Lab288 P1 (version 3) (version 3) | ecosystem: Host-associated > Arthropoda: Insects >... | reverse complement strand
CTTTGGAAAAATCGACGGACTCCTCTGTTCCCATCCGTTCCGGCATATCCAGCATACGTATAAAATTGGCTACTTTGCCTATATCCTTGCTTCTTTGCCCCAGATTTTCATTAACGATCTCGTCCATAACAGAAAATATCATGCTAAGCGCTCCAAACACTGCGGCAAAGGCTCCAACCGTAATGACACCTGCCATAGCTGCATTAAACAACAGCAAAGTAGCAATCGCCATACCCGCAAAAGATCCAATATTAAGCAACAGCTGCAAAAGTGTTGTTTTACGCTCCGCGTGCCACTCCTTATCGGTTAGTAACATCATTGTATCGTCATATAGTTTATGAAAAAAGGAAAATGCCCCAAGTATACGAGTCTCTTTAAAATATTCCCTATCACATAGGGTCCTTTGATAATATTCGTACTGTCGGCGCAAGGGCGCGTTTTCTTGTTCCAGCTTAGTAAATACCCTCACCCGCACCAATTGAGCAATAAGCGCCGGGATAAAAGATAAGGCCAAAGTCACTACAAGCATGGGAGAAAGCCAAAATAAATACGCCCCTACAGATATAAAATATACTACGTAAAAAAGCGCCAAATCAGTAAAGGTCATGGAAAAATAAGGGATGATATCTACGGATTCTCTCGCTTTGTTTAAGTCGTCCAAAAAATCCGTATCCTCAAACCGAACCGGGTCCATCCTCTGCAGCTTTTGAAACAGATGCATCCTAATACGCCCCGATGTTTTACTGTTTTTTACCACGATCATAAATGCGTACAAACCGTTTAAAATCTGCTGAGCAAAAACAACTACAGCCATCCACAGCAATGGCGTTACCGCCTGCCTAAATCCAATTTCACCTGCAGCTGCCTGGGTAATTCCATCAAACAATCTTTGCGTAGCAATAATCGCAAGAGTCCATGATAGGGCATGCAGGGCAGAAAGTATCATTTGAAACCCATTAAGCCAGGGCGCTGCCATAAATTGCAAAGGTACAATCCGCCTTACTACTGTAAACGCGCTCATTGATACCACCCCCTTTGAGACTCAAACATTTCGAAATAGACTCCGGCGGCGGCTGTCAATACTTCATGACTGCCTCGTTCAAGGATACGTCCATTGTCAATGACTAAAATTTCGTCCGCCAGCTTGGTGGACCCTAAACGATGGCTGATAAATATCGTCATTTCACATGTGCCATCCATCATTTTTTCAAACTCGTCGTATATTTTACTTTCGGAAATAGGATCCAGCGCGGCAGTAGGTTCGTCCAGTATTTTTACAGGCGCACGACTCATTAAAGAACGGGCAATCGCTACCCGTTGCCATTGACCTCCCGAAATATCCTGACCTGTATCTTTTATCCGTCCCAAAGGCGCCGCAATACCTCCGTTTAGATCTCCAATCGTCTCGTCAAGACCTGCTAAACTTGCTGTTTCCTCCACGCGTTTCTGCCTTTGCCCCTGGCGATGTTCTTTGTTTATCCGAGCTATGTCTCCAATCGCAATATTATCCTCAAGGGATATATAATATCTGGCGAAATCCTGATATATCACAGAAAACATCGCTTTCAAAGCGCCGACTGAATATGTGCGCAACTCTTTGCCGTTGATTAAAATTTCGCCTTCATATTCGGTATACAAACCGGTTAGCAATTTAGTGACCGTCGTCTTGCCCGCACCATTTTTTCCAACAAAAGCATAATGCTTCCCACTTTCTAATACAAATGACAGCCCGTCCAATACATAATGATCCCCTGTCGGATATTTGAAACGAACCTTCCGAAATTCTAAAGATGAGAAATGTGCGGGCTCTTCATCGGGTTGATCTAAGGCACTTTCCAGGCTGCTTAATGCTGTAAAAGCTGTGAGATCCTGCATATACTCCCTTGCCTGTGACATCTGCCCCAAAGCTCGGGATAACTGCCAGCCCAGCTCCTGTACCATGCCAAAAACCGCAGCCACAATCCCCATAAACATACCTGCCGACAAATCCCCTGCCATCACAGGGTTAATCAAGGTCAACGCCACCAATAAGGCAATAGCAACCAAAGTCATACTGGACGCCTTAACGATCAGGTCAGTCTTTAATGTAACCATCAAACGAAGTATCCGCCCGGCTTCATATTGCTGCTGCCAGTCTTCCATGACCCCAGTGCCATAGTTAAACAGAGTACGTTCGTCACTATTTTCTCTGCCGGTTAGTACTTCGTCCAAATAATCCGTGCGGCGTTGAAATTTTTCCGAATCCCGCAGGGATTGGTATCGCTTTTTGCCCACCCAGGCAGCCAACCAAAACATGGGAACCGAAAAAGCTAAAATGACCAAAGCCGCCCACCATATCTGGACAAAAATAAGCATAAAAAAAGAGACAATACTAACCACCAACCCAATAAAACTCGCAAACCCTCCAAAGCCCTCCATAACGGCCTGAGAAGGATCACGAGTTACCCGGGAAATAAGTTCCCAGCTTTCGGCATTTTCGATATGCTTGTAATCTAGCGCAGCATGCTTTTTTACCATAGCAGGGTTTAACTGTTGCTTAAGCTTTAAGCGGATGCGAGCGGCAAACAACTCAGTGGCGGAGCTAATGGTTTTGATTAATATAAGCATCAATAACAGTAGCGTGAGCGGGATGTAAATATCACTTTGAGTCGCGGTACCTTGTAATACGGCTGTGGCAGTATCTACAAAGTGAGCCGTGGCAAGGGCTATCCCCGCCATTGGTAAAATAGCTTGTACTAAGGATAGCAAGATATAAAGGCATGTACTTATTGGTGCGGCAGTGTAAGCAAGCGTTATTGTGTCTATGGCTTTGTAGTTAATTTTTGATATAAACATCATTTTTCCTCTGAATTTTTCCAAGAATCTGTTTCGGGTAATTATATCATACTCGGAAAAATGCTTTGGAAAAATGCTTGACATTTTTGTCGCAGAGGTTTATACTACTCACCATTGACACGACAACCGCAACAGATCACTTACAGATGAATCCCTTAAGAGTTTATGAGGCAATCGATGTACGCCCAGATAGCTCAGTCGGTAGAGCAGAGGACTGAAAATCCTCGTGTCGGCGGTTCGATTCCGTCTCTGGGCACTTTAAAAAGTTTTTAGGAAGTGACAACATTGAGAAATGGGACAAGTATCAACTTTGTCCCATTTCTTTTTTTGTGATTTGGACAAATTAAATGTATATCTAGACACGGGGATTTTTGCAAGGTTTTTAAGTAGTCCTTGAGTCATGTTTTTTCGTTTCCCCTCATATCATTTCAATAGATATGGAGGGATTTATTTTGAAAAGAATCAATTTTTTCAACAACGATGCTATAAAGGAATTAACGTTAGAGGATAGTTTCGAGAAATTTATTAACCATAAACAAGCATTAAGCAAAGCGGAAGATACAATAAAATACTATACTCAAAGGTTTGGGCAATTTTCTTTATACATTATAGAAACAACATCAATAAAATATGTTCATGAAATAACAGAGGAAGAAGTAGAAAGCTACATAGCATATAAGCGAGAGCTGAAACCAGATATATCAAATGCTACTATAAACAATCATTTAAGGGCTATTAGGTGTGTTTTGTATTATTTAATGGACAAAGGGTATATGAGCTATTTTAAAATATTGCTTACAAAAACCAAAAACAAGCCCAAAGACGGATATTCTCAGGAAGACCAAGAAAAGTTGTTGAAAAAACCAGACCTCAAAAAATGCAGCTTCCCAGAGTATAGAAACTGGGTAATAATATGTCATTTGCTTGCTAGTGGCAACCGTTCACGAACAATTAGAGGGATAAAAATAAAAGATGTAGATTTAAAAAGGCGTGTTATTATGCTCACTGAAGTTAAAAACGACGAAATATATGAGATGCCAATAACAAGTGAATATTACCCTATACTTTCTGAATATATGAGTATAAGAAAAGGTGAACCGGAGGATTATTTGTTTTGTAGCCAATACGGAACAGGACTAACCTCAGGAGGATTGCGCGCAATAATGCGTAAATATAACTTAAAGCATGGTGTAGACACCACCAGCCTACACAGGTTTAGAAATACATTTGCTATCAACTGGATAATTGCTGGTGGTTCTTCAAAGAAGCTACAATACGCATTAGGGCATAGTGATTCAAAGATGGTTGATGAGTACATAAAAATGTACGGCAGAGAACTAACAGATGATTATAGTAAATATACGCCATTATCAAACTTCAAAGGGAAGATTGATAAGCGTAAAGTGAATATGAAAAGGGACTAATCTCAGAGATTAGATAAGTTTAATATAGGGTGGAAAGCTTTAATCAGCTGACTACCCTATTTTTATTCTACGGCAAATAAATCATTGGAAGTACAAAAATTTTACACAATATATTTATAGTAAAGATATATCTTGAATATAACAAAAAAGTATTGTACAATTTGTAAAGAGATAAAAAAACAAGAAGCATATAAGCCTCACAAATAACCAGATAGTAGTAGGATATTGACACACAAATAGTTATATCGTATAGTTTGTCAAAATAAAAAACTTTTTGAAATTCTACGGAAACATAATTTAAGGGGGGCTATTCTTATGAAAAAGGTAATAAACATAATTCTTGTTATTGCCATAGCTATGATTGTATATGCCGCAGTTGATGAAGAGACATTAGAAGAAACTGGTCGTATAGTTGTTGATATTGCGTATAGCATAGGAAGTTTTGTTGTAGATTCTACTCCCGGAGCTATGGGAGCAGTTCGGAATGTGTTAAATGAAATAAATGCGAATAATACTGACAATAGGCAAACACAAAATGGACTACTACCAAATCAAGGAGCAGTTGAGGGAGATATTCAAAGTGCCCCTCCGGTAGATGCAGGGCGACAAGGTAAACATGTTTCTGGACATAATAATCATGACCCTGAAAGGTCTCAATGGCCTGAAGGGCAGACAGGTGTTAGAGAGACACAAGAAGGGTGGAAGAATGGTCAATTATTGCCTGATGGGACTATAGTTTGGGATGTCGGACGTGTTATTGGGTCAAATGATGAAACAGGTGTTAGAGTTCATAAAGATAATAACGGCAGAATACATGGATATCCTGTAAATCCAGAGCGATACTTATCAAGATAGCAAAATTAAGGGGGAGAGAAATGTTATTAACCAACTTGGGGGCAGTATGTGTTGATATTAACCAAGAAGAATATAATTACAAAGCAATTAAGCTAAGCAATAAGGAAAAAAGATTTGTAGTCGATGGGCGTTATTTAATAGTGATAGACACTGCGATGTTTAAGACGCAAGTAGTAGAGATACAATGCAGAATACTTTTTGACGATATGTATAAAGAGCGATTAGTGGAGTCCGGAGAAGATTTAGCCCTTATCAGCTTTGTTTCTGATTGTGAAAAAGTTAGTATTGGGACAAATGAATTTTTCAGTATAGATGGTGTTCACTATGAATATATGAATGACGGAATAAAAATAATTTTTGAGAAACATGCAGATGTCAAACAAATTGTTTTTGGAATTGCATGGAAACACATGAGGGATATAGAAAAAGAACAGATTTATACTTGGCTTGCGGCCGACCCTACATAATTAAGTTGAATAAAACTACATCAATGAAAACGAATAAATTGTAAACCAGTAATAAGTTTTAAAAATGCTATCTCAAGCTCAAATCTTGTAATAGCATTTTTTGTTGTATTTCTAAAGCAAGATTAGCTATATATTTCTAAATATCATCAATGAAGATACACGTAATCGATATATACAATTGACTATTCATCCAATGTTATGTATAATTATAGCAGAAAACAAATATTAGGGGCACTATGTTGTAAAACGTAGAAATGGGGGGCCAGCCTCATGGATTGGTAAGTGTTTTATTTAAAAGCTAAATTGAATAAATATCGGAGAAAATTAGCAAGTAAGCTTGTAAGAAACTCATAGGTTAGAGCGAATACCAGCAAAAATATAAGCCGCATGAGGGAGTTCTGATTTATTAACTCTTTTATGTGGCTTATATTTTATTCTATTGTTATATATGTAAAACATATATATGCTCAAAAGAGCAAAATTCAGATGGAGAGGAGTGTTATCATGAAGGAACGAAAAGAGCATTACCCATATAAGATAAGGGTAACACGGGTTGGCTGGTTTACAGGCATGAGTTGGGAAATAGCTGATAAGATTGATGATATTATATTTCGATTTAAATGTTGGCGTTCTCAAAAGAAAAAAACTTAAACTCAAATAACCAAAAATCTTTTCAGAAGGATGGTACAAGTGTGCCATCTCTCTAATTTTATATATTGAAAGTATAATAACGATAAAAGAATAATCAGAGTTAATTCAGTAATGAATTGTAAGCTTGATATATAGGGTTACATCAAACACATTGGAGAGCGTATTCAGAGCTTATAGTGAGGAGAAGAGGAGGTTAAGAGAAAATGATTGGAGATATCAAGGACATTTTAGACATACTTTCCTTTTTGTGTGATAGTGATGAAACATTAGAAATAATTGCAGGAATATTAGATGATGATGGTAAAGGTGAAGCAAGAGGAATATATAATACTCAAAATGTTTTACCTATTATCTTAAAATTATGGAATGAAGAGAAAGTATACGCCGGTATACCAAAGCAGACTGCTGATATGCTTAGCTATGAATGGTGTCGTGTTGAAAAAATAGATATGCAACAAATACATGAGTATTGGTTTAGAATCACAAAAAAGGGAAGAGACTTTTTTGAAAGTATAAACAATACATAAAAATTGCAAACTAGTAATAAATTTCAAAAATGCTATTTCAAGTTTATGTCTTGCAATAGCATTTTTTTCTTACATTTCTAAAGCAAGAAGAGTCATAAATCATTTTAGTTATATATCTCTAAATATCATCATAAAATTAAAAAAAGTCGTAAAGTTCATAACTTTAGGACTTTAAATATTTCTCTGCTCATTAATAAAATTATACAGTGTCGTTAATGAGAAAGTCAAGCTATTTTCCTACACAAAACACATAAATATCCCCTTGTATTACAATTTAAACCAAAGAAGCCCTATCAAATTACACCCGACTAAATCAATATGACTTGCTCATTAGTACGTTACATTGCAATATAAAGAGTAAAGGAGAGGTGTTTTTATGCTAACTAAGGGGAGAACCCAAACAATTGAAGGAGCTGTTAGCCAATTTCTTACCAAGAAAAAAGGTAAATTAAAGCAAAGCACATATTCAAGATATAGCTTCATTTGCGAAAGACATATAATTCCATATTTTGAAAAAATAAATTTAAATAAGGTGAACGAGAAAATTATAAATGAATTTATTCAATACAAACGCCATAGAGGCGGGCTAACAAACAAGACCCTATCTCCTAAAACCATAAACGATATTACGTGTCTATTACTCCAAATAATTAAAGACCATCGTAAAATTGATTTAGATATCGGAAATCTAAGCTATAAGCAAAGTGAAATCAGCATATTTACTGACAAGGAATACAACAGGCTTAAAAAATATTTATCTATCGAAACAGATAGTAAAAAGCTAGGGATTATCATTGCCATGCTAACAGGAATAAGGATAGGCGAGCTGTGCGCCCTAAAATGGGAAAATATCGACTTGAAAAATGGAGTTATAAACATAGATAAAACCATACAGAGAATTAAAATAACTGATAGTGCAGAAAAACGAAAAACAAAAATAGTTATAGACACTCCCAAAAGCAACGCATCAATAAGAGCAATCCCCATTCCGGCAGTATTACTCCACAAACTAGAAACCTTTAAAGCAAGTGCTAATACATACATTCTTACCAACACTACAGATTATATCGAGCCTAGAATTTATCAAAGACATTTTAAAAGCTATTTAACCGCATCTAATATTAAAGACAATAATTTCCACGCATTAAGACATACCTTTGCAACTATGGCAATATCAAGAGAAGTAGATATAAAGACAGTGAGTATATTACTTGGTCATACAGATGTGGGCTTCACCATGAAAAGATATGTCCACCCCAATATAGAACATAGGCGAGTACAAATTGAAAAACTGGCAGTAGGATTTTAAGAAATATGAAACCAATAGCAAATACGACAAGAAGCCCGAACGCTTTAAATTAAAGCTGTTCGGGCTTCTTGTCGTAAAGTTATGAACTTTACGACTTCAAAATTCATTGTATCATTTTTGAAGGGAGGTGACTACTCTATGAAATCAAAAAAAAGAATTTTAATTTCAACACTTATTATATTAATCATATGTTTAGGACTTGGTTTAACTTGGTTTTTAACTACAGAGGAAATTTTACAGAGCAGTACATATATGGAGATGTTCGAGATAGAGGGGCTTGAGCAGGAAATGAGTCCCATGGAACAAGGGATTATAGAGAATATGACATTAGATATTGTTAGAATTTCAGATGAAATCAATGGTATTGCAACTGCGACTATAAATATTACAATACCTGATGTTCCTAGTATTTTCATTGAAACAGTAGAAAGTTTTCCTAACATAGAAAATATGAGCGAATCTGCTTTTAAAAATAGGCTTACATCCAATATGCAAAATCAGTTTATTACACTTAGAGAAGAATTTGAGGTAATACAACAAGGTGGAATGTGGCGAATTCTAAATAGTGAAGATATTGACAATTTAATTAATGACCAAATAACCGCATTGTTTATCAGGATTCTGGAGTATACAGAATTTGAACCAATTACATTGCCATTTTAACTTACGAATATATAGCGCTATATACTTCATATAAAAGGCATGGTGATAAAATGAAAAGAATAATTTCTTTGATACTTACACTAATTCTAATGGTTTCAGTTTATATGCCTGTACATGGGGGACCTGTAAGGTTCACAGAAACTGACAGAGAGAATTATTACATAGAAGACTATTATATACTTCTATTTGATAATTTTAATTCCTTATTCGACGATAATCCTTGGCCATTTCTTATACAAAGAGAATTGTTTGCATACCAAGGATTCGTTTCAGATTTATACAGAAATCCGGCTCGGAGGGTGTTACTACCTGCTTCATTCTGGTTTGCGGATGAAGCACCCGCGGTAGAGCGATACATTGAAATACTTGCGAATTTCATGCTACTAATGGAGCATGAATTGAATGATGTACATAACCATATGGCAGAAGCAGACGCATTAAAAACGATGACGGATTATGCTTTTGATATTGCCTCAATAATAATGAGCAGTGCTAAACTAGACAAAGCTGTAAATAACTTTGGGCGTTTAGCTTATAGCGCCATAAATGTGAGCAAAGAATGCTATTATAGTTTTAAGTTGTTAAATAAAGTATTGTTAGACTATGAAAATAATTTCAATTTCTTAACAGTAATTATACAATATTCAGATAATCGAAATTTAGTTGAGGCTGCAAAAGTATTAAGAAACAATGTAGAGAGAGTAATGGAATATCGGCTTGGTTTTTTCATTGAAAATGCTGACAGAGTAGCTGAATTTGTAGCAAGAGATGTGTTTCTAGATATCCTGTTGATGGAAGCAATAACCAATCCTGTATATTTAGGACAGCTCGGGTTAAGTCTTTATGACGAAATTGCACTTACAAAATTGGCAGAAGGGTATAAAAATCTTGGTAACCTTTTAGCAGGTGCTAATATTGCGAGGGGTTTAGGAGTTTTTGCCGCTGACATGCTTGTGGGAATCTCTAATGTTCTCAATCGTGTCATAGAAATGCAAGCAATGTATGACATTAACCAAGCTCTGATTAGAGATACAGAAAATATACGAAGAAACGTACATAGTGGAAGTGACATAGATGCAATTGAACATGTTTTTCAAAACATGCGTTCAATGCTATATGTAAATGCCAGAGGAGATTATCTATTGTATCGGATGGTGATGTACGATGGGCAATGGCTATCGCTTATTTTTAGAAACCAGCTGGATTTTGAGAGGTGGTACTCCCAAATACAAAGAAGCTTTTTGAATTTAACTGCTCCATTGAATTATTTCTGGCCTGAACGTGAATGGTTTGTAAGAGATACAGAAGATAATTTAGACTCTGAGCAGTTATTTCCTGGAATTGAAGAGCCTGATACAGAAGAAAACACAGACGAAATCACGGAAGAACAGGAAGAAATAGAAGATTGGCTTTCAAACTTACTTGATTTTATTATAAATTGGCTCAACTCGTTATTTGAGTTGGATAATCAAGTGATTAACAAAGATAATGATACAGCTACAGAAACAGAGGAAAATTACTTTGTTATAGCAAGCGGTGGAGGTTACAACATAGTAGGAATAATGAGATCTAGTACAGGTGGAGATTCAGATATGGTCGGAGTTAAGGATGACTACGGAAACTGGATCCATCCACTGTCAGAAAATCATCCCTTTATTGTGGATGGATTAATAAGGGCTACAAACCACAACCGTGTTGTCATTATGGCTGGAGGTGGGCCGGTAACGCCCCAAGTAAGCGCTGCTGCGCGTAGATTTAACATTGTAGACAGTTATACCCATTATGAAGGAGCAATATTTAGTTTAGTAAGTATCAATAGGCGAACTGCTAGGCTAAGTGACTTAATAATTATTTCTGAAAGACATTACGATGCTAGAAATAATATTCTTCTTGATGATGGGAATTAAATATGCGCCAAATAGGCGATATAAAATTAGAAGGAGGAAGGCTATATGTTCTGTAGTAAGTGCGGAATAAAATTGACTGAAGGGAGTGTTTTTTGTTCAGGGTGTGGTGTCCAGATTAATTCAACGGAGCAGCCACAACATACAACTAATTCCAATAATTCCAATCCTATTCCCGAAGATATACGGTGTCCAAAGTGCGAATCACAAAATCTTCAAGTAACACTAGAAACTACAACTACCAGTTCTGGAGGTGGCTATAGCGGTGCAAAGGGATGTTTAGGGTTTCTGCTTCTTGGCCCTCTTGGACTCTTATGTGGTTCGGGTGGAAAGAAAGTGAGTAGTAGCACAGAACATAAGAATTTCTGGATTTGTATGAAATGTGGACACAAGTTTAGAAAAGCAGAAGAAGTATTAGAGGAAACTCTTTTTAATTTTCTCTCATCCATTGGATTGTTTATAGCATCTGCTGTAGGTCTATTTATTTTGTCTTCATTAAGGTTACCATCTTTTATTAACAACCCGTTATCGATTGGATTAGCAGTTCTACTGATTTTGTCTATCATTCTGGCTGCAATAAGTGGATTTGAATATAACAGGTTAACAGAAGAACAAAAGGCAGCTGAGGAAAAATCAGAAAAAGATGAGACAAAATAAAATTCATGAGCGACTGATGGCATTAGGGCGATGTTCCAGATGCCATCAGTTGCCCCATAGAAGCTTCTTTGTGAATTCTTACCAATTTCCAGTCTGTGCTAGATGTACAGGCGTTTTTTTCGGGAATATAGGCGCCATTTTGTTAGCCATTATATATATTCCTCATTGGCTGTGGTTAGTGGCGGGTTGTTTTATTATGTTCCTAGATTGGTTTGTTCAGTATGTAGGACTTCTTGAATCAAACAATATTCGGAGGTTAATTACCGGTGTAATAGGCGGATATTCGCTAACATCATTTTATATAACAGTACTCTGTTATATATTTTTTAGGTGGAGCTGATACGATAAAAAACGATTTTAATAAGGAATTGATAATTATATGAGGAGGAAGGGATATGTCAAAAAAAGCTTTTCAGATGCTAATGTTTCTAATTATATTAATGGCTTTAACTGCGTGTAGTGGAGGCTATACACATAATAATCGTTGCTTCAATACTTTCTCTTGGTCTCCATGTGAACATGGAACAAGGAAATTTGTTACAGTTAATGGAACAGAGCGATTTTACTGTAGGGATTGCGCTGAAACGTGTCGTGATTGCGGTGGAAGAGCAAGAGAATACCGTACAAATATGTTAGACGGTATTATATTTTTTTGCAGAAGCTGCATTAGAGCAAGGGAAAGTTAGGGCAAAAACCTATTCTTCCACCAAGTACCTAAGGTGTTCTACTTAAACAAGAACACTTAAAAAATATCCAGAAAAATAAAAGAAACACACCGCCTTACCCCCGCACATGTCCACCCCCTTATACACCCACATTTATTTATCCCCTGCGGGCATGAAGAGAGAGTGGGGTCTCGGTCTAAGCTCAAGAGCTGATACCGAGACCCCACTCTCTCTTCATGTAATTACATATAGTAATCATATAAATAAATGTAGGTGCATAAGGTAGTAGGAAGTGGACATGTGCGGGGGTAAGTCGGTGTGGTGGTGTAAGGTGATAGAATGGTGTGGGTGGTGTGTGTGGGTAAGTAAGGTAGGAAGGTAAGGGGTGTGGAGAGATAGATAAGGGGATAAGGTTAGTAGAGAGAGATAAGAAGATAATAAGAGAGATAGGCAGGTGGAGAGTGTGTCAGGGTAGGCATATAAGAGAGCTGGCTGGGTTTAGTGGTCAAAGGGCATGTGACAGGAGACTAAGGAAGCTGGTAGAAGCAGGATATTTAAAACGAGAAAGAATATTGTATGGCGTGGCAGGAATATACAGAAATACAAGTAAAGTAACAAAAATAGTAGAAGGTATTTCTGGTGGTCCAAGTCGTAAAATTAGAGTAGAGCAAATAATACATGATGTGGCCGTTTTGGATGCGGCAATATTTTTTAACAAAAGAGATGGAATAGAGTGGGATACGATAAAAACGGAAATAGAACTGCATAGGCTGGACGGCTTTGGCATTAGAAAGCATAGACCCGACTTTGTGTTTACAAAAGACAACAAGACAATATGTGTCGAAATAGAACTAGCGTTAAAGTCAAAAGACAGGTTTGAAAAAATCATGAAAGATAATTATAGAGTCTATGATAAACAGATATGGATTGTTCCAAGTATGGAGACTAAAATAGCAAAGACTTTAGCAGCTAAGAAAAAAATATATTCTAATATCGAATTGTTAGAACTAAGCGAGGTGCAGAAATTTGAATAATTTCATAGAAACAATCTGGAATCGGATTCGAAAGATTCGGAAATATAATACTAATAGTAGTTATCATAATTGCATTAATCCCAATTACATACGAACTGAGAAAAAGCATGTTCATTAGAAAATATTTCAACTTTAGAAAAGACTTGAAGAAAATTAAATCATCCAGAAAGAAAATCATCCCAAAGGACCAAGACGGCATCTTAATAGGTCACTTTGGTAAAAAACCTATATACATTCCAGACAACGCAAAACACGCCTTCATATGCGGTACCACAGGCAGCGGCAAAACAGTAGCAATATCCAACTTCATCAAAAGAACCTTTGAAAAAGACTACCCAGCACTAATTATTGATGGCAAAGGAGACACAGGACAAGGCTCCATATTGGACATCCTAGAAACTATGAAAAATCAGTTAAATCCAGCAAAGAAAATCTATATAGTAAGCCTATCCGACCCAAAACAATCAGACCACTATAACCCATTTCAAAATGCTTCCCCAACCGTAGCCAAAGACATGATAATCAATATGAGTGATTGGAGTGAGGAACACTACAAGCTAAACGCAGAGCGCTACATCCAGAGAATACTAAGACTTTTAGAAATAAGCAATGTCAAACTATCCTTTAGGAAAATAATTAAATGCATCCCTGTAGATAGATTCATGGAACTTAGTACAGCGCTAGTTGAAAAAGGACTCATTACAAAAGAGCAACATTTAGATAATTACGAAGTGTCTAAAACAAGCGGGAAAATAACCCAAAACTCAATGGCCAGATTCAGCACCATAGCAGAAAGCGAAATAGGCGGAATCTTTACCGAAAAAGGTATAGATATAGCACAAGCCCTGAAAGAAAAAGCAATCATACTGTTTATACTAAATCCTCTTACATATCCAGAACTATCCCCAGCCTTTGGCAAATTAATCTTAATAGATGCAAAAAAAGCAATAGGTAGCCTATTTAAATCCAGTGTAGAAAGAAGCTTTTTTATCATGGACGAAATAAATGTATATGCAACAACAGCCTTAACCGACTTAGTAAACAAAAGTCGTAGTGCAGGGGTTACATGTATCCTATCAACCCAAAGTTTATCCGACTTAGATTTTGCCTGCGGAGATGCGTACAAGGAACAAATTATTGAGAACTGTAATAATTATATAGTCATGAGGCAAAACAGCGGAGTAAATGCCGAGCATTGGGCAAATATTTTAGGTACAAGGGCAACTATGGAAGTTACATACCAATTACAGCAAAAAGGGCTAGACACTTCCGAAACGGGCTTTGGAAGCGCAAGACGTGTAAGAGAGTTTCTCTATCATCCAGACGATATAAAAACATTGCAGACAGGCAAAGGAATATATTTATCAAGAGATATCAATTTCAATAGTAAAATTAGTATCAACAAGCCTTTTTAAAGATATAGGCAATAGGAATAGGAAATATGCGAGGGAATCCTATGAGAATTATTAAATTCATAACATCAAATATCTTATACTTAATCTGGTTTATACTTTACTTTGTCATAGCTTGGGATGTGATATTTGGCATTCCAAACGGTTTTGGTTTAACATTAGCCATATATACGGTATCTATAACAATAGCCCTATCTCCAATTGGAGAGCAGATATTGAGAATTATAGAAAACTGCCGGCTGCCAAGAACCCAGCAAGAGAAACAGTATTTAATACCCATATTTCAAGAAGTGTTTGAACATGCCAAAGATGTAAATCCAAAACTAAAGGAAGATATACAGCTTTATATATCAGATGTCATGCATGTAGATTCTTTTGCAGTCGGTAGGAAAACTATAGTAATTACTAAAGGAGCAGTAGAAACATTTACAGCAGATGAACTAAAAGGGATTTTAGCCCATGAGCTGGGGCATATAACATATGGTCACTCAAAGGTTATATTACTCACCCAAATAGGGAATATCTTTTTTATTGGAATAGTGTGGTTCTTTAGAGTAATACTCTATATTATCCAATTCATTTCTGATGAAATCTTCTACCGTTATTTTATTGGGAAGGTATTTTCAGTGCTAACATTCCTAACACGGATTGCAACAGAAGTAGTTGTCTTTTTATTCATAACTCTAGGAGAAATCATCCTTGCACTAAATAGCAGAGCCCATGATATACAAGCAGACACTTTTGCTTTTGAGGCAGGCTACGGCAAAGAGCTAATATCAGGACTATACCTACTACAGAAGATATCTATAACAGGGAAGGCGACCATACTTGAGAGGGTAAAAGCATCTCACCCTCATTTAGCTGTCAGAATTGAGCACATAGAAGAACTGGCGGACGATACAATGGAGATGTAATACCCATAGTGACCCATAACCCCTTAGCCGACAAAAATGTGACCATAAGGAAAATATGCCTGTTTGTGATGAAGTCACAAATGGGCATATTTTATGTTGGGCGCATATACTGAACATTTGGGGTATGAGGGAGGAAGCGTTAATCAAGGTGTTATTCCTACAAAGTGCGTAGGAATAACACCTTTTTCTATTATTAAGCCACAGCTTTCGCCCCGTCAATGTCGGGTAGTATTTTTTGACGGAAGCTAAAGCTCGTCAAAAAATCTCCACCCTACCATTGACGGGACTATTTTATCGATTTAAGCAAGAACGAAAGAAAATTATTGTTAAAGACTTGACAAGCTTGTAGGAATGTTTTATCATTGTCGTTGTGTGAGGGGTCACCGAGTACAACATAAAATAATCCCTGTGTCCTCTTAAAAACAAAGGTATACGACTCCGTCCCATTGAACTTTCGTTGATGCGATTTGTATCCTCAAAAACGTTGATTTTAAAGCGTTTTAACAGACTAATCACTCAACGCAAAATCAATTCCTAAAATTTGTAAAAAATGCCCGAAACACGCCTTCATAGCTCAGTTGGTAGAGCAAGGGACTGAAAATCCTCGTGTCGGCGGTTCGATTCCGTCTCTGGGCACTTT
>Ga0136643_10007307_pt1 | contig 15957 bp, 16 predicted proteins | sample TergutLab28metaG_FD_96883 | JGI IMG/M metagenome (GOLD analysis project Ga0136643, IMG submission 96883) | Labiotermes labralis P1 segment gut microbial communities from Petit-Saut dam, French Guiana - Lab288 P1 (version 3) (version 3) | ecosystem: Host-associated > Arthropoda: Insects >... | reverse complement strand
TCTGATTAACTCCATACCCATAACGGTTACCTGTATAAGATACAACATTAGCATTCCCCATTGCAAAACTATCTAATGAGCGAAGCCACGACAAATTATTAATCCAAAAATCTTTGTCGTCAAACCAGCCTTCACTTGGCAGCCCAAAATTAAAACCACGGTCAAAGCCGTTAAGTTGCCAAAGTCCAGACCTTCCACTGCTTTGGTCGTGGGTGTGCCGCCAATCTTCATAGCGGGTTGTTAAATAATTCCAGCGAAGATAACTTTCCGAATTACTCGGATATGCAATAAAAGTTTTAATTACAGCAATGTCTTTGTTGTGTCCCATGGAGCGTATTTCAAAATCTGACGGCAACCACAATAGGTCGTAGTGGGTTGGGCTAACGGACGTGTAAACAAATCGTCCGTCATACGGACCAATAGACAGCCCATCTTTGCCATTTACAAGATTAAAATGAACATTATTCCCCCAAATTTGACCAGAAGCCCCTAAACCATATTCAAAATACAAAGAACCGCTATAAAACTCAAAGCTAGTAAGAAATTCATTTGTTAAATAAAATCTCATGTTCGCATTAGAGCCTGTTTGGAAATACGAGCTTTGCCAGCCACTCGGTATGTATTTTGGAGCAACCAAAAAATGAGATATGTCGAATTGTTCGAACAAAAATCCCATATCCCGCAACAAATTTTCTCTTGCTATACTTGCACTGTAATTGCCTTCAAAGAAGAAATCGTTGCTAGGCGGCAAATTATTCACTATTTGCTCATCGGTGCGAATTGTGTTTATGTAGCTTTGAGGAATAAATCTCCACTCTTGTTCAGGAAATACCGCAAATCGCTCATCATGCCTTCTTTCGCCGTCATTAAGATTAATGCTGTCAAAACGAGTGCCGTTAAAATATGAAAGCCTATACGGCTGCACCATCCATAAGGTAAGCACATCATCACCATCATATGTCGAGCGGTACACAAGCTGCCACCACTGGCTTGTAAATTCCGTTAAATGCCCATTTTCTATGCCGTATTTGTTAGGTATGGTTTCAAATAACTTTATTATTATTGCGCCAGAACGATTGATGCAATCTTCACCATCTAAAACAAAGTTAGAAAAATCTGCTGCTGTGGTTGCTATGTATGGTGTGCCGTTAAAGGGCAAGCCTGTCTGCCATTCGGTTTTTGGCTCTCTTAATAGCGGGTCTAGGGAAGGGTCATTCAATATTTCCATTAAACTTTCCAAAACTTCGGCATTAATGCTTCCGTCAGATTTAAACAATGGGCTGTCAGATACTCGAATTACTGTATAGTTGTCAAAAAAATCTAGACTGCTAATTTTATCGTCGTCAATAATACCGACAGAATTACACCCCAAAAATAAAGCGGCTATAAACATAGCCGCTGCCAGATTAATTAATCGTTTCATAAGCACCTCTCTTAATGCCTAATGCTTCCCCTCTTCAATCATTGCAAGCACTGTTTGTAATGCATCCATGCCTTGACGGTTGAAGTAGTGAGGGACTGTACCTGCTTCTAGAGGGCGACCATTAGTGTCCGTAAGATACAGCATGGCAAAAGTAACTCTCACACGAGTATTGGGCAGTGCTACATTTGTTCGAGTGCCGCTGTAGTTTCCGCCCGTTGTACCTCCCACAAGGGTTGCAAAGCCTGTTTCATAAGCAAACCATGCAACTATTTGCGCTCCTGACCGAACAAACTCATCTACCAAAATCCATATTTTCCCGTTAAAAGCTGGTTGGTAGTCAAATTGTGATAACAACCTTGGTTGAATCTCTTTATAGATACGGTTTGCATAATCCATCCTTGCCATATCGTTTATATTTAGGTTTGGTATATCCCAATTAGCAAGAACTTCGTTGATGGGTGTCCATGCTCTGTCTATGAGTTCAATGTTTGCTAAATATCTCATAGAGCTCGTCGTAGACTGGAGTGTCGGAATATTCACGTACTCACCATGACTCAAAAATACAAATCCTTCTGCTGTAAGCGGCTCACTAATAAGCGGAGCTATTATGAAATGGTCAAAAACTGCGCTAATTCCGCCGGGGTTTCCTCGCAAATCAATAATTAAATGCTCAAAGTCTTGAATGTCGTTAAAAAGGTCGTTCAAAATATCTTCATATTCTATCGCATCCATAAAAGACCTAATTCCAATGTACTTTATCCTTTCATCTTCAATAATTTCGGTCGTTATGTGGCTATAATTAGTTTCATTGAGCCAAACAAAATATCTCTCCAAAGCCGCGTCTGCTCCACTTGACATAAGTATCTCAACCATTTCACCAGCTATTTCTGGATGAAAACTTGTAGAAAGCAAACGAACCAACCTATATTCATCACCGCTCCAAAATTCGGATTTTAAAACTTCTTCATAAATCGCCATCAAGCCGACCGATGTGGCATTAAAATATCGTTCGTTCCTGTATTTTTCTGTCAAATATCCAACCATGGTTATTGTGTGTTCTGAAGCACCCAAATTGACATCAATAAAGAAGTGAGCAATATTATTCAGCCCCAAAAAGCGTTCTGTTAAAATATTCCCAAAAGTATTCAAATCAAGATGTTCAGCTATCAAAATTTCTTCCCTAGCCGCATCAAACATCGCACTAATATCAACGCCTCTTGCCCAATAAACCACGTCAAATGATGCAAAATTTTCTTCCAAAAGCCTTTGCATATAATCCAAATCTTCAAGAAATTCCGCTCGCATAGCTTCTATTTGAAATTCATAAGAGTTATTCAGCTCTCCGCTAATATATTCATCATTCTCGATTATTCCACATGCCGCAAAAACTGTCACAACAGTCAAAATAATAGTTATAAAAAATAAACGATTGGTTTTTGTCATTCTAAACTACCTCCTCATTAAGAAAATAACCCCACACAAACTTTATTTTGCTTGTTTGTGTGGGGTTAACATTAACAATTACAATTACAATTTGTGGACATAGTACATAATTAGCAGTTGCATCTAAATCCAGCATGAATAGAACCACACACAGTAAACTCTACACCACTATTGCAACCGGGCCAAAAACCAAAAACATTCGGCAAACATATATTGCAACGAAGCCCACCAGCATTAATACTATCTCCAAGCGGCGCAACCTCTTCAACAAGTTCCGCAGGGCAACACCCTGCCTCAACCTCTTCTGCAACAACATATGTAGGCTCAACATTAAAGTCACTAGCACCTACATAAAGCACAGCACCACCGGTCACCATTACAATAACAGCAACCAAAGCCAACAATGAAACTTTTCTTACCATCTTGTTTTTCATACGAAAAACCTCCTCAAAATATAGTATTTTTTCGGAGAGCTTTCCTTTTATTATTATATCATGTATTATAAATTTTGTCAACACTTTTTTGCTAAAATTTTCATATTTTTACAAGTTTACCTGTTTTGTATCAATTCAGCTATACGTAATCTTGGGCGCAAGTTTATTTGGCTTTGGCTTTGCGGCTCTTGCACCTGCTGTGCTGTAGCCAAATCTGTTAGGCACAAAGTAGGAAACATAATGCACCACCAGTTGTTTCCGCCGCCTTCGCCAATTATAATTTGCAATGCTTCATACCTTGCTTGTGGCAAAAATATTGTGCCGTATACCATGTTTGGGAAGGGCAAATTCTGCACTAGGGCAACCCGAACGTCATGCTCGCTTCCATTGTTATGCAATATTTGCTGAGATAAGGCTTGAATTTGTGAAATATTTTTAGTTATTGTTTCTCTGGCGGCACTTTGGTCATCTATGCCGTAAAGTATTTCGCTGACATAGCTCCAGACGCCATCCCGTACAGCAATTTTTAACTCTTGCTCTTCGGGCGTGTTGTCCGCCGCCAAAATATGTAGACGTATCACATTATCGTGCCATGCTGTTTCAGATTCACCTGCCGCCGCTATGCTTGCAAATAATAGCAGTGCCGCTAAGCCAATTATTGATGCCGCTAAAATATTCGATACATTTTTGTCTAACCATTGCACTATTTTTTTCATATACATACCTCTTTCAAATTTGATATGTATATTTTTACCAAATTTTCCCTTTGATATACGTAAGGACTTTAGTAGCCGCAGATTAGCTCCAAATCACAATTTCTTTTGGCGCACGGCTCTCGATGTTTTGTTCAAAATGCGGAGCAAAACATCTGCCGCCTACCACGCCAAGAAATTGGATTGGCGTAAATCTGCACTTACTTTATTTTGTTAGCCCAAACCACACGCAATCGTGTGTAAATGCCATTTGAGGAAATTTCGCAACCAATGCAAGGGGATTTGTATTGTCGTGTACAATGTGCACAAAAGGGGTCTTCCCCTTTGACACGAGCTTTTGCATCAAGCGGGCGGAAACCAGCGCACCAAGGCCTTTGCGGCGAAATTCCTCTTTTGTGTACAACGGCCCAAGCGAACCGTCCTCATGCACCAAGCACCACGCAGCAAGCTCGCCGTCAATACGTATACATGATGTATCAAAATCTTCAATATTACGGCGGATTTGAGTAAGAGATTCTTCATGTTTATATGTATAAAAATGATTTACAACCTCAGCATCATCCACATTTAGAGCATCGTGAGGATAGGTTAAATTATCTTCAAAATAAAAATCGCCATCACCAATATATGCGTAAGTTTTACAAAGACTTTGCCAATCGGGCGCAACTCCGCTTACCTTCAATAAGATGTCAAAACTAGGTTTTGCCACACCCGAGAAAAAAGATGCCGTCCCTTTTGGTAAGAAGTCCCAAAAAGCCCGTAAAAATTCAACATCCGTCGTGGCAACCATGAAGTCGTCTTCAGTGGTATAGATGCGTTGCCCTACAATAACACCACGCTCAACATCACCTTTAAAACTATATATTTTGGCGTTTTTATCGTAGTCCAAGTAGCTCAAAATATTCGTATTCACCAGACCATCCCGCCGCAAAAATTCTATTACAGCCTCTGATTTCTCAATTATCTGTATCACTTTACCGCTCCTTTAATAAAAGTAGGGGCGACTATTAGCCGCCCACCACCATGATTGCTCTATGCTTTATTTGCAGAACCAAAAAGCTCCATTTTCTCGCGTACAGTTTTTTTAATAGCTTCAACACCGGGGGCAAGTAGTTTACGAGGGTCAAAACCTTTGCCTTCTTTGTCTTTGCCTTCTTCGATGTATTTGCGGGTCGCCGCCGCAAATACCAACTGTTTTTCAGTATTTACATTAATTTTGCTAACACCAAGGCTTATACTGCGCTTTATCATCTCTTCGGGGATACCTGTTCCTCCATGCAATACAAGGGGTATGCCGCCTGTGGCGTTATTTATTGCTTCCAAAGCCTCAAAGTCAAGCCCTTGCCATCCAGCAGGGTAAACCCCATGAATATTGCCAATGCCCGCCGCCAAAAAGTCCACGCCTGTTGCGGCAAGTTGTCCACATTCTTGTGCAGAAGCAATTTCACCCTTGCCTACCACACCGTCTTCTTCGCCGCCAATGCTGCCCACTTCGCCTTCCATGGAAATGCCTTTTGCATGGGCAATAGCCAGCAATTCTTTCATTTTCGCTACATTTTCATCAATAGGCAACTTACTGCCGTCATACATAACGCTGGTAAAACCCGCCTCAATACATTTTAAGCAACCGTCATACGAGCCATGGTCTAAATGAGTAGCAACGGGTACAGTTATGCCCAAATCTTCCACCATAGCACCAACCAAGGCAACAACAGTTTTAAAGCCGCCCATATATTTTGCCGCACCTTCAGAAACCCCTAAAATAACAGGGCTTTTCATTTCTTGAGCCACTTGAAAAATGGCTTTTGTCCATTCCAAATTGTTGATGTTAAATTGCCCGACGGCATAGCCGCCAGCCCTTGCATCCTTCAACATTTGCGCCGCATTTACCAATCCCATATTAAACGCTCCTTTGGGGGTATCCCCTATATATTTAAATTCTAATTGCAAACTTATTTAATATTCCAGTTTCTTAATTATTTGCATAAACACGTATAAGTCCCCACAATCCATCCGTTGTCATTACTGCGGCTGTTCCATGTCCAATGGTCATTATCTCTGCAAAGTCTAAAATTGGCGGCAATGCAAGATGCCCGTTTCTATCGGCAAAACCCCAAAGCGCACCTTCCATCCTCCAGCTCGGGTTTGGCGTATCAAACCCAACGTGAATCCACTCGCCGCCCATGCGAATTGCAGTTATGTCGTGGCTTGAATCTCTGCCGCCCAAAACAAACTCTATTTCATCATATATAAGGGGAAGAGCTACTTGTCCATCCCTATTTACAATACCCATTTGCAAAGAATTTGCTGTAACGGTAAACAGTCCGCCCGGAAGCCTATCAATAAAGTTATAAATGGGCGACAAAATCTCCTTGCCCTCATTGTCAACAATTCCGTAAATCCGATTCCAATCTTCATCTATTATATAAACTACACTTCTGCCGTTAAAAAATCCCGGTGATGTAGGTCCACAATACCCTATATCATCACCAATAGCAAAGGGAAACGGGAATTGTTCGCCTGTGCGCAGGTTCACAAGTACATTGCCATCATGATTTTGATAATCATATTTGCGCATAAGCATTATGCCTTCGCCAACATAAGACCACCCTTGATATATGGCAGGAACGACTTCCTCGCCGGTTTGCATGTTTAATATGCCAACCTGCCTTCTTTGACCTGCAGGGTCAATAGTACCAAATGCAGCAAAGCCATCGGCAGCCCCATGCCACCAAGAATATATAAAGTCATAGGTGGGCGGCAGGATGTACGCCCCTGCGGTGTCTATGATGCCCCACAGCCCATTGCGACTAACAGCTATTGTGCCATTTGCAAAGCCGCCCCACACTCGCTCATAGGCAAAGGGGATGACAATGTTGCCTGTGACATCAATAAAACCCCACAAATCGCCGTCGCGCGCCGTCGCCAAGCCCTCGTAAAAATTACCAACGCTTCTATATATCAGCGGCACAACTTCTTCTCCCGTTGTTATGTCTATAAAGCCTTCCCTGCGAGAGGGAGAAGTGCCGATTCCCACCGTTACTCTCGCCAGACTATTATCGTTAAAAACGATGCTATGATAGAGTCCAAATGGCACAATTACACGTCCAGTATACAGCTCCACAATGCCGGAATAAGTCCAATTATCACATCTAACCATTGCCACGCCATAATCGTACCAAACCCGCACAAGTACGTAGTCAAAAGGCACAACTACCTCGCCCTCAACATTAATAACGCCCCATCTGCCATTTAGCCTAGCTGGCATGTATTGTTGATAGCCATTATAGTCACCTACTATATCGTATAACAACGGCATAACAAGCTCGCCTGTCAAAACACAGATAATACCTTGCCTTCCGCCATAATCCACACGTACCATGCCATCTCCAAATTGGCTTATAAAGCTATATATCGGCGGCAATATCCAGCTATAATTGGGATGGGTTGGTTGCGGCAAGGGGGTCGCTCTTGGCGTTATCGCATATAATGACATCTGCGGCAATGTTTGCACTTGGGTGGGCGGTGATGCTATAGGCTCAATAATTAATGTTGGTTCTGTTGACGCAATGCAGTCGGGTTTAGGCTCTGTGGGTCGTTGCCACAATGCAAAAATAACCACACCAACAATGACCGTCGCTGCTACTGCGATAATACTTATTAAGATATTCCGCTTTGTCATTTCACACCTCATACCCATATGTAGTCCAGTCAAATTACCGAGCCATCCTATCTAAAACGCCCCGTCAAAATTTGCTCCATTATTTCTTCATAGCTTGCACCCACGGGAAACCAAAAATTGCCCGCCATAAGAGAGCGGTCAAAATTATTTTCTTCTAAAAACGCCAAAAAAGCGTTCAAATTTGTCACCACACCTGCATCACGCAGTATTGCGGCAATATTTGACGCTGATATATTTACAGGTATATGGACCATTATAGTCCCAACTGTTGGTATAATGGGTTCACTTTCAGTTGATGTTGTAGTTTGAGTTCCGGTTGCAGGTTGGGTTTGTACTTCGGTGGGCATTTCGGTTTCAGGCTCTGTCATTGGTTGGGTCGGCGGCTGGGTTTGCGGCTGTATAGCAACAATATTTTCTTGCTCTTGCCGCCTTACTGCAAGCTCGTCTTGCAGCCATTCAATATGTTCATTTAAATCATTTACTTCATTAAAGTGCGCTTGACGTTGCACAATATAAAATATAAACATCACAAAAGCAGTGATAACCACACCGATTCCCATTCCAAAAATCATGCTTTGCTTATCTCTATTAGGCATTTTTCGCTCCTCCTAAAGATATAATTAAGCCAACTTCGCCCTTGCCCATATCGAGTTGTTTTGCAATTTCTTCTACACCTTTACCATTTTTGTACATTTCTAGCACATTGGTGAATTTTGGGTTGATGCTCATTTTTTTGCTATCATCAATAATCATATCAACGCTTTTTGACTGCCTGCTGGGTTTTGCGGTACTCCCGCCGTTAACATTCTTTTGCTTTTCATCTATTAAGTTGTACAAAAACAACAGCTCTTGATATTTGGCATCAAATTCTTTCATTGCATTTTTTGTCATGTCATTAAGCTCCGACATGGTTTCGTCTGCTTCTGACACGGTTATTTCCAAGGCATCCAATTTTTCGGTGATGTCTTTGGCTTCGTCGCTATTTTTTCCAAAGCCAAGGCTGGCGGCAATCACTAAAACGCCGCCTATTATGAGCATGATAACAATCATGTATACAAAAAAATCTAGTTGAAACAAGCTCATACCACAACCACCTAAATCTTAATATCTAACATTCCTTGCGACATCCCCGGGATATTTTTTTTGGGCTTTTCATCTTTTGAATCTCCCTTTTTATTGCCCTTGCCATCACCGCCCGTTCCTCGTCCTCTGCCGTCCTTGTTAAGTTCGGCATCTTCGGTCTGCGGTGTTTGTGTAACTGATTTTTGTTCTTGTTCAGCGGCTTTTGCAAATTCGTTTGCAAATTGATTGTTTTGAATTTCTGCACGGCTTCCGTCGTTGTTTGTAACACGGTTTAGCATAGCCGTGCGTTGTACCATAACCTGCATATCAACTGGTCTTATATCCATATCGCTTCCCCCTTTAAAAGCGCAAAGCCTTTACTCTACCAAGGCCTTAACCGTTATCCTTCCATCTTCGGCTTTAAGTATAGATGTGGTGATGTCGTCGTTTACTTCCATTTTAAAATTACCTATCTGCACTGAAACCCCATGATGCATTATTTTTTCAACAACAATGCGTGATTTTGTGCGTCGTAGGGTTTCCGCCAGCTCCCCTAACTCTTCTTCCATTTGCCTTGCTCTGTCCCGCAAAAGATTTCGGTTTTGCAAAAGTTGCACTAAAAGAGCTTTTTTTGCTGGCTCCATAGCGTTTACATCCACCGTAGCAACAATGCCTTCATAGCTGTCATTGAGCCGTGTAAATTGCTCACGAACCTCTGCATAGCTATTTTTAAGCTGTTCAAATCGGTCTGCAATAGTGCTGTTTTTTCCAACAGAAACCTCTGTTGCAGTGCCCACATGCGAGCCTATGGTTTTTGCCCTAATTTCTTCGCCTGCTGAAACATTTCCGCCCGCTATAAAACAGTTGTCGCCTTCCAGCGTTATTGCGCCGTCTGCCGTAACATTTGAATGTAATATTGCATTTGACTTTACGCTACCTTTGGCTATAATGGTGGCATTTTGTGTAAATTTAGTAAAAACATTATTCCCGGACTCTACCCTACCTTTACCGCGTCCCATTATGCCGCCATAAAGATTTACAGCTCCTCCTGCTATTATATCGGCTGCTTCTACAATGCCCTTAACCTCTACATTGCCTTTTGCTTCCACCGAAAAACCAGAAAGCACATTGCCTTTTATATTTACGCAACCCTCAAACTCTATATTACCTGTAGAAAAATCTACATCTCCAGAAATTTCCAAAACAGGACTTACAGAAACTGTCTTTCCAGAAATTACTAGCTGACCTGCTAATTCTGCAATAAGCTCTAATTCGTTTTCCGCAACCATTGTGTTTTTGCCTTTTGGCAATTTTGGTGCGGGCTTGCCCGTTTTTGGCGCAATAGCGTTGCCAAATACATCTATACCTGCCTCACCCTCAGTAGGATGAACACGGACTGCCAAAATATCGCCGCCACGAATAGATTCAAAAAAATCTACTTGGCGATAATCCACACTGCCGTCGCCTAAAATTTTTGGTTGGTTTTTTTCTCCCGAAATATCGAAACTATAATCAATTCTTCCATCTTGACCATTTATAGGCTTCAAGCCTTTTGCTATAACATATTTCACATTATAGTCTTTTTTATTGCCCATTTGTACAATGCGTTGAATCTCCTCGGTATCTATGCCGTATTTAATGCCGTCAGCAATCAATTTTTCTAATATTTTTTCGATAGTAAGCAAAGCTCCGCCTTCATCCGGCATTTCAAATTTTAAACCTGCAACTAACTTATCCTTGGTTATTTCAACAGAAAGTGCTTCTCCCCTTGCGTCTTTCAAAGTTTCTGACGAAATTTTTCTTTCAATTTTTGGTTCTGCCATTTTTACTATGTCACTGAGGACGTTATAATCCGCTTCTTTCAGTCCTTTGGCTTCTATAGCATCAATAAGCTCCCTGCGCGTAATAGGATTTTTAGGATTAGGAACATTTACAACAATATAAAAACCGTCAGAACGCTGCTCAATAGTCACTTTCTTTTCCACGAAATCACCCCTTCAAAGTTTTTTTGACTGCACTAATCTGAAATTAGCATTACACTAATTCCATTTAAAATCATGGACTGCTCTCCCTCGTTTAGCGCAAAGGCTACTCGGTCAGCACTCCATGTATTAAATTGGAATTAGTATTAGGTGAGCAACAGGGCTTTGTGCTTTCCAAGTTTTGTACGCAATTTTAACATCGCTTTTGAGTGTATTTGCGAAACTCTTGATTCTGTAACCTCTAACACTTTACTAATCTCTTTTAATGTCAGCTCTTCGTAATAATATAATGCCACGACCATCTGCTCTTTTTCTGTTAAGGCAGAAATAGCCTCTGCCAGCTCTTGCTTTAATTCCTCGTTTGCAAAAACCGCCTCGGGCGCATTTTCATCAGTTGCCAAAGACTTGGAAAAATCTTTTTCGTGGTTTTGGTCTAAATAGTCATCAAGCGATATCAAAGACATCAAAGACGACTTTTTAATTTCATCTGCTACTTGGTCTTTATTAATCTCTAACTTTTGGGCTATTTCATGCTCTTTCGGCTCACGACCCAATTCCGATTCAAGGGCAGTATATGCCTCGTCAAGCTGCCTTGACTTTTGGCGCATGGTGCGAGGCACCCAATCAAGCGCACGTATGCCGTCAAGCACCGCACCTCTTATGCGAAGAGATGCGTATGTTTCAAATTTCACGCCTTTTTCGTGGTTGAATTTTTCTATGGCATCTATTAGACCAAAAACACCGTACGATATAAGGTCCTCTTGGTCTATAGCAGACCCAACATATATATTAAGCCTGCCTACCACAAATTTTATCATAGGAGAATAGTGCAAAATAAGGGTTTCTTTTGCAGATTGACGTACGGCGTGGTCGTTGTTTTTTGCGAATGCATCCCATGCTTTTTTGATACTTTCTGCATTTTCTTTTGTGTTCACGTAAGCTCTCCTTTCAAAAGCAACTTTGAGTATAAGTTATTAGCAACCATAGATTTACTCCAATCCAATCCTTGTGACCAAGAGGACGGCAGGTGTATTTGACTGAACCTTTGGGTAAACACACCGTAAGGACGAGGGAGAGAAGGATTGTGATTGGAATTAGTCTGCGGTTACATTAATCAAAGTCATCGCTCATCTCAAGGTCATGTTCTGTTTGCGATGCAAAGTCTGACACTTCATTGTCTACAACTTGTTCATTTTCAATAGCAAATTCCACTTGCGGAGCTGTGTAAAACACTTTTTTTTGCAATATAACTCGCACAATTACGCCAAAGATGTAAAAGGCCACAAAAACAATAAGCAGGTGAAATAACACCGTGGTTAAGTCGCGCCCAACAACAAGGTTAACCACAGTTATGATGAGTCCTGCAGCAAAACATAAAATATATTCCAATTTTTTTAGAAGCATTTTAATACCTCGCTTTACCTAAATTTCCTTTGTGCCTTTGCCTATTGTTTTAATGTTCAGTATGCCTGTTGAGGTATGAAGCTCTATTGTGCGACCATAGTTTTCCCTTACATCCATTGATTTAATCGGTATATTTAGCTCTTTTAATATTTTTATGCTGGCATCTACATTTCTATCGCCTATTCGCATACTGTCATTTGTGCTGTTAAACGCAAACATTTGTGCGCCACCCGCCAATTTCGCAACAATAGCACGCTTATTAGCACCAGCGCGACCCATGTCATTTATAAGTCTTATAATAGCGGTGTCTACAAATTTTGCTAAATTATCGTTGTTCATAATTTGCGTGGAGTCAGGCAGCATACAATGCGCCATACCCGCAACTTTGCTTGTTGGGTCATAAAGACATATGCCGACACAACTACCTAAACCAAGTGTAATTAGCACACCTGGGTCCTTTGTAATATTCATATCCGCCATACCAACCATAACTCTATTCATATTAAGCAACCCCTAGTGCAGAAAGAATAGTGCCAAAAGAATCAAAATCTGGCACAAGTAAGAATATCCCCGATGCATTTTTTTCTTGCGTTTCAAAAACCGTGTCTATAAATAATACTCCATCAGACATTTTGCTAAACTCTATAGCTGGAACAGAAAGTATTGCTGCAGCCATATCACGCGCCAAAACAGGCGGAAATGGCTTTGCGGATTTATTAATAAAACGAGACATCGCACCAAGATAAGAGGAACAAAGTATATTTCCAATTTCCTCCAAAGCAGATAGCTCCATTTCATTAAATTCATCCAAACAGTCAGACTCGCCAAGCCCCATACCTTCCAACATGCTGTTCACAAGGGTTCTTGCCGCCTCAGGGCGCAATAAAAACATCATCATGCCATTTATATCACCATGGATGTTTACAAGCACCCCAAAAACAATAACCTCATCACCGCCCAAAATGCTGCCTACTTCGTTAAATTTTAAAAATTTAACTTCGGGTACTGTCATTTTAACTTGGGTAGAAATAAGTTCGCTTAATGCACCAATAGCATTACCCACGCCAATATTGGCTATTTCTTTAAGTACGTCAAAGTGCAGGTCATTAAGTTGATTAATATTACGGAACATATAATACACCTCTTTCTCATAATTTTATGGTGCTTCGTTACGTCTTTGCTTGCGCTGTTGTGAAAAAATATAACTAATAATTGACTCTTGATACTCTGGTTCTATGTTAATAAATAATACACGATATTGATATTTTTGTGCGGTTTTTGGGACATATTGTTTTTCTAATATCAGACCAACAAGCACTAATTTTGTGAGCCCCAAAGTGAGTTCAATTTGTATTTGATAGTCCATGTTAAGGTCGTGCTCTGTTACAAAACGCAGTCCCCCGCCGCCAATATCCTTTGCATTGCCTTCATATTCTGTTGACATTCCCGCTTTAAAAAACAGCTCTGCGGCTACATCACCTTCTTCAAAATCCATTACCATAAATTTTAAGGGTATATCACAAGAAAACCTAAAAAATTCACGTCTTTGCATTTTGTAGCTGTCTTTTGAAAGACGCAATGCCTTGTAAATTTGCCCATCGCCCTTAATAAAGCCCTCAAAAAATCCTTTAAAAGCTATTATGGATTCGCTTGTGTAAATAGTTACGTCGTACTCCCTGTCTTGATACATCTCCAAAATCTCATCATTGCGACTAGCTTGAGTAACCGCCAAAACATAATTGCTCTTATCTAAAACATCGATAATTTGGCTGGAATACACTTGTTCGCTATTATTTTTATACATCACTTTTATGTCTAACTTGTCTCCAATGTTAATAAAGTCAAAAGCCATAACATATCCCCTTATTATTTGTTGCCAAACAGCCTTTTCATAAAGCCTTTCATACCTGACGATGTTTTTTCAATTTTTAAATCCAAAATCGTATTGCCTATCCTTTCAACTTCTTTTGAAAAATCGCTGTTAGGAAAAGACAATATGCACGGCTTCTGTTGCTTTACTGCCTTTACAAGACTGCGGTCATACGGAATTGTGCCAAGATGATTAAGCTCTACATTCAAAAAGTTATGTGCCACTTTTTGCAAATTATCAAAAATCCTAATACCTTCTTTTTGGTCATCTACACGGTTTATAATAACTTTAAATTGCGGCACATGCGCTTCATTACTGCGCTCTTTAACGGATTTTATAAGAGAGTAGGCATCCGTTATAGATGTAGGCTCTGGTGCACACACCACAATACATTCACCAGCAGCCATAACAAAGCGCAAAACAGTATTTGCAATACCAGCACCAGTATCAATAAGTACAATGTCTGCCATTTCATCAAGATTTGCCAAACTATCAACAGTAGATTTTAACATGCTTTCAGAAATATTTGCAAGCTCTACCAAGCCAGAGCCGCCCGATATAAAGCTAATGCCGCTTGGTACACGTGTTACGGTTTCTTCAAGGGTCCGCTGCCCGCTTAACATATCTAAAAGGCTGTATTTTGGGGCGACCCCTAGTAAAATTTCTATATTAGCAAGCCCCAAATCTGCATCAACTACAACAACCCTTGCGCCTTGGCGGCTCAAATATAATGCCAAATTTACTGTAAAATTTGTTTTCCCAACCCCTCCTTTGCCGCTGGTTACTGTTATAACACGTGCGCTTGAAGTTTTAACAGTATCGCTTGTCTTGCGAGCGGTAAGAAGTGCTCTTAAATTGCGTGCTTGGTCCATAATTTAGCACCCCCTATGATTCGCCGAGCCCCAAAAGGCGTGTTGCAACCTCGCCTGGGGCAACGGTTTTAATATCATCGGGAACATTTTGACCAAAAGTGATATAAGACAACTTTTTACCCGTACGATGGCAAATATTTACAATGGCACCAAGTTTTTCGGTTTCATCCATTTTTGTGAAAATAACTTTAAAATCACAAATTTGACTGAAATTATTGATAATATCTAACATATCCTCGTATTTTGTGGTCAATGACAAAACAAGAAAAATTTCTAAATCATCCGCAACAGCAAAAAACTCGCCGAGCTCTGCAATATTTTCCTTATTTTTGTGGCTTCGTCCCGCTGTGTCTATCAAAATAATATCACACATACTACGAAGGTCTTTTAAGTGCAAAGCCAAGTCATCGGGCTTGTACGCTACGCCTACCTCTATCCCCAAAATATCTCCGTAGGTTTTAAGTTGCTCTATGGCGGCAATGCGGTATGTGTCTGCAGTGATAAGCCCCACATCCATCCCACGGTTAATAGACAAATCTGCCGTTAGTTTAGCTATGGTTGTGGTTTTCCCAACCCCCGTCGGACCTATAAAGGCAAATTTTTGGGGATTCCCTTTTGACGGGGTTGCCTGCAAGCCTTCTGGCGAGCCAATTATTCTCACAAGACTATTATACACTACTTTGACAATAAAGTTAATATCTAATTTTTCTTCGTCGCTTATTTGTGCGTTGTCCAAATCATCCAAAATTTCTTGTGCCACTGCTGGAGCAACTTGATTTTCAATTAGAGTGTCGTAAAAAATTTGCAATAAATTGTTTTGGTATATGCGCTCACGTGGAGCTGCGTTGTGCTTTGTAACAGATAGCTGAGCCTGCGCACGGCTTAACATTTCACCCGTGGTAAGCAAGGTATCCGACAACATTTTAATTCGTTGCTCTTTTTCTTCCAGTTTGGCTTGCGTTGCGTCGTCTTCTACGCTTTTTGGCTCTTTTTCTTCAATTCCTTTTGTGTGTTGCGCCAAAAGCTCCAAAAAATTATCGTGGTTTTCTGTTTGATTTTCATTGTCGTCGTA
>Ga0136643_10007306_pt1 | contig 15959 bp, 10 predicted proteins | sample TergutLab28metaG_FD_96883 | JGI IMG/M metagenome (GOLD analysis project Ga0136643, IMG submission 96883) | Labiotermes labralis P1 segment gut microbial communities from Petit-Saut dam, French Guiana - Lab288 P1 (version 3) (version 3) | ecosystem: Host-associated > Arthropoda: Insects >... | reverse complement strand
TGTCAAACCATTAAAATCACATTATCTGATTAAAATGGATTTAAAATATCTCCTACATGTTTCAATCCCTCTATGGGATCATCCTCAGGGAGTGTAAATTAGTGTAGGAATGAAGTTACTAAGTTCCTACACTAATTTACATTCCCTGAGGAAGATCCCATAGAGGGATTGAAACATGTAGGAGATATTTTAAATCCATTTTAATCATATAATGTGATTTTAATGGTTTGACAAGTATGTGCAATTAGTTGGTCTTAATAAATATTGTTAATAAGAATATTGGCAAAAGATATTAGTGATAACAGACACGAAAGGAAACACATAAGAGGGTGAATGAGAATAATGAATAAAATGTTAATAGAAAGGAAGTAGAGAAAAACAGAAAGAAAAATGAAATTTTCTAATTTTTCACCGACGCGCGTAGAATTTTGAAATTCATTTCAATTTTTAACTTTCGTAGAACTTTCGTGAGGGGAGCGACCCGTAACAAAGCCCTCAAAGCCTCTAATTACTCAAAATAACAAGAGGTATTCATAAAAATGGGGGCATACGTTCGAAACTGTGATAATTTCCAGAGGACCGTTCGAGTGGCTAAACCTTAAACCTTAATTCTACAACAATAAACTGTAGTGTCCCCTTTATTTTCACCTGAAACTTCTACGACGTTTGCTCAGCACGACAGTTCCACTTTCATGTCTCAGACAAAAGCGGAGCAACTGTTTAAACCGCTGCTTTTACGTTACTGTGCACACATCGTTTGTGAAATGCGTCGAGGTAGAGAATTCGGATTCAGCAGCACTAGATAGCTCGTTTTCCTTTCTGTACAAGCAAACGAACATTGCACAGTCAATATAAGCTATGTAGTACGTTTAAAGGGGAAAATGAAATTAGCGAGTCGAAAATAGAAATGTAGGCTAAAGCCAGTTTACCAACTAGTGCGGTTGTTTAGTAAGGCAAGGTACTTAACGAACTATTCAACTACACGGCGGAGACTGATAGTTAATCAGCTGGTCACGAAATTCCTTCCCCTCTTAGCAGAAAATTTGAAAAAATTCATCTCACCCTTCACAAAAACCCGTCAAGAAACCCACAATAAGCCAGCCGATTCCAGTCTATACTGTTGCATCTTTCACAAACCCCCCACCCCAAGGAAAAAAGATTTAGTTTCATGATTTATGTTGTAACTAGCATGATACACTTTTATCTGAAGTACTCTGCTATGCGAAACATTGAGAATTCTGAAGAGTTAAACTGAAGCTGGTGGAAGAGGAAGAAGAAATAAGGAAATCGTTTTGATAGAAACCCATTATCAAAAAATTTAGATCTCGTCTGGCGTCCGTCTCTACAAGTCAAATCGTGATGCTACATTGATATACGTCATGGCACTGAATTATTTGTCACATTCGACGGGCGTCACTCATTCACTTGTCAGCGAGCACAGCAAATCCTCGCCAGCTGCTAGGGTACCTTCGTGAGAAACACTGGCAGTAATAAAACCAAGGTCGTTTTAGAAGCTGGGACGAAGTAATACAAACTTTTTTCCAGCTACTGTGGACCTCCTGCTGAAATTACCAACTTTGTCACGTGTACCAACATTAAAAACCCCAGATACACAAAACAAATGCTGTAGCTGGTAGAACTGACCACAAATGAAGAATAATGTTTGTCTGCAATTCGCTTCTAAAAAACAAAGTGTTGCCAGTTACGATTTCCTCTCTCAGGCAACTTAATGCCTGTTGTAGCCAAAAGTTATTCTAACCTGAATGTTCTTCGTTTTGATTTTAAGCTTTCGCCGTGTTGTATATGTAATATGTTTTCTTTTGGGTAATTCCCCGGCGTCTGAGTTCTAATAGCCGACGTTTCGGAACCTTATATCAGTTCCATCTTCATAGACAGGTGGATGAAGTATGACAGGGGATGGGATGTGTAGTGTATTTATACCTGACAGGGTTCTGGCAGGCTGGTGGAGGAGCCAATGGAAGGCGAGTGACCGGATGTGGGCGGGTAGGTGCACAACAGGTTGTGGAAGGGGACAGGTATATAAGTGCGAGTGCGGGTGGGATAATTGTAGTGTACTCGGCGGATGTCTTCCTTTTCTTTTCTTTTCTTCTTCTTCTTCTTAATCCTACCCCTCCTCCCTGCATTATTCTGCTGGTCTTGTCTGCCACTTACATAGTTCACATAATCTTTCCATTTCATAATTTTAAACTCCCACCGGGTGAAGTCCGAGTTTGGAAACAACGAGTCTTTGGGACGGTTATTATGTCACTGAGGCCGGGGGTCATCATATTCCTGCTCGGCCGTGCAAACTAAATTGAAAATTATAACGGCTTGTACGTCTACATACCTGCAGACAAATGCGTTGGATGTATTGTAATGAGATATTGTATTACAAGAAGCCACAGAATTCAAATGGTACTGTATACAGCAATTCATTGGAACGTTCGACATACATATTTCGTCGTCCGTCTTCGCTTCCTGTGACACGCACTGTAAATTTAACGGCTTATAGAACTGCCTTCAACCCGTCCTACTTCTAAACTAATGAACGCGTTCCCTGTCGAAAGACCTAATCAATTGTGAATACTTTGACTGAAATTATCCCTTCATAGCCATGGAAAAAACCTCATTATCTCACTCAGTGTAGTCAGTGTAGGGCAATGTTCACGTCCGTGTAGTTTCTTTCAGACGACACGAAAGGGCTTTGCTTCCAAGAGTACCTGTGGGTTGAATTACGTTGTTATAAAGAAGTATAAGTTAAGAAGTAATGAAAATCTTGGTTACCTAGCAACGGCTCCTGCGACGACGAGGACGGCAGCGCAAATAGCTGAACAAATGACAATGGCTGCAATGTGTGCTCCCTTCATTATGAGCTCGGAGCCATCTGCAATGTGACACATCCAATTTGCAATATCCGTACGAAAATCTAACTAAAATTTACATAAATGATTGTCATTAATATTTATAATAAATAGCCCTCGTTCCAGGTTATACCTGAACAGATCACTGTTGTTCTAAGCCACAAGTGTAAATATAAGAAGCGTAGAACGGTGCGTACCAAATTGGAGTAGATCCACATTTCTTTAAAATGCCTAGCTTGAAATTTTAAGATTTGAAGGATTGTTGAAACAAATATATCACAGCAGATAAAAATCTGTTTCCCGCACACGCAAACACACACACACACACACACACACACACACATGCGCGCGCGCGGGGCATATCTCGATAGTAATTGAGGTGAATTACCTAGTGAAAAACGCTCTTTATGTTACAATCCGCAAAGACAATAGAAATGAATTCGTACTCATTGTGTTATCATTTGTTAATATCGCGTCTGACCCTTCAGAACTAACCACTCCACACCTCCATACTAACTGTTCCGATCCCACAACACTAAAACAAAAGTAATTCGACTTTAAATCATTGTATCCTCTACCCTCTCTTATGTTAATGTACATTTTAATGGAGTTCTAACCAACATCTTTCATCATAACATACATTAGCACATAGAAGCTTATAGGTCGCAAAATAACTGTCATTCCAGCAGATAATCACAAGGATTTTTTTCCTGTAATAAACGCTCTGATTTGTCTACCAGTTGGATTCTCCTTTTTAATACTGGCAGTGCTATCTTGCTTTTGGCCAAGGGTGAGGCGGAGTTCAGCTGTGAGTAAGTATTGGCCAGTCACAGTAAAGCAACCCCAGCCTCAAGCTCTTACCTCTCTGACCAGAATCCACACAAACTTCATCCTCCCCCAGGTCACATGTAACGCCATCTTTGATTCTGGGCCAGTTTTTCAGTGAAGGAACCAGAGGCACTAGAAGAAAATGAGACCCGATTGTGGTCCTGTTGGTTCTGCGTCTATTACTTGCTTCAATCCGAAGCAGCGGTCGCCATTTGGACATAACCGTGTTGCTTGTTGCTGTTGTGTTTATCAGCTCCTCGAACCAATCCAGCAATACAAATTGGTAAACACATGTCTCTTCAGCACAGCTGTTATTGTGTGGTAACGCAGAATTCTCTTGATGTCTCCTGACCCTTGAATTCAACAGTATCTTCAAGCCTTCCTTCACATGTTGCCAAAGTTCCCATTCCTCCTGTAAAGAAAATACGAAATCCGGCATAAGAAAATAACAAACTCTCGGTATCAAACCGTACTTAAAAGAAGTACCCTGAGGGAAAATACATTTTCTGTTATTATACAGCCCAAAATTGTGTTTATAATAACTCGCCAGTGTAGCCCCTCATGACCAAAGTTAATCCAGTGTCCACCTAACTAGCCGCTTAGTACGTCCAGAAATTCCCTGACTCTTATGGATCCTGAAGGTCCATAGTCTTTTCATAATTATCAGCTACTGGACTTTAATCTGAGGCGAAACAATCCGTCCACACCACTACACTTTATTTTTTAAAGGTTGGCTTTAATTTTGTTCTCTCACACGTTCCTAGGTCTTCCACTTCGTATACTGCCTTCAGAGTACTCGACTAAACTTTCGTATGTACAACAACTTATCATGAGCTCCATGCATGTCATGTGTCTAGCTCATCTCATGTTCTTTTATTTAATCTCCTAAAGTGTGCGTGCATTTTGTGACAAATACGGATTACGAAGCTCAATCTGTATATGCTGCTTGTCTAATAAATATGTGTTTTATCACTGGCATAGGGGCACGAGGTGGCGCAGTTGGTTGAGACACTGCCCTACAAGCCGGGAGTTCGCGGGTTCGATTCCCGATGGTGTCACTGGAATTTTTTATTGACATAATCCTTCCGGCCGCACTATGGCCCTGGGGTTGACTAAACCTCTAACAGAAATGAGTACCAGGGATATTTCCTGGGGGTAAGGGCAGCCGGTGCGTAGGGCTGAAAACCTTACCAACTTCATGTGCTGATTATCTTGAAATCTGGGAACTTGAGTCTTCTGTAACCTTCAGGGTCTGTCCAGGCCTGTAATGGGATTGCTTTACCTTTACCTTATCAATGGCATAATTTTTCTGTTCTTGGATCACTTAACGATGCTCTAGACAGCTCATAATGCGTAGTATCTAATGATGGGATAATTAGTGTATAAATTGTAAATAACGTGGAAGGTAGCGGTTGCGGCCTAGTTTTGGCTGCTATCCCGGTGGGCTCTTTGCTTGGAAATACCAAGGAAAATCACAAAATCTCTCAGTCGATAGTCTATCACCAAAGGAAGTACTGATTTTAGAACATCTAGAATCCGAAGAACGAGTGCCGAACGCTAGACTACGATGTTAGATCAATCCTCCTTTACGTAAATTAGTGCTACTAGTATTGTTTCTGATAGAATTATGTGATGTGAAATAGAATAAAAAATTCGTCTGTTTGCCTGGCGCACTCACCTCAAGGTACCGGCTCAAATTGCCTGCGGCAGGAACCTGAAGACCGTGGTTGAACATCTCCTCTATACTGACACCTCTCTCAGTCACAGTGAACACCAGCATGGCCCTCTTGGTCGCCTGACTCATATTTTCTGGTGGCGAATATCTCTTCCACCTGCTGCCTGAATACACAGAAGATTCCAGGACGTTCGTCGTATCTACGTCAGCTGGCGAAATAGATAGCCTGCGTGTTTGTGTTGCTCTGGAGGCGCTATCGGTTCTGGGACTGGTGCCTGTGTGTTCTGAGGTTGAGAGGAAATGTGAAGGAGTTAAAGTTCCGTGGGATGGTTGAGATACTTTAGGTATTTGCGTGGAAGGGTGTTTAGGAGAACGCCTAGTGTTGGATCGGGAGTTTTGGAAGTATGTGTAACCTTCAGGACTTACAGGAGTTGGCTCGGGGGTAGAAAAAATGCGACTATTTGCTGGAGGGACAGGAAGAAATGGGGTAACCGATGTCAAGTGAACGGCAATTAAAGCGGTGTTCGGCAGTTGAGCCAACTTCAGAGAATTTATGGCGGAGAGAAGATTGTCTGTTAGCGTCGAACCGAGCAGTGGAAGACAGAGAATAATTACTGCAAGAGACACAACAATACAATCGTTAACTCAAAAACCAAGAAGAGAAAAACATACTTTGAGGTGGCAATAGAAAGTTGCTTTCCACTTATGCACATCTTTTTTTTAAAATTTCTGCCGCGATTTGAAAGATCTCTGACCACGCCTCGTGTGAAGTAACAAACACCAGCCAGGTCGGAAGGATCTTCAGATCATTTCAGCTTCCTACCACGAAGCATGAGGTCGTATTCTTGCACGGAGAAGAGCAATTACCATTAACCTAGCCGGCAGAAAGGATCGCCAAAAGATTCGTATAATGGACGACGAGCATGACAACACGTCACCATGTGTCAATGCTGTTTTGGGACAGCCAGCTTCGAGGGCACATATGAGGAGTCAAATATTGGCACCTGGACAGTACGTGTGCGTAACTTAAACGCAAATCAAGCAGTCATCTAGTTGAATGTATGGGAAAAACGAAATGTTGTATAGGGTTTTTTCCTTAAAAAAGTAAATATTCCTGTCATTGCAACAACGTTTCCTACATTAGTGAGTTTTTTGCTAAAGTTGAGACAAAACACTTATAGTTTATGGATAACTTTTTGTGGTATTGAAGACATTCGTGCGTGTGTATACGTCTGCAGTTCATTTGGACACGTGTGTAATGTGGGCCTTGAAATGAAATAAAGTTATTGTACTTCTTTCATACACTGTGGACTACAACTGATGTAACAGAAATTCCGTACGTAGAATTCCAACAGCACCTCTTAAAGAACTCAAGAACTAAGTGTGAAAACTCAATTACATCCCTACATCTTTCCTAAAATAAACTTAAATAACCAAATCTATGGAGCAGAGTCCTTCTAGGGAAACTGACAGGTTCTCAGTCCAGGAATTTCCCGAATTTGATGGAAATAGAAGGTTCGTTACTTCATTCACAAGAGCCCACCACCTGTCCCTATTCGAAGCCATATCAATCCAGCCCATCGTACTTCCTGAAGATCAATTTTAATATTATCCTTCCCATCTACGCCTGCATCTTCCAAGCGGTTAATTTCCCTAAAAAAATAAACTTAAAATTTAAATTAATTTAGTTCTATCATGCCGAATTTTAAATTCGGTGTGGTTCGGACGCCAGGCAGCCTGTATTATTACAATTATATCCGTCGATACATAACATTTTATTCCTTTTATTTTCACAGACGCCTTTTCAGCCCTTGCAGCCATTAGTGCTCCTACAATTGAGTTCATTTACTATTTTGTGCACAGAACATTTCGTTTCAGTATTAATTCCCTTAACTTCCCTCCACTAAGTTCTTTCCAAACAAACTTGTTTTTCCTCACAATGCACTGTCGTCGCCTCATATATCGAATGCCGGTTGTGACCACCCGTTTGTTTATGCAATGTGCTGATGCTCTGTTTCTTGCTTTGTTTTATTTCCTCAGTAGGTGGGCTTCATATTGTACTTGGATTACTCTGTGCAAAATGTTACCAAAACGTGCACTATTAGAACTATTATGGCGCTAATTCCAAGAACTGGGATTGCTCAAATTCGGTTCACACACAATTGTGAGGAAAAAATCTTACACTTTCCGCGGACTTAACCCGAACCTCTCCATTCTTATCCTCCTTCATAGGCTCGTGCAATCTTTTACAAAGTACTGTCTCTCTCTCTCTCTCTCTCTCTCTGTCCCAATTTGAAGAGTGGTTATGTTGTTGCCGTCTTTGGAAGTTTGTGAAATAAATTCAATATTATTTTTGGGGCATTATTCTACGTGCGAATCTCCAGCTTGACGTTCTAGGAAATTCAATTGTTTGCTGTGTTGCCATGGTTACTGGATATTCTTCCGGAATCCACAACGAGATCAAAGAGACACAACAGGCGAATTCATAAACAACTACATCACTATTTTGTTACTGAGACGCTTTATCTTCGCAAAAATATCAATGATTTATAATCTGCATTAGCGTGTTAAGAAAGCTAATAATATTTTTCTTATATTATATATTACACCTGTCCTCCAGTACATGACACTCACTAAATGAGAGAGCTATCAGGATTTGCTCAATGATAAATACGCTATTATAGAAGTCACCTTATACAAAACAGTCAAATATCACAGGGATCACAGAATCAAAGAAAATTACCCTGGGCGGGGCATGGACATGTGAAGATAAAACGATAACTGTGTACAGAATATTAGTCAGAAAAGTTGAAGGAAATGCATTTGAAAGACCTTGACGTAGATAGGAGAATAATATTGATACTGACCATAAAAACGTACGGCCGAACAATGAGGGAATATTGAACAGCTGAGCGACTATTAGTTTATGGAAAGAGTTTCATGGATTTACGTAATTGGACGTAAATAATATATTCCCAAGTTTTGTGTTCCAAGACAGCATAGAACTGCATTTTGGAAAGTAAGATGTGAATTACCAATGCGCACGGTTACTTTAGGTCTATCCTTTCCAGCTCTCTAGTAAACACGCATGAAAGAGACAGTCGTTTCACGTTCGATGATTTCACAAAGAAACACGTCACAGAAGCAAAGGCTTTATCAAATTTGCAGCAGCATTTGACGTCATATCGGTCAGTATCGGTTATTACTGCAGAATTCATTCGTGCGCAGTCTTCACAGGAAGTTTCGTATTACTGCTGTAAATTACTTCCGGGTGACAGCACAACCCTGCTTGCTGCGTCCTATGCTTTGATGGGAGGCATATGACATAATAGCAGTAGTTATGTGCATTCATACGAGCAAGCGCTCCACAGTTTAGGCAGATTTCTCGTCGGATTCAGAACTGCTGGCCCTAGGCGATTATGCTAGCTCGTTACATACCGGATGCCAGATTGAGGCACTTTAAGGCAGAATGTGTGTGTGTGTGTCTCCCTGTCTGTCAAAGTTTCATAATGAAACGAGCCAACAGATTTTGATAAATCTTGGTGTCGGGAACGTAAAAAACCAAAGAGGATACCTTAAAATTTACAGATTTTCTGAAAACGAATTCATCGTACACTCTTTAAAACTTGTAAAAGACTTAAAATTCGAACCTCAACAATATCCACAACAAACATTGGAAACATCTGTCTTAAAGTTGTGTACACCATGCATCACGTTCACACCACCTTTTATTGACCAACACTTACGAACCATCCTATGTATACTGGATCACGTATTAATTATGGCTCCAATGCACTTCGGTGTCAATGAATGACGAAATGCTCTGGAGCTATGATTAATGAGTCATCTAGTAAAAATAGGATAGTGCTTGAATGTTAGTCAGTAAAAGGCGATCGAAATATCTGTGTTCCGTAAAAATGACACCATCAAAAGCAATAAAACCCTAGACAGCTCTCAGTTAAATGCAGAAAAAAAAATGTAAAGTTGGCTACTTTGTAAGTCGGCAACCTGCCACAGCTGGCCACGCTCTTTCAGAAAAGAAAAATTTCTATGATATATATATACGGACATTACCCCATAATTCTTATAATAAAATCAACAAGATACACTAATATCTCAAATTATTTTTGGAATAAAACTCTACATGTATCGGACAGTCCCTCTGCCCATCATCAGGATTCTAGCACTGTACACACAGCAGTCAGCATAACCTGTATGACATACACCTATTGCTGTGTGTACAGTGCTAGACTCCTGATGATGGACAGAGATACTGTCCGAAACATGTAGAGTTTTATTCCAAAAATAATTTGAGATATTAGTGTATCTTGTTGGTTTTGTTATAAGAATATATGACGAAGCACGGTGCTCTGAATGTCAAATTACCCAATAACTTGACCACAGTTCCACATTTAATGCTATGCTTTCTTTATAAGTTAAAACTCCCTACGTTGACCGACCTGAAGTTGTACAGGTTTTGTATCATGCTGTACACAGGCAGAAATATTCATTCATTAATAGAATTACCTGTTGTTCACCTTACCTCTATTCTTTCTCCACAAGTACGAACAATATACTGGAATTGTGAAGTGGTAAATGGTTACTACTCAATGAGAGGTTTCCGTACTTGCTGTCCTAGTCTATCATCTGTCTACGCACTCTGAACTGTGAATCTGCACTGGCGATAGTGCACAGATAAATTTTCAGTGTCACGTGGTTTCTAAAATGTGTCCACCATTTTTAGTTGGGCGGATTTGATTGGAACCAAAGGTGATCAATAGAGATGGTTTCACTGTACATATACACCTGTGATAAGTCAGACGGAACAAAGACGATATCAATTTAAATTAATATGGGAATACAAAACGATGTAACTAACATCCATATGCATGGGTTCTCATATGCAGAAAAAGGTATATGATGTATTTTTAACGAACGGAGCTGCGAATGCTTTTTCATTCAATGGCCAAATTACGTTGATTCACATGTGCGTATGCTACATATGTTTCTACACAGACTTTTGTGAATTAAAGGATAATATGAACATAGTGTCATTCTGTCTGCCCGCAAGTACCATTTCTAAAACTAATGAAATAATATGCATTAAATGTTTGTGTGAAGGGCGCAACAGCAGGGCATGTTGCTAGAAAACTTTAATATTATTTTGAAATGCCTTCATTGTAACACTACTCCATATAAAACTCTAATTGGATTTTACACATTTTCAAAAACTCACACGAAAATTAGGTGTGTGGCGTAAAACATTGATTTCCTTAAGCCCTGCGCGTATAGTGGAAAGTTTTCGACACAGAAAATAACATAAGGCAGTGAAATTTCTGACCGTGGAATGTGATATATGTGGTATGAATGCATGCCTTACAAATACAACCCTATCTGCAGTAGGTCGGCGAACATAAAGGACAATCATATATGAAAATTAGTAAATTACAAGTGTTTGGACATGCGAAATTCATGGAGCACGCACCTTGGTTCTCAAGACACAGGTTGGTGGTTACAACTGTCTCAAATCATCTATTGCACATTTAAAATTTAACGATGCACAGCAGGACATAATTCGTGGCCATACGCAGTGAAATGTTTCGTGGTTTATTATTATTATTATTATTATTAGACATCTCCTTTTGTATTATATATATATATATATATATATAAGAAGGATGCAGAAACACGGTATAAACACAACTTTGTCTAATATGTAAAACAGCTACATGTTTCGGCTTTATATAGCCATCATCAGGCTGAAAGCAAAACCATAAATAAGAAAAAAGTATAATACAATGAAGAAACTTTTTGTGACGAGATCTCGTCTTACATCAATGTGTAGCCGTGTTAAATTTTATAATAAAGCAAAAGGGACGATTGCCAGGGGATTGTGTAAAATTATATGGATTATAAAAACAGTATTGCATTATATTATGGATTTTCTCATTTAAGTTTTGTGCAGCCTAATGATGGTTCTATATAGCCGAAACGTGTAGTTGTTTTACTTACCAAAAAAAGTTGTGCTGAGGCTGTGATTCTGCAGTCTTCTTTTCTTACACACACAGAAGCGCGCGCGCGCACGTGTGTGTGTGTATATATGTATGTATGTATGTATATACATACATACATATATATACATATATATATATATATATATATATATATATTTGTCTAGTGGGTTACTTAGCAACTGTTGATTTGTAATTACAAACTTGAACATGTTGTTTCTTATTTGTTTAAGGACTTTGTCAGTAGCTCAGATTAAGACACTGCATCGAAAGATGGGATGATCAACGTACAGTGAACTGGAAAGTGTAGAAGAAGAAGAAGAAGAGATCGTGATCCCCTCTGGTGTGATTTCTCGCCGTTTACATGCAGGGACTGAAGAAGCTCATAAAATACTGACCACTATTTTATCGTACACTTAACACAGCCATGAGGGGAAGGACGTAGGCTATTCCAAATCTGAAATTCAGAATTTCTCAAATGCACGGTCTTTTTTTGGATTTCAAATATCTTATTGCCTTTAACGCTTTTTTTTATGTTACAATTTTGTACTTCTGTTTAACCATCTTTATCCGTTTCTCCTACCTGTTGTAGCTGTCCATGTGGTCATAGTTGTTATATTTACTTTCATAAGGCAATATATGTCCTCCGCTCAGTTAGTCCTTGGCAACCACATAATGGTTAAGCTGATCATCATTACAGACCATCACTGGTCCCCATTCTGAATCAGGCAAGTCAATCCACTGCCTAGTGGGAGACCCACAGAAACTTGACAGGGCATAGTTTTTCTATCTTCAGCACCTTTTACTCTACTTCAGTCCTGTAATAACTTTCTCCTTTAAAAGAATGACTCAAGTTACACATTTGTCCTTCAGATGGCACAGTTTCGAGAACGAAACTGCCACTTGCAAATTACGACGTCGTGAGAATGACAGAATACGTAGCAGGATACATTAACAGTCATCAGCCACCTCCTATTAGCATATTTATATCTCCGTTCCATTTAAGAATGTACCTAACACAGAATTGCAGACATTTTTGTAAGAAGTTCTCATTCATCTCTTGATGAAGTCATTCTAACAAAATCAGCTGAAGAACCACAAATTGTAAAACTCCTCTTTATGTAGCCTTGTCCGTCCTCATCTGACATGAAATATTTAAATCCCTCTTCAACACATTTCACTGTAGCAGCTTGGAACAGGTCCTGTATCTTCTGTCACAGTGTTCTTGCTTCTCCTCTTATTTCCAGTGGTCGGCGATTCTTTGTTGCTAGCGTTCTAAATGTCCATGCCATAGAATACGGTGACCACGTCATAAGGGGAAGCGAGTCTCCACAGAGAGAGAACAAATTTTCCAGGTCATCTGACCTACAGTTCTCTCCCCGACCAGACTCGCTGCCACTCCTATTACTGGCCAGGGACATGTATAACAACATTTAAGGCCTCGCAGCGAGAAATACTTTGTGCAACAACCTAAAAGATACAAGAAGTAATATGATTTATCTTTCTGGTAATGAAGCAGAAATTATCATAAAATAAACCATTGGCTTGAGGAACAATTTAAGAAGTGGCGTAGCCGGGTTTTTCGCGCCCGGGCGAGTAAGCACATTCACCGCCCTCCACACAAAACAGGAATTTAAAAAGTCACAGTACGTTATTGAATAAACTTTCACTCGGCTCAAGCACTTAAAATTTGTTAGGCGCAGATTTTTTTTTCGTTTAAAATATTCGTTATCCGCCCATTTTACTGATTCTTGCATTCTGCCGCCCTGGGTTGTGGCACCATTCGCCCTGCTCCAGCCACGCCACTGTTTGGTGTTTAATTTTATGAAATCTCAAATTACCAACACATATGTATGTATATAATTCCCTCCTCCCCGCCCCAAAAAACAGGCACAAAAGTCTAAATCGAATCAATTCTATTAACTTTTTGAGACTAAAAAATTAATAGGCCTACTTTACTCGACTCAAAACATTTTCTCAACGTTTCTTCCTATAATCCGAAAATAGTTTTTATAAACTCATCCAGCCATTAATATTTGCATGGTTTTTAGCATGCATTAACATCGCAGTCACTATCTTTCAAGCACATTTTCGACCCCAAATTTCTCATATATTGCATAGTGCATTATTGATTTTTATGTCGACGTAATGTGATTTTGACACATTTTAGGTTCTCGAGCTCGTGACGTCAGCAGGTGCTAAACACCTTCTCGTTAAATACACCCAAAAAGTTTCTACGCAACCCTTTTTCCTCGAGCTTTCTTTTAAGAATGACAGGATTGAAAAGAGAGGAGAGAAACTGTCGAAGCTAGAAGGAAAGCAGACCTGTAACGAGGTATTATTTTCAAGGCAACATCTGGACAAAGAATGGAGCCTCCTACTGAAAGGTAACAAATGGCGAAGGTAACAAGGCAAAAATTTTAGAAAACGAGTATAAGGAAGCACGTGGCACCAGAGGGAGGACAACATCCCCTCCAATTTAAATTCAAAACGTACAGATTTTGCAGCCATGATGATATCAAACCTTCTACATGATTTTCCCTTCAGCCAAAATAAGTAACTGAAATCGGCTGAGGACTACTACATTGGAGTTTTAAAAAAAACAGAATAAAATCTTAGGACGTCATAGACAAAATTAAAAAAAAAAAGATTAGACCTTGTGACATAAATGAGTTGAATAAGTTGGAACTGGAATTTTTATTCTTATATGTATATATAAGGGGACCGCGGTAGCACAGTGGTTAAGGTGCTGTGCTACAAATCAGAAGGTTGTTGGTTCGACCCCAGCTGATGTCACTCGAATTTTTCATTAACATAAAATCCTTCCGATCGCACCATGGCCCTGGGGTCGACTCAGCCTCTAACAGAAATGAGTACCAGGAGCATTTCCTGGGGGTAAAGGCGGCCGGTGTTTAAGGCTGACAATCTTACCACAATCCTGTGCCGTTGTCATGAAATCTGGGAATCTTAACTTCCTGGAAGCTTCTGGGCCACTTCAGGCCTGTAACGGAACAGCTTTACCTTTTACTGTGTCTATAAAATCAACAATTATACTTACGATATATTACTTTTCAAATAAAACAAATTCTATATAGCCTCGTGGTCACCCCCACTCCCCAGTGAAAATTTCTGGGTGAACGCTTGCCATAAACTGTTTCTCAAGCAGCTGTAAAGTTTATTGGATTTATACAGCTTTTCTATCAACGATCTCGGTTGTCCGCCATTCCATTCTGAGTCCGCCTCATCTATTGAGGCTGTTACTTTATTCAGTACTGGTGTCTGTTGGATAAATGGATAAGAAAGCAGATCACAAGTTGATAAAATACTTTCTGTTCAACTCACCAGTAGGCCTATATTTAATACATATTGACACCGAATTCACATGTATATTCACAACGCAATACGCCCGGAATTTTAGTCACACCCGGGTTATTCTAATAGTTGGTGACACATACACCAAATGGCAGTGATTCCTGAAAACAATCTGTAGTAATGAGACAGTCAAGAAGTACTACTCTTCCGTCGGCATGCAACATCCTAATATATGCACAATATCTGTGAAGCTATCTCCTAAGGAATGTTAAAATTTATGGCCTGAATATTCCGCGAAATTCCATTAGGGTATGACGTCTTCACTATGCCTTTTTCGGCACGGCAGCATTACACTTTGCACATAAAATCTATCAAAATATTTCTCCCCCAGGGAATTTTAAAATTCATGCCGTGAACATTCAATTCAGCGTTTTCGCTGCAACCCATGGTCAGAGACAGCATTGGAAACTTATTCCTTTGTCTTCTATTCTTTAGGACGATGTACAGTATTGCATTCACTGCAACGTCCATATCCTAAGCAAGGAATCAGGAAGCCGTGAGCAAGGAAATATACTTACCCCGACAGGGTGAAGAAAGCAGAGGCTCCAAATAGACGGTTAATCTGTCAACAGACATCGAGCTATCTGGCAGCACGACGTGATGGCGGACTACGAAACCTTCCTTCTGCAAGGTGAAATCGACGGTGTGAGCCAGCTGAAGCCACCAGCCTGTGTCTGAAATGAAGGAACAGATTTTACTTATACTCGTAAATACAGGAGATTTGAAGGCTCTCAGTTAAGTTGAATATCTTGCTTTAGGTAATACACGTACACGCATTCACATACACAAACATTATTGGTTATTTGACATATCTCTCTTTCCCTGATAACCATTTAGCCTGTTGCAGAGAGACGTTTGTTTGGAACAGAGTCATCACGCGACCCTTTCAGAAATTACATTGCCTTGTAATCCACAAAGTATGAGTTATGTCGAAACTTCTACATAAAACACGTACTTCTTTGTAGCTTTATTGACACCTCAATTTTGTAGTCTAGTGGTCAGAGTTTCTGGCTACAGATACAGAGGTCCCGGGTTCGATCCCCGGCGCTACCAGATTTTCTGAGTAGTAGTGGGTCTGGAACGGGGTCTACTCAGCCTCGGGAGCCTCGTGAGGTCAATTGAGGAGCTACTTGAATGAAAAAAGTAGCGGCTCCAGGTCTAGAAAACAGAGATTAACGGCTGTGGGGACCCGTTGCGCTGACCACGTGACAC
>Ga0136643_10007305_pt1 | contig 15959 bp, 4 predicted proteins | sample TergutLab28metaG_FD_96883 | JGI IMG/M metagenome (GOLD analysis project Ga0136643, IMG submission 96883) | Labiotermes labralis P1 segment gut microbial communities from Petit-Saut dam, French Guiana - Lab288 P1 (version 3) (version 3) | ecosystem: Host-associated > Arthropoda: Insects >... | reverse complement strand
TTGGTTGCAATGTTTTTTTTTTTTCCCAAAATTTTTTATTATTAACAATAATTGGAATTTAAAATTTTTTTTTGAGGAAATTAAAGATGTCAAATTAACCCCCCCCCCTCCGACCAAAAAAAACCAGACAGGCAGTGCACGTATAACGTCACATCGAGGCTTCTTCATGCAACAATTGTTGCAGTGGAAAAGCAATAAGCATTACATAATCTTTGTGTGTGTGTGTGTGTGTGTGTCTGTAGACAGTTATTCCTAACGCAATGAGGCTCTGTCATGACATCTATAGCCTGCCCGGGTCTGTAGTATTTTTTCACATTATCTCATAAACGGCGCGATTTTCGAAAAAGAGTTATTGAGCTTAAAGTTTTTGTTTTGATTTTCTCTAAAACCTTTGCTTGGAATATTTCTCATTCTAAAAATAATTGTGCCGTGTATGATAAAAATGTGTAGTGTTCTTCATGTAACGTACCCATAATTCCTGTTAGATTTTAAGGAAATTTTAATTTTCTCGGCAGATTTTCTAAAAATACTGAAATATCTAATTTCATGAAAAATTTCATGAAAATCCGTTCAGTGGTAACGGAGTTGTCCCATGCGGACGGATAGAAGGACGGAGAGACGGGCAGACGGGCAGACGGACAGATGCACAGACTGACAAGACGAAACTAATAGTCGCTTTCCGCAATTTTGCGAACGCGCCAAAAAATAAATTCTGCTGACGTCGGGAACAATGTGTATATAATTTTGCCCTAACTGTTATCAACGCGCTGATATCTGTGTTACTGTTTCCAGTCTCTTAATACCACGATTATGTCTGTGTGCTTTTGCTCGGTTCTTTTCAGTCCGTTGTGTACGTAATATTGTCCTGTTTCGTTATTAGCACGGTAACATCTCAGATCATGTCAGATGTGTTATGAACACAAATACGAGTCTTCCATAAAAGGCGGAGAATTTCTCGATTTTCTGAGAGCCGTTTGGCTTCCCAAGAAATTTCCTGATCCGTGCAGGTCGTCAGAATGCTATGGACGGTGCCACGCGGGATCCAACTACATTTTTCTTCGAAATCCTATTAATAAACGAAATATCAAGCTACATTTACCAAAGAAATTTAGATGAAAACTTCTTTGTAAAATTTAAGAAACTGTCATTAACTATCAGCTTACGGACATACATACGATGTTTTCAACTGCCGCAAATTTCAAACCTTGACCATAGCATAAAACTGCATTTTCTGTGGTTGAAATACTACCACGACTGGTATTTTTCTAGATGATTTATATGTTATGGCTGCAGTATTGACCTGCACCATATTGCTTTGCGTTCCGTTGTTATTGGAACCAACTGATCTCAGAAGTTCGGCCTGTACGTGATTCTGGATTCTAATTTTAACAGTTCCAATATATCTGAACTCTGGCGGAAATAATGTACTAATGGAAACGTCACATGACCTGCGTGTTATAAACATGTGGTTTCCTGGAGAAACTGGAAACTTTCTCCAAAGGGAAAGACATATTATGACTTTTAGTTTCACACCCAAAATAAAATCCGTAGGATTTAATTTCGACATTTTAACATCCATATTATGGTGTTCTGCAGCTTAGGTACACAGTTGGTCGAACAATTCTTTTATATTTTTCGAATTTATTGGCCCGTAATTACCTTCTCTGTCCAAAAAATCTAATCTCAGGAAACGTGACGTAAGGTAAAATTATGTACTTGTATCTAGTACGGTGCGTGGATTTTGTGACGAAACATATGTAATTTATGTTCGAACAGTAAATAATATATGTTTTATTAAGTCGATACGAACAGAGGTGAAAATTCGTTACAGAGCTGTTAGGATACAACCCAAATAGTAGACTTTGCCTTTAACCGTTGAGTACACTTGGGGATTAAACACACTGTTATATGGCCAGCCGGAGAGACACGACGTCCGTCTGTGCAAATTTGGTGCAATATGAAAGCACTTCGAATAATCCTGCGCCTCATTTCTGAGTTTACTTATTTTATGAAAAAGTAATTCTGCTTCCAGTTAACTTTGTGTATTTGAAATTTGAATTTTGTCAACTTAGCAATTAATTATTCCGTCGGTTGTAATATAGATACAAAAACAAACTTACAACAAAATGTTTTGATTAAATTCTTGACGCTTGGATATCTTTCCATTATGCGTTATTGTTTAAAATTAGTGCAAAGAATGCGGAATATGGACATGTAATTTCCTTGGCTAAAGTGTGCGGTTACATATCCGAAGTAACCTGTACCGAACCGAACTAATAAGGCTACGTACTTTGAAGATGCAAATGCAAATGATACGTAACAGGATACGTTTTTACTGTAAGGCGTTGATAGCAACTCGCCCAAACCCCTTGTCGGTCGTCCGCAACTGCTTATTCAATATATCCGCTGCTACCCTCCTTATCGGTGGCCGTTCCTCTATCCGCAACCTGAGGACGCGCCATGCCGTGGTGACAGGGACCCACTTATAACTTGGCAGATGACGAATGAAAAATTAAAGTCTCTACGAAAAGATTTATTTGGCAATTACGAACGGAAGTTTAAGTTTCTAGTTTGATTAGACTCGGTATTTTCCTGAAGACGGAAATTCATATCCAGAACTGAAACGCAGAACTGAAATATCTAATCTTCACGAGGACTGACACAGCCATTTCTGTTTTCAAGTGAACAGGTATCTGGCAGCTGACTGGATATATTTACTTTCGTACAGCGGCATGGGTTTGTAGTGTCAGCAAATATTTCAGCCCGTCTTTTCAAAAAGGGCACCGAACTTTAATTCAGACACCGTTGCATTGATAGCCGCTGTTCGTTTGTGGTGCAGAAGTTTTCAAAGAAACTTTTTGACACATCCCTTTGTGAAACGATGAATAAAATAATGCCAAAAATATTTTCAATCGCAACTCATCTTCGACGTTTATTGAATGTCGGATCGTACACCTGAATGACATTATGTGCATTGTGGAAATTTTGTATTGTACGTATTTCTTTCAATATTGTTACAAACACAAGTACCTGATGAGGATCGTATAGAGCCCGCAACCTGTATTACATTCTGTAATTCATTAATTGTCGAAGTTGTGTTTCAGTTGACGGGTTTTTTTTTTGCTTACTTTATACATTTTTCAAAGAATGTGAACAATACGTTTAGCCTCGGTGTTAATTATTAGACGCTATCATTACGCATTAGGGAATGTTCCGAAATGTACATATCTAACTGCAGTGGTCACTTCTTACGGAACTTGCTGATATTTTGGGGTACCGTGTAAGAACTGTTTTAGTTCTACTGAATAGGTTTCGCTGACGAAAATAGTCTATAGAATACGGTACTTCGTATTAATCTTTCGTCGAATGTGTATTGCAATAAAGGCTATATATTCTATAATTAAGTAACTAGAAATTTTCCTTCTAGAGGGTATAAACTGTCACTTCGGAAGTAATCTGCATTGGAATAGCGTAAGAAAGAAAAGAAGTATGTGATATTGTGGTTCATTCCTCTTGCCCTGGGAGTCTGCCGTTTTGACGTTGATACCAGAAGACCTTGTGCAGTGGGAATTACTCCTGCTTTGAAACGGCCCCCTTTCAAACATGGTCTTAGAGAGTGGATATAATCTGATGTTTTTTTCATGCTTCTAAGTTCCTCTCCGTATATATAGGAGCATTTATGAAATTTTAGAATCATAATTCGTATCAGCGAGAATAAGACATTTTGCAACCTTTCCCACTCCCTTCCCGAACTGCCGATAAAGCCAACTGTGCTTTTTACCTACAAAGTGAGATAGTGAAAACAGCACATGTACCTGCGCCTGTTTGTATGTAATTTGCATCTTTGGAAAGTCCAGAATTTTTATGAATATTGTTATGGGAATATATACAATTGTACTTATCTATGGAATTAAATTCTTGTCCTGTGCAATTTATCCGACGTTAAATCAAACTTCATTATGTCTCTTGCATACGGTAACTTAACAATGTGCCAGACGACTCTTGGTATTAATACAGAAATATACCTGTCGAATAACTCTTGTTAATTTGATAGAAGACGGACTGATTTAGAATTTAACCTCTCGTTATGATCTGGAACAAACTAAATCTAACATTATGGAGCACCGACTGGGTTTAGAGTTTAATCTTGCTTGATTAGTGAACCATCTGGAACTGAGAATGTGATATGCGACGGACTTAGAATTTAACTACGCTGCATGATTTGTAACCAACAAACTAACAATGTTATATAGACCGACTTAGAATATAATCGCTCTTTATGATTTGGAACAAACTGGTATTGACATGATAAAGGACAGACTGAGTTAGAAATTAATCTGTCATGAAGAGCTGGAAATAACTAGAACTATCACGTAAGTGTCAGAGGACTGATATAGTTAAGATTAATGTCTGGTTGTGAATGGCAGCAAACTAAAACTGACATTCTTGTTGTGGAGAACACGTAGAGTTGAGATACGATTCTTGGCAGATAAGTGGGACCAATTGATACTGACTAGCTTAATGCTGATTCCTCCAAGTAACATTTGTGTTACCAATAGTTTTTATTATATTCTTCGTTGTTTATAAGTGAAGACGTAGTATATGTGAACCCGTCGCACACAACCCCGTTCTCAACCACCGCCTTACTGACAAATTTTTCGCTCATTGCCCCTCACACCCCAGCCCCGTAATTCAACAAGTAGGGAATTATACTCTAACCGAACTAACTAACTTTTAAAAAATATATAAACATAAATTTACGAAGCATAAACTGCTTTAATTAGCTTGCCGGAAGTCGCAGTGTTTTTTTTGTTCATTATTTTTCACTGCCGTTATGTGCACCTATATTTAATATACAGGCCGGGCCCAGTGACCGCGCGGTCTGAGGCGTAGGTCTACGGCCGCTCGCCTGCTGAGATTGTGGGTTCAAATCCCACCGGGGGCATGGATGTCTGTCTGTTGTGAGTGTTGTGTGTTGTCAGGAAGAGGTCTCTGCGACGCACTGATTACGCGTCCAGAGGAGTCCTACCGACTGCGATGCGTCGTTGTGTGTGATCTAGAAACTTCAAGAATAAGGAGGCCCTGGCCGGCGTTGGGCCGCAGCGCCACAAAAAAAATTAATATACATATTGTTCAGTTCCACTTGTACCATAGTGTAAATATTTATTTATATTGGTTAAGGTAACAATTTTGTAATTTATCCTTGTACACACAATATATGCTTTCTGTGCAATAAATCTCTCTGAAAAAAATAGGTAATGTATTTGAACTACAGATTTTCTTGCAGTGGTAAGAAATAGACCCGGGATTTACTTTGAGAAATCATGCAGATTTGCTGGAACATGCGCTGTGGAAGTTGCTTTGGGAGACACTCTGCAGGGGGCGGCACACATTTTCTCTATCCGAGTGCCATAACACTCTACAGTAGGAAATTGCTGTGTTGATATCCTGGCCGAAGCTATGTGTGTCGAGAGGCAGGCGATAGATTGAAGGCATCATCGGCTCACAACGATTTGCTATTTGTCACTCAACCAATGCATCTAAATCTCGTTGGAATATCGACAGGCTTTCTTCGCTAGTGTAGTTGTATACATTACAGGCGGGAAGCCGTCAGACCTTTGGATTTGAGTCTTGAAATTGGTTTTTTTTTTGCAAATGACTTATCATTTAATAGATTTTTTCTATCCACAAGCAATCTAAATTTTGATGATTTTAATAGTAATATTTTAAGTAATATTACCACAATTTGAAAATAAATACCAGTGTACTAACAAAATTACTAGTATACGTATTTTTCTAACAGAACAATTAAAAAATATTGTTATTACATCGTAAAATACCACTCTTTATTTGTAAGTAATTCTTACATTATCTATATCCAGAAGTAATTTGAGAGTTACTTATACATAGAGTTGTGTTTGGCAACAAATGCACAGTCAGCCTTGTCGCATATATAGTAAAGATAATAGCGAAGAATACTTAAAAGAAGGATTGAAAAGAAAATTGAAGACGTACTTGGAGAAAATCAGATTGGATTTAGAAGAGGAAAAGGAACTGTAGATGCAATTGGGATGATGAGAATAATATCAGAACGAACTTTGGATATAGATGAAGAATTTTTTACTTGCTTCATAGACTGACAGAAGGTTTCAGATCGTGTAAATTGCAACAAATTAATGTCTATTCAAGAAACGTCAGTATCGACTGGCGCCAAAAAAAGTTTGATAAAGAAATTGTGCGTGGATCAGAAAGTTAACAAATGACTGTACAAAGAAGACACAAGAAGTATGAAGAAATTGGAAGAAGAGTTAGAAAAGGGTGCTGTTTGTCGCAGATTCTATTGAACTTATACAGCGAATATCTTACCAGGAAAGCTCTTGAAGGATTTGGAGACTTCAAAATAGAAGAGAAAGTAATTCGCACTCTGGACTACGGAATGATCTTGTGCTACTGGCTGAGGAAGAAGCGGTACCTTAGGGTATGATTGGTAGACTAATTTTCGTTGGAAGTTGCTATTGAATGGAAATGAATATGGAGAACTGTAATGTACACCTAACCTTTTTTTTTTGCTCTAGTTGCGTTTCTGAAAAAGTGGGCGTAAATAAAAAAGTCTTAAGCCAAAACTGATATTCCCATCATAAATAAGGGATTAGCGTAATTGAATGAAGCCAGCCGAGGGGTGTTAAACTGAAAATGAAAGGGCGAAAATGAAGGAGTTGTGTGAATTGGTAAGAGGCGTTAGACAAGAAGACGTAAAACAAGGGGGCGTAAAATATGGACAAGGTGCAATGAGAATCCCAAGCCAACCATCCTCAGTACGTACTATGATCGATTAAAAACAAATGGACAATGTGGAATATTTCAAATAATTGGGTATCTTGATAAAAAATGCTCCCGTGAAAATAAATCCAGTATTTCTATGGCAAAGACAGCTTTCAAAAAGAGTAACTTTCTCCTCACCAGCAAATTGGACTTGAGTGATGAAACTAATGAAATACTACATTTGGAACATAACTTTGTGTGGTCCTGAATCTTGGACACTTTGTAAAGCAGATCAGAAATACTCTGAAAGTTTTGAATTATGTTGCTGGAGAAGGATGGAGAAATCATATGAACCAATCGTGTGAAAAATACGAGAAATATTACATATAGATACAACAAAAACTAGCAAAGCTAACTGGATCGGTCATGTCTTGCGTAGGGACTGCCTTCTAAAAAGCCTTATTCAAGTAAGGATAGAAGCGACGGAAAGTTGAGGACGAAGACGTAACTAGCTACTGGATGACCTTAAGGAAACGAGAAGATCGGGAAATTGAAAGAGACAGCACTAGATGGCACTATCTGGAGTACTGTCTATGGAAGAACCTGTGGATCTCTCATAAGACACACTACATGATGATCGTTACTTGTTTCTTGTGAGCCTTCTTTCACTCTTTAATTTTTTTATCATACCGGCTTTTAGTTTTTAACATCAGGTCACCTAAAAAATCACATGATCCTTTTGTACAATGTCTAAAAGCGTCTGCACCCGCGTAGCCAATTTTGAACAATCTTCCTATAAATTTATACCATTTAGACATGAGCAAATACAATGCTATAACAATATGCAAGTCAATATAATGTTATATAGTGTACGGCAACACAATCACTTCATTATATAAGGTAATATGCAAGTCAGTATCCACGATAATATCTGCGTTTTATACATGAAAGTACTAAAATCCTTCTAAGCTTCCCTAACACTTTTTTTATTGTAAAAACTTTTCAAAGAAAATCTACCTTGAACGTCTTCTTTAATATTCTTTGGTTATATTCAAACGAAATTTTTTCCTTGGATTTTATCACGACTGACAGAGAAATATTTGATGAAAAGAAAGGTTTTATTGTCCACATTACCTGCACTATATACAGTATATTTATATATAGTGTGGTCAACAAAGTATTTCTTTAAAAATACGTGCGTCCAGATAAAAACGTTGTTTTATTTTGAAAAGATTTTTTGGCTTAAAATCAGTTGTGGGTTTCCACGCAGGTTGCTGCAGCATATGTCGATAGCTTGTCACCATGAATAGCAGTTGAAGTTCTATTCAAAATTTCCCTGTCGCAAGGTTAGAGTGGAAGTGCTTAATAGACTCAGGAATGGAAATCTGGAGGTCTTTCTTGAAAATTGTAGCGAAATTGTTTTTTTAAGTAGGCGTAACAAGTACAGCAAACGCGGGTTTATGGGGTAAAATTCAATCACGTGAACTACTCGTTGAGCAGTTTCTATCTCATCCAAAAGGATATCAAGGAAGAATTACCTAAAACACGGGCCAAATACATGAATAGAGCTTACGGCAGGTTTTTTTCGAGTTACGTACGTTAAAACTTTGCTGCCTACGATAAACGACGATTCATTAGTTGTATTTGCAAAAATAAAATACAAGAATTAGGCCTCCATTTTGATACTTTGAGAATGGAATGGTTTCTGGCAGCACGGTATGTCGCGCTATTGAAGACTGCCTCTCTATAAAATTCAATCGTTTGTCATAATTGACATATTTTGAGGCACTGAGTACAAGTATATGTGTTTGCTAGGACTTGATCATATCCCCTGGTTTGGCAATATTCTCGTATTACTTAACCTTTTTGACTTAGAACGCTATGTTCATTGTAAGTGTTCTCAATTTATATGAAAACTCTGTACCGATAATTCAATGTAAATAACCATTATTCCTTACGCATTTTATGATTTTTATTCAAGACAAATGGGGGGAATTTTGGTAGAGAAAACGAAAAGGCGTGGATGGGTGGTTAATATTAAAATTAAACTTTGAGAAAAGTGTGTGATGATGTGTAGTGTGGATTAAACTGATGTGGGACTTCGATTTAACCGTATACATTGATTAACCATAGAGTGTCAATAAAATGGAATTATTGTGCGATTTTAACAATTATTTACTCCTAATGACTAGGTTGTTTGACTGTGGCACTGCAGCCCAACGCAGCCCAGGTCCTCCTCACTCTTGAGATTTTTATATCATACAAAACGACGCATCACTTTCAGTAGAACTCTTCTGAACCAGTGACCAGCTCATCGCACAGGCCTATACCTGCAAACACACAACACACACAAGAGACAATCGTCCATGCCCCAGGTGGGATTCGAACCCACATTCTCAGCAGACGAGCGGCCTTAGACCGCGCGGCTACCGGGATCGGCAATGAATAATATTATTTTATTGTTATATTTTATTATTATTTTATTATAATATTAGTTTACAGGAGCATAAAATGGAAATATATAGACCTGCAAATTACCTCAGCTCATCTAAACAAACGTTCTTCAATATGTTACCATATTAGTACTTCTAAACCTGTTTTGTCAATTACCGATCTGGTAAAGTAAGGCTTACTTTCTTGTTAGTAAGTAAAGGCACTGAATATTCACAAAAGTTTTCTTTTATTCAAAAATAGTCTGTACTGAAGAAAATATCATTTCACAAAAGGAACCTACGCTGTGATGTCTGTCCATACGGAAGCAGTGGTTGTACATTGAGCGTAACGTTAGTTCGTTTAATTTAGTCTCTCATGTCTTTGAGAGTTCACCTTAATAAAACCCACTGCCTCATCTATATGCTGATAAAAGTTGGCGGCCGGAGATCCTCTCAGAGGAGACTAAGGAAGTTGCCTCCATCTAGCAAACATTCTCTCTTTGCTCTTCAAAAGAAATTAAAAACTTTCTCCCTTACGTTTCATATCAACATGACTGCACAAAGTTTTCTTGCAGCTAGTATTTTAAACTCAGTTTTCACTGTGGATGGCGGGGTGCATGCCAGGTTTCCTTTAACAAGCCATATTATAATTTCTAATGGGGTGACATTTCACAGACTGCTGTACAAGCATCATCTGTTTCTCAGGCTACAGAAAGTTTTCGTACCCAGAGTAGTTTGTTTAGAGATGCTAATCAATATCAGAGAATTATGTTGAAATAGCTCTTGAGCAGGTGTTCAGTGTCTTCCTCTGTGCAGCTAGTCTGCGACTAGCAAGTACTCAGAACCGACGTACCGCATGTGGAAGGGAAAGAGATTTTAATTGCAAAATTGCCTTTGCAACAGAATGTTACTGAGTTGCAACCTATAAAGTCATATTGGAAGATTAAAATGATAAGGCATACTACACCGTGTAGGTTAGTAGATATACGTAGGGTCTCCTTAGACCGTGCTGTCTCAGGAAGCTCCTTTTCTACGGTACATATTTACCAAGTGGCACGGCGTCGTAATGCGGATGTATTTAGTTCTGAATAACTCCGGTGTCAGAATACGAAATCTCCTGTTGTTATTAAATTAACCATTGCTAAGAAACGCACTGGAAGGTAAGCTAGTGGGGAACAAACTGTTATTTCGGAACGACACGAAAAATGGCCCAGTCAGACGAATCTTTGGTTTGTCCCTCAGTGTAAAGTCTTACGAAAGAGGTTATTGTACTGCACTTACAAAATTGCTCAGCAAATATTTCTTAGAATAAAAGTGGAAAGTGAGGAACATAAGTAACCGTACTCTTCTTAAATAATATTCCCGAATGTCAAAATATCTGTATGCACTACCACCTTCTAAATCAAACTTTCCTATGCACAAAAACACGAGTTATCAAAATTATGTCGAAAAGTCGAAAAGTTGAATATAAAATTATATAATTAAACAATGTTTCATTCCACCCACCCACACACACACATACACACACACACACACATATATATATATGTGTGTATGTGTGTGTGTGTGTGTTTGTGTGACCTTACAAAATGTGAAACGCACAGAGAATACAGAACACGACTGATACAGAACGAATTTTTGTAATAACTATTAGAGTCACTTCAGATTCGTAGCGTCAGCACACCACGCTTGTACCAGTTTAGGTATCATTGCTGATCCATTCATCCTTCGGGCAGTGTCGTACTGGTGACGTACAAAAGTTCGGGTTAGAACAAAGTTAAACAGTTCTAAATACTACATGTACATTGAATACAGATGTTAAAAAAGGTAAAGTAATCCCATTAGAGGCCCGATGTGGCCCAGAGGGTGGGAAAAGGTATAGCTCTACTCTTCCATGACCGCTACACTAGAAGGAGGTGAGTGGTCACCAGCACGCCCCGGCCGCACTTTACCCCCGGGAAAGACCCGGTACCCATTTTACAGGAGGCTTGAATGCAGATGTACGTACTTAATAAAGCATATTCTCTTTTTATTCTCTTTCTTAAATCGAAGTGTGGAGCTGTGTCATTATTAATTACTTCATAATTAATTATGGCACTGAATTACACATTTATTTAATTATATATTCATTTATTCCTTCATTCATCCATTCACTCTTTTATGTAAGGTTTAGAAGGTCTCCCACTGATTAAATTTTTAATAGCTGGGCTGAAACAATCTTTGTAATCTCTAGTACCGTTATTATTTAACACTATTCGTTGCCGTATATCTCAGCACGACTAACTTTAATTTAACCAATTTCTCATTGTTTTTATTAAATGGTATGTCATTACAATAGTGACAAGATTTCCTTAATTACCTGTGCAATTTTATCATTATTTCAAACTGAAATATAAACTCACTTCCAAGCCCAGATATGAATAGTAACAGCATAACACTTTGTGCGTAAAGGAAGAATGACTTTATTGCAGTCTATCAGACAGCACAAAACAATTTTGATCATTTGTCATTTGATCACAATCACGTGATATATATCTGATATAAATTATGTTAAGAATACATGTCCTTCGTTGTGTTACGTCATGTGTTGAAATCACAACTGCTGCCTTCTTTTGGATGTTCTTTCACTCAATTGCAACGGGACGTATTCAGAAACACCGGTCTACCACTACGGCACAGAAGAACATCTCAGGTTCCTCTCAGTATTAATTAAAGTTATTTTCACTTGTTTATGGCTTTTTTTGTACAATCTAACAGACCTCAGTGCCGGATGCCACTTACTTCCATTCTAACCGCTAATTTTCACCACACTACCCAATATGTTAGTTCTCTCTGCACTTCTGTCCCCTCACTCTCCAGGGCGACACCACAACACCCTTCCCTTTAGTGTTTGGTCGGACAACGAATGGATTTTACTTTTTGTTTTCTGGCCAATTTAACATTCTTGGATATTAAGATTAAATGTCCGTGGGAAGGAAAGGCCCACAACCCAACGGATTGTCGCAGATTTCTTTACTGAAATAAAAACTTTAATTTATCAACACGAATAAAAAACTAAATTTCCAAACATCGGGCTGTAGCAATTAGTTTTGAAGCTGTCACATTTGGAGGGACGCGGGTAAAAGCGAGAGGGTTGAGGGACAGAAATTCTTGCCCACAGCGGGTGGTTCGGCAACCTGTTCGGCTACACAAGGTGCCCGTCATCCATAACAGGATACTACCCGGGTAATAATAAACAAGCCAATAAATATATTAATAAAACTTTCTGTTTTAGAGAAGAATGAGGACAATTTAAGTTATTTTTAAAATAAAATTTTATCTGACCTTGGAACCATCAAGTAATGAAATATTTTCGGAAAAGTGACACATAATGGGACTTTTCCATAATGTTATAAATTTTAATACTTTATTTTCGAATGATTGTGGTGACTTTATTTTGTCATTAACGCGCGTAATTTATATATAATTTTTCCCATATGTACTCCATATATTTGTTTCCCTTCTTTGACTCAATTTTCGTTACAAGTCAGTTATTCCAATTCACCCATCATGGTTGATTTCATTTACTTTATGGGGCAAAATGCTTATTTTATTTCAAGCTTAAAATGTATTTGTTTGTAACGGAGGGGTGAATTGTTTAGTGTTTTTGTCTTTTAAAAACAAAATATGAGAATTATTTGATATATCATATAATTTTACACGAAAAACTTTGCCTTCTTGATTAAAGTTTCTACTTAGGATAAACTTGATAATCGCAGTAAGAGGATATGTATCATCAAAATGTTAGAGTTTAACCCTTTAAACGCCGAGTTAAATCCCATCTGCCATCTGCTAGCATTATTCGGAGCTCACCATATTCTCCACATTAGCAGGTAAAGGGTTAATTTATTTACTTACAGTCATCTTAAACAATGTTGGTGATTCTTTTTAACTTTCATTCTTTAATGTCATGAATTCCTTTTACGACAAAACAGAGAAAGTTCTGTATTCAGCCACTTCCGCTATCGGAGTTTGTTATCATAAGAAAACACGCGAATAGAATAATAGAACTTCTCATAAAGCTAATCTTTCTATGTTCTAAATTCAGAGTTAGTAGATTCCAGAACAAAATCGTCGTAGCGCTGCCATATTGTGTTTCAAGAACTGGGGACTTGAATCGAATCGAACGAAGAGGCCCCTTGAGGGACGTTACGATGGACTGGAATCTAGTTAGAAGTGAGATACGATTACAACTTTGCAAGTTAGGCGCAGTTAAATGTCGAATATAACTTGGCAATCCACGAAGGATTAGTGAATATTGTGTTGTTCCAATTTAATCTACAACTTGCAGATGTTACCTGTTTACATTTAGCTATACATGGAATTTTCATTGAAAAGTTATTTTGGTTGCTGTAATTTTGCCTGTTGTTTTATATGGTGCGAAACCTTGTAGCCACATTGAGGGCAAAGCATAGGTTGAAGGTCTTAATATTGCGTATACCGTGCATTATATACATAATTGTCTGTCTTCATCAAACCAACCTTCAATGCGCCACATAGGTACATTGTTTAACTAATACTTGACGCATTTCGACGCTCGTCGGCGCTACCCTCATGGAGTTCCCTCTTAACCATTGAATTTTCCAACACATCAAATGCCTAATAAAACTTGTCGAATTATTTGTTGTAGAAATGCAGTTGACATTGCTTAACGAAACATATTGATGCGTTTACTTCTAACAGTTTTAATCTGGTGTTTTTGTACTTATTCACACACTTTGCCTGTTGAGTGTTGATTGTCTTAATATTGTACATATGACGCATTATGTTCATAATTATCTGTCTTAATCAAACCAAAGTTTAGTGCACCACGTCTTCAGTTCTGCAGTCTGTGGTTGGACAAACGTTTTTAACCAGTTGATGTGTTGGAAAATTCAAACATTAAGACGGAGCTCACTGCAGATGGCTCCGACGAGCGCCCAAACGCTTTGGAGTATTAGTTAAACAGTGTAACTTTGCGTATAAGAAGTGGTGCATTAAACGTTGGTTTGATGAAGCCAGCCAATAGGTTGAGGGTGTGTGGGAATGGTTTGTTGAAGATACTTTGGCAAAAGAGGGACGACGTAGCAGTTGGCTGAGAAGTGACTGCACAATGACGAGCTTCGAAATCACTACTACTCGTCCCAAAATACTATTCTTAAGATCAAATGAAGAAAAATGAGATGGATGGGACGTGTGGCATGTATGGGGGAGGGTAAGTGCATTCTGAGTTTTGGTGGAAAAACCTGAAGGTTTATGGAACACGTGGACTTATATAGGGTGATAATATTAGAACTGATCATCAAGAAATAGGTTGATGTGTGGACTGAATTGATCTGGCTCAGAACAGGGACATTTGTTGTGCTTAGCATGGAGGGTAGCTAGGAATTTCTTGACTATCCGAGGGAATATGAGCTTCTCATGAAGAATTATGTTCTGTAAAGTTAGGTAGTCAGCTACTTATTTAGTTAGTTATGCTTAGAAAGTCTTCTTACACTTTGAAGAATTTTTATACAAATAACCTTATGATATGAGTAAATAATATTTTGCCTGTTCTTTATTATTATTATTATGCATGCTCCATTACTACTAGTAATACTACATGCTCTGTGGTTGCTTCCTATTATCTATGGTTACTTAGTTTCTATGTATACAAGTTGATGGTTCTACTGCGTATTAGTTTGTATTTTGTAGTTTGTCAAATTTTAGGCTCTCTGTAAATTTCTTAAAAGTTTTGCCGTATTTTTTTAATGATAGTGTCTTTACTTATGGGCCAATTCTCTGTCTGTAGTACTGCAGCTTATAGTCTTCCTCTTTCCTGCTCCAGTAATTCACACTCGTATATTGTATGATCTATTGAGTGTTCTCCCTTTTTGCATGAGCACGTTGGACTGTCTATAATTTTGTATCTGTATAAGTACGATTTAATATTGCCGTGACCTGATACCATCGTCGTGAAACTTGGGGTTACATTAATTTTTAGGTTTAACCTGTCTGCTATTTTGGGAAAATATAGTTTCGTGATTGCACCTTTTGTTGTACCGTCCCATTCCGTTTGCCACTTTTTTACGCTGCTCTCACTTAATTCACTTTTTACTGCACTTTTTGGAATCCTGCTATAGCTCGCTTTAAGCTCGCTGCTTGTTGCTGCCTCTTTTGCCAGTCGATCTGCTAGCTCGTTCCGTTGGTGTCCTGCGTGTGCTTTAATACAGTTGAACTCTACTGTCCATTTGTGGTTCTCCAATTCGATTACTTTCTTTCCCTGTGAGGTGTGTATGGTTCTTCCGGTTCTTAAATGAATCCAATGTTATTCGGCTGTCTGTTAATATTTGTACCGTTCTTTCGTCAGTGTCCAAGTATTGTATGTTTTCCGGTGCTTTTAATATTGCTAGTTCCTCAGCTTGGTTGTTGGTACATCGCCCATCCAATCTGTATTTATGCGTGTCTGTTATTTTGTCATCTTTAAATATAACAATTCCCGAACCTACTCCTCGTTCGCTTTTACTGCCGTCTGTGTATATATGAATGTTTTGTTTTCTGTCTTCTCGACCGTCAGTACTTTCAACATAGGTATCTGTAACTTTCACTGCATCCGCGGGGTGTAGCCAGTTCCTTGGGTTCTCTTCTTTGTCTAGTTGATATTTTTGGATGCTTCTGCCTGTTGTTATATTGTATAGTGCAACTGCCTCTTCAGCTTTAATGTTTATTGGAGGTATCCCTGTCAGAATGCAGAGTGCTTCGTGCGAA
>Ga0136643_10007304_pt1 | contig 15962 bp, 10 predicted proteins | sample TergutLab28metaG_FD_96883 | JGI IMG/M metagenome (GOLD analysis project Ga0136643, IMG submission 96883) | Labiotermes labralis P1 segment gut microbial communities from Petit-Saut dam, French Guiana - Lab288 P1 (version 3) (version 3) | ecosystem: Host-associated > Arthropoda: Insects >... | reverse complement strand
GTCCTAAAAAGTGTTATATACAATTAGCAATGCTTTATAGAGTACGAGATCTCGTTTTACATGTTATTAATATATATTATTACCTTATTACCTGTGGGCCAGGTAGCTCAGTTGGTTTAGTGACTGATTACAGGCTGGATGGGCCAGGATCAAATCCCATTCGGGATGAGATTTTTTGCCTGTCCAAACTGGCCCTGGGGCCCACCCAGACTCCTGTAAAATGGGTACTAGGTCTTTCCTGGGAGTAAAGTGTGGCCGGGGCGTGCTGCCAACCTCTCACCCCCTTCTAGTGCCGTGGTCATGGAAAGGGTAGAGCTATACCTCTACCTACCCTCTGGTCCACACTGGGCCTGTAACGGGAAAACGTTACCTTTTACCTTATTACCTATGTTATTTTGTGGACCAGGTAGCTCAGTCGGTATAGCGACTGACTATGGGTTGGATGGTCCGGGATCGAATCCCAGTGGGACGAGATTTTCTGCTCGTCCAGACCAGCCCTGGGGCCCACCCAGCCTTCTGTAAAATGGGTACTGGGTCTTTCCCGGGGGTAAAGTGTGGCCAGGACGTGCTGCTGACTATTCACCCCTTCTACTGCCGTGGTCATGGAAGAGTAGAGCTATACCTCTACTCACCCTCTGGGCCACACCGGGCCTGTAACCTTACCTATGTTATTTTACATTTGAAATTACATTTATTTTTAATTCATAATTTAATTTTTAATTTTTAGGGCTTAGCCTGAAGATGGCTGTGTATGAGGAGCCGAAACATGTTGCTGTTAAAAATAATTTAATTATCCTTTAATTGTAATTACTTAATAAAAAGTTGTGTTAGACTGCAATTATATATATTCTATTTATTCTCCTAAACCAGATGTTTTCAAATTTTGACATCTGAACCCATACCCTCACCGGTGTGGTCTGTTGAAATCATGTACTATTTAAGCATACAATGGCCACATACCATTTTTTGAGAGTAGCCACATCATGTATGTAAGTCACCACTGTTTTCTGGGTTATGAGGCTGTAAGTTTGGGTACATATGTACTGACATTTCAGAGGAATCTGCTATCTCCATTATCCTGAAAATGGAATACATAAATCATCAAGATGATGGAGTATGTTTATACATACATAAATATACATACATGCATAGATACATGCATTCATTCATACATACCTGCATATATATATATAAATAAATAAATACATCATCCAGATAGTGGAGGCAGGAGGCTCCCCTGAAACATTATCAGTACATACCTACAACCCTGTATGGTGTCAAATCCCATACCACAGTAATTTGCATAGTCATTGCTGTGGGTACTTAAGTCTCATGTCATATTTGAAGGGTACCAGTTTCTTGTAAACAGGTTTGTAGTAGAATTACATTCTTCTGTGTTTGAATTGTAGTAACACCATTTTGGTTTACTTCTACATGTAGAAGAGCTACTACAGTATCTAGATTATATTAAGTTTGGTGTTGTCCTTTTACGCACTATGAAAGGTAGCACCATGCTCCAGGAACTCTACTCCCAGGAAAAGTGCCTGCTCAGTAGGAGGCTGGATGGGCTCCAGAGCCAGTGTGGATACTTTGGAGAAGAAATAAATCTCTTGCCCTTGCTGGGAATCAAATTGTGATTCCTTGGTTGTCCAACCTGTAGCATAGCTACTGTATCAACAACTGCACTGTGTGGTACTAAATTGTAGTGCCTGTCATAATTAGTATTCTGTATTTCTTCTTTGTATTCTCTCTTGGTATCTTTGTGCTTTTGTAAAGTACTTTTCTGTGTGGTATTTTGCAGGTATTTGGTTTACCAGGGCTGATGTGCTCTCTGGGGACCTTGGTGACTGACAGGAGTGACTTTACTTTGGAAATATATGGACCACAGGGTCTTCGTAAATTTGTTAGAGATGCACTGATCCTCTCAAGATCTGCCCTTTCATATGAGTTTGTTGTATGTCAATTTTATATTTTCTAAGACTGTTACTATAACATATTCATAATTTTTTCCATTGCCAATATTAACCCTTTGATGCCGAAATTAAATCTTTGACGCTGGAATTAAATCCCCCCTTCCCCGGCCAGTTTAGTGGTCGTTTGGCTATTTAAAAGGCTCACTGTGCGATATATATATGTCGTTTGGCGGCTAAGGGTTAAGTGCTCATTGTTTGCTGCCACCATATTAGAACATATAAGTATTTTTGTACATTGGAATACATATAAGATGGCTTTTTTAAAGTCATATTCATGCCTATGACTTTGGAATAAATGGCTTTTGGTTTATGGAACCATGTAATCTGGTAGGTGGTTACCACTGTTTTGAAAGAATGTACTGCCTCCATATTTACGAGGTCTCTGAAGCATTTACAAGATTTACTAGGCATTGTTGTCATACCCAGATCTCAGTTCTGCCATTGAAAGTTATGTAATGTTGAAAACCTTCACCATTTTGATATATTTATGTAAAAATTAAATTTGACTGTATCTTACTATCTGATCAGTGTTCCATATGAAATTATCATTACTACAGTTTAGTGATACTTTGGTACACAGGTTCATGAACTAATTCCTGTAGCAGAGCAATATCCTGAAGACTGGAATACATGGTCTGCAGATAATCTGATTACTGGTAGCCTTCATCCACAGGAAAAGCAGGGGAAGGATATTTCTGCATCTTTTGGTCTCACGTGGAATGTGTTAGTAGTCTCAGAAAATGAAACATTTGTTAGCTTTAATCAGCAGATCCTTCATTACTGGGTTTGCAGTTTATTTAAACCAGCCTCATCTCTCATCTGCATCCACCATTTATGTGATACAGAGAAAATTTTAACATGGGAAATTCATTATTTTAATTGAGGAGTAGTACTAGAGTTCAGATGAGACCGAAGTTTCTGTGGAATGTTAACAGTGTGTGTGATTGTATAATTTAGTGTTCGAGCTGTTGGGTTTAGTTTATTAATATGTAGGCATGCTGTGAATGTGAATAATATAAGTTAAAGATTAAAGTTACTTAACATGTAAAGATTAAAAACAAGTGGTGCCCTTTCTTGAAATAAATGGTTCTATTTTATCTTTATTTTACACAATGTTGTATCAGCATCCTTTCTTTTCACTATTAAACTTACTTCAACAGTAAGAAATATGAGTTGGGTTTCATGTTTTAGTCTTGGAAGAAACAAAAATTTCCTTGGAAAGCCTCTTGGAAATAGGCCATTACAGAGATCAAGGCATTGGCTTGCAGATAATATTAAACTGGAATTGGAGTTCATTTGTTAGAAAATGAACTGTGCTGAGCTCATTCTGGAGAATGTTCAGTGGTGGAATATTTTTTGTTAGGAATAATAAAACTTATGATTCCTTTACAACAAGGAATTTATTAAGTAGCTGTATAACTGCCAGCTGTTTGCAGAACATGTACTGCCAGGATTTTATTAGTGAATTTGTGCAACATTGTTTATTTCAGTAGTGATAGTTGTTTGTATGTATGTACTTGAGTGCTGAGAAAATTGCAGATTCAGATAGATTGAGAGTGTTTCTTGACTGAATTTGGTTCACTTGGTGGATTGATGTCTGAGTTTACTGATACCAAGATTGCCACTTAAAAGTATATTCTGACCATGTTTGCATTCTCCTATCCAGCTTGAAATTTGTTCTAGTTTTTCGTACCATTTTTTCATTAGAATTACTGTAAAAATAATCAAATGAAAGTACAAGTAAACAGATAAGGAAGATAAATTTGTGTGTCTTATTAAAAGTGCAGAATTGAGAATTCAGATCTTTGTGGGGAAGTAATTTGAAATTGTTGTTGCACTGCAGGTATGATGGAGATAGTGTTAGTGTGAAGGCAGGCCCTGTAATGCACACCATCCCATCCTTTGGTTTTGTGGTCACAGAGCGAGATGAACCAGGGAAGTTGGATGCTGAGCATCTCAAAGAGCTAGGTGTGCCTCCAGGTCCGTTGTTTGCCCGTGTCAAGAAGGGTGAAGCTATTACCTTGCCCACTGGTGAGACTGTATCCTTTGTGGTTTTGAAGCAATCTTCCTGGAGTGCGGTTTACATGTTCCCATTGGTGTTCTGTATGCACCATTAAGGTCAAATAACACTGTGTACAATATGCAACTGTGTCTCAGCTGACAACAGAAGTGACATTTATTCTTAACCTTTAAATGACCAGTGAATGCGAATGAAACCTCAGTAGACAAATTTTAAGCCTGGAATTAAAGTGTAAGTAAAAGCAAGTGGATTTTTACACATTTATAGCAATTTTTTTATTGTGTATTGGGCAATAAGGATACGTACGGCATTTTTAAAGACATGCTTTACAAGCTCTGTTTCATTTTCCACAAATTGCTGTTTAATGTTGAAATTTTTACTTTTTGTTTAACAAGTATTGACTTTTTTCTATGACGCTTGTGCTAAAAATTAAACATGCCCTGTAAAAACTCAATAGCACTGAACTCAGATTTCAACACGTAATTTGATTGTATAAAGGTTAATACACTGGGCACCACTGGAAGTTTTAACTCCTGAGACAGCATATTTCATTCTTAATACTGAATGCCTCATAAAAGACTACTGCCAGATACCTTCCATGTAACTTTTCTTGGGGAGAAGTGGCTGAGTACACTATTTTTGGTATTTAATGATACGAAGTGGTCTTGTTTTTCTATGCTGCCCAAAATGTATTGAGTGTGATGTGTTGTTTAAATAGGTTAAAGTTCACATTTGCTTATTTTTCTTATGTGTGTAAAGAGAAATTTTATGTACAGTTTAAGAGGACCTCAAGTTTGAAGAATGCTTACTATTATTGGGTTAGAATCTTTATAAAAAGAACTAACATATTAAAATAAGTCATACAGAACCACAATTCTGGCACATCATACAGGTCGGAAAATTGGGATGTCACCAAAAAACAAAGATTGAGGGTGTTTGATGATGAGAGGGGAATGTGTGAGCTAAGAGATGGAATTACATAATGAGGAATTTCATAATTTGTAACTCTTCAAGATATAGTATTAGTGTGATTACATGAAGGATGGTGCAGTGGGTAGGATATGCAGTGCACATGGGATAGATGAGAAATTTATACAAAATTTTAGTTGGAAAACATGATGGGCAGAGGACTCCTGGGATACTTGTCATAGGTAGATGAGTAATGTTAAATAGGATCTTAACAAAATTGGTTTTAAGGCTGGTGGTTGCATGCTCCTGTGAATATTATAATGATCCTCGAGTTGTATGAAAGGTGGCTGATTTCTTGACCATATGACTGCCAGCTTCTTAAGAGTCCTTTCACTTGGCTGAACAACATATAGTTTCTTAATATCACCTCAGCTAGACCCATTGGATGTATTGGGCCCTCCCAAACGTGGCAGAAGAGTTACTATTCTTGGTGACACGTCAGATTCATCTAAAATGGTTGATTTAGCGCGGTGAGTACCTTCAAAATTGTATATGTTCAATTAATATTTAATTTTTTTCCTTAAGTTCAAATAATTGTATCAGTTGTTTGCTTTCTGCTACTAAATTGTCCATATGTATTAATAATTAGCTGTAAAATGTGAATATGTCAGCATAGTTGAACTGATTTCCAAGCTTATTACTTGAACGCAGTGTTATAACTAATTATATGCTGGATTCTTGTCATTGCAAGGTCTGTTTGTGTGATGTGGCCATTGTTTTTTTGTTCAGTATTACTGAGCTTGTTTAATTAGACATTTTTCTGGGAAGGTTTGATAAACACTTCAGTTTGGTTCTTGGTAATGTTATGAAAGGTAAAGTTAGCCCCCTGCTTATTTAAGCACCACGTAATGAAGGTGTATGGAGAAGTGGATGTGAAGCTCCATGCATTATTCTTACCCTTGGTATTAGAGGGAGGTGAGTTATTCTGGGTTTGTAAGAGACTGGATACCTTATGCTCATAATTTTCATCCACCTTTATAATCTAGGTTTTATCATAAATATTGCCTTCATAATGCTACATGCATACACATGAGTAATACAGGGTGTTTCATAATGTTCTCCATGATTACAAACATTTATAACACGAAAACCAAAGAACCTACCTTAATGGAATTGTTCACAGCCACAGGAAAACTGAAAAAGGTTTTTTTTGACACGGGTGACACGGCATGCATTGATACAATATTCAAGTTCTTGCCACAAATGCATCAACACGGGTGCATCAATATTCTTCACTGCTGCAGTGATCTGAGCCTTTAGGTTCATGAGGTCATGTGGCAAGGGTGGGATGAATACCCGGTCTTTGATGTATCCCCAAAGAAAAAAATCATAGGGTGTAATGCCAGGGGACCTTGGGGTCCATAACATCAGTGGTTGGTCATTTCCAGATGCATGCCCTATCCAGCATCCTGGTAACACTGTGTTCAGGTACTGATGAACCTCACAGTGGAAGTGGGTGGGACTTCCATCTTGCTGGAATATGAACGTCGGTATGTTCTGCAACTGTGGCATTAGCCACAGTTGCAACATATCCAGATATGTCATGCCAATAACAGTTTCTTCAGCAGAAAAGAATGGACTGTACACTTTTTGACTGGAGATTGCACAGACTTTAGGAGAGTCATGTTGATGCTTCACATAGGCATGTGGGTTTTCAGGTCCCCATATTCTGACATTGCGCCATTTTACTGCACTGCTGACATGGAATGTCGCTTTGTCACTGAACTGCACCTTTTCCAGGAAATGACCATCGAAACTCATTAGGTCTTGTAACTGTAAACAGAAATCAAGCCGGTGCCTATGATCTTCATCCGACATTTGTATGTGGTATGGTTTAAACACCATATGCTTATGCAGAACCCCTCACACTGTTGTTTTCAACATCAGTAGCTCCCTAGCTGCAGTTCCTGTTGATTTCTTTGGACTATGCAGAAAACTGGCCCAAACCTGTTCAGTGTCATCTTTAGCAGTTAATGGGTGACCACTCGGTTTCTGCTTGCACAGACACCCAGTTTCAGTAAATTGTTTGTACCATGCATGATTGGTCTTATCTGTAGATGGATCCTTTGTGTGCTTTGCACGAAATGCATTTTGCATAGTAACCACAGACTTACTTGTGTGCTATTCCAACACACAAAACGACTTCTCCCCCGGAGTGGCCATCTTCTCACTACATACACTCGCATCGCCTAGTGGCGGAAATGTGAACTACGATTAAAAAAACAACTTACTGGGGAAAAAAAGTTTTGAGTTGCTCCTTCTATCTGTACAGGCTTTGTAAATACATGTCCTACAGTTTTCCTATAATAAATTTTTGAAATCCCAGAGTACGTTTTGAAATGCCCTGTATTGTTCCTGAGTTTGTATATGTGTCTCTTGAACCAGTGTGAGGGACAGGTTTATGGATGTATTTGGAACTAAACGTCTGTGCAACGGCCATACAAAATGTTGGTTTGCAGATCTCGTGAAGGAGAAACTACTTACGAGGAGTGGTAAGAAAGTATGAAATTGGATGTAAGGGAAGTAGGTTATGAAGATGTGAATGCTGTAATGGGGGTATTTTTTACCAGCTATATGTCTGGCAACTGCTTACAGAAGACTGCCCTGAACATGGTTTGTGCTGCTGTGACATGTTGATCGTGGGAGAACTGCCATATCTTGCAGTGGGGGCTGTACCATGGTTTAGGTGGTTAGTTGTTGACCTCTCATTTTGGAGGCCTGGGCTCGATTCCAGGCTAGTCCATGTGGGATTTGTGGTGTACGAAGTTGTACTGGGGTGGTGTTTTCACTGAGTGGTTCAATTTTTCCTTACCAGTGTTATTCCACCAGTGCCCAGTATTCGTATTTGATTTTTCGTTGATACTGTGTGGGGCAATTCAGAAGGAAAGGTCTATATTTTGGGAGGTGATAGTATCGAACATTGTGAGAATAAAAGTTCAAATGAGGTAGAGCTGTTTGAGTCTCCAGACCTACCTCTGTTAGTTTTTTTTTTTTTTTTTTGGTGGGCTTTAATGAAAAACGAAATTTTAAAAAAAAGGGTGGAAAGTTTGTTGGTGTCAAAGAACGTCCTTTTTTAGTTTTTTTTTTTTTTTTTTGGTGGGCTTTAATGAAGAACGAAGTTTACAAAAGAAGGGTGGATACATAAGACAAATTGCTCATTCACATTTTGGATGCTGCTGCCAACTTAGAGAAATGTGAAGATCAGCTTGGATGAACAACATGCAGCCTATGCAAACGAATTGTGCGATGCATTGGGGTTGATGGTGGGATTTTTTAACATTTTTGTGAAATGTAACAAATTTGTCATTTCTTTGTAACAAATTTTTCGTCTAAACATTAAATTAAAATTAAAATGAAATTAACAGTATGCAAGTTCTCTCTCTCTCTCTATTACCATTCACAATGATTTTGTATTTATAGATTCAAACAGCTCTAGGTAAGTACCCATACAGAATTAGATGAAATTTTTTCTCACAATGATCGATACTATCACCTCCCAAAATATTGACCTCTCCTCTTGGATCACCCAGTATAATCTTGAACCAGTTTAGGGCTATTGCAGTCTGTGCAGCTGTGAGCAGGGTTTTGTATGTAACAACACCAATAAGTTGATGAATCAGTCTGTCACCTAAATAAAGAGAGAGTATCTTTTTAATTAAGCTGTAAAGTTGTACTACTTTCTGACCAGTGGTTAAGCCAGGTGAATTGGCTCTCAGTGTTAGTTACCATGAGTGCACTTAAATGTTCACACGAAACCTGTTCTGAAAATCTGGTTTGTACCTGCCTGTAGGTCCAGTGATGTTGTGTTGCATGAGGCAACCTTAGGAAACTGTATGGAGGAAAAGGCTATTGAGATGGGTCATTCAACCCCAAGAATGGCTGCTCAATATGCTGAGAGAGTTGGTGCACGAGTTCTCATGCTCTATCACTTTAGTCAGCGTTACAAGACAGTACCATTGAATGACACTGTAAGTAACACATAGGTAACACAGAAAATCATGATGGAAACTGTCTAGAACATGATTAACCTTTTGGCGCCGGAATTTTTTTTAAATTTTAGCACACCCTGTATATAAAATGTGAATAATACAGGAACCAAATACGTTAGAATTATGAAACAAACTGCATTTTGAAGAGAAAAAAACGGACAGTCTATACCATGTTTAAAATATTCAGTACCTATATTTTTTGAATAAATATATAAAATGCAACTTTAGAGGTTAGCGGTGCAGTACGACCACTATAGTTGACATTAGGCATCAAACGGTTAAGTTGGAAACTGTCTAGAACATGTGTAAGTTCCACAGCTGCATTTTGCAGAACAGGTGGAAATTTACATGCGCTTGAAAATAGTTGCAGACTTTTATTAAGGTCCAAGATGTATATTAATAAACTGTGAAATAATACATGGACAGTGCAAAATATTAAGTTTCAAACAGCTTTGTAAGTAAAAAATTTATAATGACAGTACGCAATTTAAATTTATAAATGGTATTAAGTACTTTAAGTATTTTTATATAAATTTGTTTCTCATATGCTGCATACAGACAGTAGTGGCATCGTCTGTTGAATGCTATCTTACAATAAGTGGTTACAAAATGCCTGGTATTTAGTGCAGTGGAGTGTAAGTGTGTTGTACTGTTGGTCAAGTAACTGGGAGTGATCCTGGATTCACGGTTGACCTGGAGGGAGAGCATGTGGATGTTAAGGTGAGGAAGGCTCAAAATTTGTTGTGGGCCTGCAGGAGGGCCTATGGTGTGAAGTGGGGCCTGGGACCCAGGGTGGTTCATTGGCTCTCCTTCTCTATCATTAGGTCATCCATCACTTTCGCATCCTTGGTATGGTAGCCTGGTTGTCAGACGGCCAGTGCCAAGAAAAAACTAAGCAGAATCCAAAGATTAGCATGCTTAGGGATAACAGGAGCAATGTGCACTACTCCCACCATTGCTGTGAAAGCACTTACTTGCCTCCCTCCACTGGAGCTGGTGGTACAGAGTGAGGTGAGGTCAGCTGCATGTCGTCTCTGGAGTCTGGGATGTTGGTCTTACCTACATCCCAATTGAGGATACAGTAGTATTTTGATGCAGCTTCAACAGTCAGATCCCATATTTAATATGTGGGTTGACATTATGAGGCCAGCATTTAATTTTGAACCATAATACAGGGTTACTATGCTGACTAGGGAAGAATGAACCAAAGGAACTGGTGCTCCTCCTGCAGTCAAGGGGCTTGTCCGGTTTACAGATGGGTCCAAGATGAGGGAGGGGACCGGAGCTGGAGTCTATGGGCAGTCTGTGAGAAGAAAGCTCAGCTTTTCTGTAGGAAGATATGTTACAATCTTTCAGGCTGAGATATATGCTGTCTTGGCATGTATTTATGAAGTTCAATTTCAGAATAGACCAGAGAAATATGTGAGTATCTGCTCTGATAGTCGGGCGGCTTTGAAAGCTCCTCAGGCCATCAGAACAGTGTCTCCATTGGTCCAACAGTGCCAAAAGGCATGCGGTGGGGCTGTACTGGGTCGCTGGACATGCTGGAGTGTGTTCCGGGGTTTCTTTGACCTGAACCAGCTCTGGAAGTCTCTAGACAGGATATATGAAGAAAGATTAGTCGTTGAGTGGTCAACCAGCATTGGGTACGATGGCGAGGTCTTGGTGATACCCAAAGACAGGCTCGAGAACTAATTTCGGGACCTTGTCTGGGTGCCAAGGCTGGGTTTCTGTCCTTTAACAGGACTCAATCCAGGGCTGCTACTGGCTTTCTCACTGGACATAACACCCTGAGGAGACATCTTCACCTACTAGGGCTACTGGACAGTCACTGTGTAGGAGGTGTGGAGCAGAGGAAGAAACCTTGGCCCACATTCTTTGTGAGTGTGAAACTTTGGCTTCACTCAGACATGTGTATCTGGGCTCCTTCTTGGAGCCAGAGGACATTATGAGCAAAAGTTTGGGGGCCATCTGGAACTTTAGCAAAGTAACAGGGCTCTCCCATAAATTGATATGGGGCACAAAAGGCCTGTTAATTAAGGCCAAGGTGCATCGGGACTGCGAGGTCCCGAACCCATTTGTAATCAATCAGTCAATCAGTCAGTCAGTCAGTCAGCCAGCCAGCCAGTCAGTCAGTCAGTCATTCAGCCACTCAATCAATCAAGTATGTTGTACATTGAAATATGAATCACAATTTTATTTTTCACATGCAGGATTTTACAACTTGTCATCATGTGAATCAAGTTTTATTTATTTATTTTTATTTATGTTTGACTCATTTAATGATGCAGTATTTCAGACTGTGTAGTGTTGAATGGTGGGATGACAGGTGATTAATGAATGAATTAAAAAAAATATGGAAGGAAGTGGTCATGACCTAATTTTCTGGCATTTGATTGGAGTGGCTGAGGAAGACTGTGCACAACATCAGGATAGCTTATCTCAGGGTCAGGATGTGATCACAAGACCTTCCAAGTTTGAAAGTAGGACTGCATTGTTTGGTAGAACAGAGTTTGCTTTTATTCTTATACACAGTAGCTAACAAATTGATGCCCAAGCTTAAGCAAAAATGACAGATTGTTGAAATAGGGAAAATAAATTTGAGGAAACTGAAGTGATAACATTACTGTGCTGAGTGATTTCAGATATATGTAGTAACAGTGTGGTGTGATAATAGTTATACAGTGCTATGTTACTGTGTCAGTAGGATAGTGGTTTTGAGATAATGGAATGATGACAGCCTTCAGAATATAGCAGATTTGTTTGGCATGCTTCTCTGTTGTCTGTGGTTTTACACTACCGTGTTTTCTCTTGTCACCAAACTACCGTATGGCCCTTACAGGGCACGTGCCTTCAGTTTCATCATCTGTATTTGTCCTGTCTTCATTTCATGCTAAAGACCGTAGGCAGTAAATCTGGTATTTTTAAGGAGTGTACTGAAAAATCAGAACTGTCCCTACCTCTGAAATCATCTGGTATAGAAACCGATTACATTTTTGGACTTTTTCCAAAACTCGAGTGTATTTTGTTTTGAAGGTTATATATATATTATTGCAGAGGACTGAGAAACAAAGGATTGAATTCTTTACTGAAATATTTGTCAGTTACAGTAGTTTGGTATGGAACATTATATAACACATTTTGATTTCATTTTTCTAGGACTTGTGTGTGGATGTGTTGCTTAAGGAAGCCCAGGATGAGCTTGCCATGCGATACTGTCCCTGTACAGTGATGCTTGCAAAAGACTTGTTGGAGTTTGCTATCCCCAGACCTAACAGCTAGCAGGGTTTATAGACCAGTGCTGTGTTCATACTGAATAATTTAAAAGGAGTGTGAATGTTTATTCAAATGATATCAGTGTAAGAAAGCCACCCAATATGTAGCTTACTTCTTTTGTAACACAGTTGTAACACCTAGTAAAATGTTCATTGTAATGTATTTACAAGTAAATGCCACTGTAAACCTGTGTTCCATAGTCCTAGTGCTTATGGTTCTGAGATTGTTGCTGATGTTCTTAGCTTCACTGCTAGGATGCTGATCTTATTTCTGCATTCCTACCTTTTTCTGCTGCTTATTGCCTTATAAAAATATTTGTTTTACCTTAATTTTTGGAACACCAAAAAAGAGTGGGGTTTGACTGTGAGGTCTTGTCTCAGACTTTGGCATTGCCAGCTGCTGACTGTATTTATTAGACTTTGTGAGCAAACACACACTGCCCATTAACCTGTTCATTGAATGATGTGCCACTTGCACAAATTGCAAGGTGTCCTTCTCTTTACCGATATATTCTTCTTCGTATAAAGTGCTACAACGTATATAAGGTTCTGGCTTGCTCAACCACTTTCTTCCAACTATCTCTTTTCTTTGCTACTTTCTTCCAATTGCATATGTTTATGCTCTTTATATCTTTCAAAATGTCATCTTCCTAATGTGTTTTAGGTCTTCCAATTGGTCTTTTAGACATGGGTCTCCAGCTCTTAATCTTCTGCACAATATTACCCTCAGCCATGTGTTAAACATGGTCTAACCAGTTTAATCTTTGTTTTTTAATAAACCCAATTCTATACCAATATATTACACACACTAAAATGCCAGTGGTTATTTTGTATACACTTCACCGCACTCTGACATCTGCAAATGAGCTCACATTTATTGTAGTGTGTGGTGAGCAGTTGTGTATGTTGATTGCGTGGGATAAAGCCTTATATTCTGCTCTGGCACAGTCTTATTTGGCAGGCTAGCCTACAACAGGGAAGTGTGTCTAAGTCACACATGCTTCTCCCATGTGGTGGGTGTTTGTAAACTTAGAGCACCCTGCTTGCTTGTCATCACAGTACATCTACATGGGTTAGAGTTTTGCAGGGCTCATTTTTATGTCTCCAAAGACATAATTTGGTATCATTATTAACACTTCGCAACTTAACATTATAGATTTGTAACACATACTGTGATGCTCACAACACCGAGAGTCGACTACTGCTGACAGTGATTTATGGCTGCTCTTACACAGTCCTTTAAATTCTGGGCTGCTGTGGTCTTCTGCTTGTCACACCAGGCATTTAATTCTAGGACCAAAGTTTTGGGGACATTCTTACATGACATGTAAAGAAAAGAATCGTAGATTACTGTTAACTTTATTGTTATGAATTAGGTTGCTTGTACAAGGTGCTCAATCACCCTAATGATATGACTTTCACATACCCTGGTCATTACATGCAGAATATTATCTCTTTAGGAAAGTAGTTACTATTTTATTTGTGTCTTGCAACACTATTATCATTTATTTTACATTTGATGTGGGTTTAGTCATTCTGTAATAGTTGGCCATACCATATGTACCTAAATATAATATGAGAATATTTTTTTAATTAATGATCTGAAAAGTTGGGGGTTGATGTATAATTGTGTACAAAGTTAAAGTGTTCTGCCTAGGTATTTTCCAGAAAATTGATTGAAGGAGATCATCTAACATTCAGGTCAGTAAGGTAGGTTTGTCACACCAATACAGTTAAGTTTCTTCAGGTGTCATGTCATAATCGTTATGTAATTTGGCTAAATCTAATTTTTCTTTGTACATTTAGGCTGATATCTGAAGGTGTATTGCATCAAATTTTGTATTGACTGTTTTTACAGTACATCCCACGGTGTCTATTAACAGAGTTCTGTCTGTGGGTCTATTGCAAAAACTCTTCTTGCTTTCCAGGGCCTCCATTCCAGATCCTCAGAAGGTGTAGCACTTTACAGGATTTTTTCCAGTAGCATTGTTGAGTGAAGAGCAGCAGCATCAGCATTCATTTAACATGAAGACTGCTGTCTTCTGGGGTGTGATGGAGTGAGTCTGGTAAAAGTGTACAGAATTTTCAGAGTCGCTTGCTGCTGCCATCATCTGAGTATTTGATGGAGCCAGCCATTGCCTCTAAAACCTGAATGCACTTCTCTGAGACTGTGTGATGTCACATCCCAGAAGATAGAAATCTCTATTGCCACTGCTATGAGAACATCAAGTCCCATGTAACATGTAATGCACTGTCATGTAACATAATCATGTGTAACATTTAACGTACTGGCAAACTGAAAGTACTCATGTGATTGGCCACTCTTAACAAAACTTCCTGCACCTATGAGTAGATATTCAGGGAATGCACCCAGTTTTCCTAGCCACCTGTTTTTGGGCCTAAATGCATTTCTCTTCACAGTTCTGTATGTGACATTTCAATTAATTAGAACTGAGTGAAGATGTCCTAACACAGTGGAGTGCAATGTTTTTCCCAGCTTACCAGCAATTCTTTTTGTAGTCCTGAATCTTTGGAGTTCCTTTTTCTCTAGCCTTACTATTCAGCTTTTCAGAACCTGAAGTGGCAACCATCCACCAAAATTTTTCTTGCGACAGAAAATTTATACAAACTTAATTTCACATGCATGTATGCTGCTCACATGGTGGAGGATGTTCAGTTACAGTACCAAGCAGATACGGCTAAATGCATATTTTGGAATGGGAGAACAAGTGGTTATATATATAAATGAAACAAAATTTATTTTGGTGTGTCAGAGCTTCTTTTGTGACTGAATGTTGTTTAACAGTTTACTGAAATTTTGAGAGAGCCAGCATTTTGGAAACTGGGCTAGGTTGTGTGTTTCCTTGGGTGGTAGTTGCTGCTGTTGACAGCTGATGTTAACTTTACCATATTTTCTTCATAAGTTTGTAGAGACAGGCAAACTGTGATGAAATTCCTTATTGGGAATCTTCACTAAGATTTTTGTCCTTCTAAATTCTTACTGAAATGGAACAGCATGGATGACTGCTCTTTCAGATGTGCTTTATTTCTTATTGACCAGATCCCCCCCCCAAAATGGCATTCTGTAATGTGAGTATATGCTTATGTACTCAGTTTTTCATGGAACATCGTGTTTTCAAGATAATAGTCTTGAATTGGTACCACAGAATTAAAATACAACAGGATACCAGTGAGTTCATATTGTAGTCATTTTCCTCATAATTTTTTCAATCACAAATTATTGGCCACTAGATTTGATAGAATTATATTCTAACCCTTAATGCCTGGAATAACTGTTTATAATTTAGAAGGTGTAAATGAACATTTGACAACTTTTCTTGTTATATGAATATTCACTGTTGCATCATGTGTCTTCATTTGATTTCTACAAGCCTGTTGTTAGCAATCCTGCTTCATGTTGAAGAGGTCCAGACATCAAAAGTGAGCCTGAAATAATTTCTGAGATTTCCATGGCTTTCCAGAGTTTCTCCAGGTACATTTTGGGTTGGTAACTTAACTACACTACAACCACTTCCATATCTGTTTCATATCATACATATTGAACGTAATGTTTGATTTTATGTAACCATTGAAATTGAAAAAGTGTTGAAAATAATGCTTGTAATGGTAGTCAACATATTAATACAATATCAGTTATTTTCAATGGGAGATAATTTTAGTAATATACCCCCCCCCCCCACACCACATTATATTATATTATATTATATTATATTAT
>Ga0136643_10007302_pt1 | contig 15964 bp, 9 predicted proteins | sample TergutLab28metaG_FD_96883 | JGI IMG/M metagenome (GOLD analysis project Ga0136643, IMG submission 96883) | Labiotermes labralis P1 segment gut microbial communities from Petit-Saut dam, French Guiana - Lab288 P1 (version 3) (version 3) | ecosystem: Host-associated > Arthropoda: Insects >... | reverse complement strand
GGCGGGCGGGCGAGTTTAAATTCTAACCGAACAAAAACTTCCGAAGGGGCGTGTCGGTGGGGGGAGAAGGTCCCAAAACGAATTTGTAGGTGTCCACGGGGGGGGGGGGGTGTTGAAGAATCAATTCTCCTGGGGTGTGACGCTGCGTCCTTGGGTAATCGGATCCCGACGTTTCGAGGCAACGTGTTGACCTCATCCGATTACATAGTGATACAGCGTCATATCCAAGAATAACACAATTCTCAGCGTAACCACGCTTACCTTAACGTACTCCGTGTTTTGCAGTTTTTACAGAAAACGGCACGTCATGTAGTGTGAAAAGTTTGTGTAGGTAAACTATAAATTCTTGGAATTCTCATGCGCGTTTATTATAAACATTGCACCACTCATGCCCACGTTGATGTTATCTGAGCATTATTATACCGAGGAGGCCGCGCAGGTCCGTTACGGTATTTAATTAAACGTATCATGTAATACACACAGACTTCTTGATAAGTTTGGTGACGTGTTTCGTGTTGCCGCCTCATATCAAAGGATTCTGAAGTAGATCGTGTCCGTTCTAGTTAGGAACTGCTGTGCCGAAGCTGAAACGGCGATGTGTTACGTAGCGATCTCGACTGATTAGTATCATGTCAGTGAATTTTAAGTCTTTGACCTCATTGTTTTATAATCTTCTATGATTTTCTGCCTGTGTTTCGCACAAGGACGACTGGACTGGCACTGTAACTATTGCATCACATTGCATAGCGTATAACATATTGAAGATTAGAAGAGAAATTAATTGAGGACATCTTGCAATGTAGGTACGCGGGCTAGACTCATTCGGCACCTCTCTTTTCATGGCCGTCATAGCTCGAAAAAGAAACATTCAAGTTACCCATGCTAATATAGACTTGTTTCGTTGGTTTTCCTCATAGGACACGCCGCTAGAGTTTTGAAGTGTATTTCATAAACACTGTGTATATTGCATGCTTTTTGCAAATATCTGTTGACTGCACAGTTTGAAGAAGTTTGTAGAATTGAGGCGCGTTGTTTCCATCTCTAAATGTTGCATGGTCGCCGTGCTGCTGTTCAAGGCATAGGAGTAAGTACAATGTCAAAAGTTTTAACTGGCATGGTGTTAATGAAAATCGTTTGATGTCAATATAGGGTATTGCATTCTGTACTCGTAGTACTGATACCCGTGACTGAATGAGTAAACTGACGAAAAGAAGGAACTTTTTCTGCTGGTCTTGTTTCTGCTTAATTGGCTGTACATAATGAGCAAAGGCAAGTAAGCAGATAAGAATGCCTTTATCAATAGAAGGCGAGTTCCTTACTAAGATGTACAAAATTTAAACCCCAACTTACCTTTTTCTTAACTTTTTAGTTTGTTCCGTTTCTTCTGATTGTTAACGCGTTATTGTGATTGGCGCTGCGTTGCTGGCATAGTGTCTTTAAGTTACTTTCATGAACGACGGTGGTGTCAAAACAAATACATGCCGTTTCTCCTTCCCGCGTTGCAGTTTGTAGCATGCGTGACTGCCGTCTTTTTTGTTTTTGTCGTTGGACTTGTAGACCTACGCACAAATCGTAAGGTTCGTCAGAATCTCACATAGTGACGTAATGCCAGCAAACATTCAGTGTGAGCAAACATGAAGTAGAAGTGTAATGCACGTCGCAGATAAGGAGAAACACTGTTAAAATAAAGTACAGAACGCGCATTTCTGCCTTAACGATGAGTACGTTACACGCTCCTGTTCGTTTTAAGCGTTGTGTGTTTTGTGGGTTTTAGGCCTGGTCATCGGCGTCACAAGCGTGGTATTACATCGATGTTTTCAGTTACGAGTGTGTTGTCAGAGAGAACAGACTAATACGTGATACTTGTTTCAGGACCATATTTCTGCTACCTGTGATTGGTAGTCAATCAATATGTCGTCAATGTGTGAGCTGTGTGTCTAAACTCAGTTTCTGAATTACACTGAAGTTGTCTTTTAAAAGGGAAATATATTTATTGAGTTTCCGATGCGCAGAAAAATGTCCCTATTTGTATATCTTCCTTCTTAAGAAAATTCTGAAAGAAACACGCGTCTGCTGGCAAGGTATCCAGCCGGCGTATTTTGCAAAGGTAGACCACGTCGAGAAATTTCAAGTTGCCAGCAGTGGTGCATCCTCCCTTGTGCGCTGTTGAAAACAAGGAACTCTCACCGCAAGACTGCCGTTTTTTCGGCGGACCGTTACGTTTTTACGACACTCCGTCTTAGCGCAGTCGATTTCCCTCGGGTTTGTTCTTGTGTTTGGAACTGTACAGTACATGGGCAACGTCCGAAAGGTGAAAGAGAGCAGTCTCCATTTGCTTGTTTGTTGCGACACTTGCGTGGCCTGATAAAAGTACCTTGGCCAGGTGTTTATTACCTCATTGTAACAACATGTATAATACGAGTGCTTAATATAAATTTGCCGATTCCGTTGGCCGCGCGGTCTGAGGCGTGGGTCTGCGGCCGCTCGCTTGCTGGGATTGCGGTTTCGAATCCTGCCGGAGGCATGGATGTATTTTTTGTGAGTGTTGTGTATAGTCAGGTAGAGGTCTCTGCGTCGGGCTGATCACTCGTCCAGAGGAGACCTCCCGAGTGTGATGTGTCTAAGTGTGACTGCGAAGCCTCTTAAGGGGAGGCCATGACCCGAACACGGGCCGAAGCGCTACGGGGTGGGGGAACCCTATATAGAGTTTACTGACATATTTCGTTTGATCCTTCCATCTCATTAAAGTGACTAGAGACAACAGAATGTTGCCTATGTCGTATAACTATGTCCATTTCATGTTTTCTTTCACCCTGCTAGTTGTGGCTCATTTGCGGACACAAACTCATTAAATGCTGTTTTAAAATGGACAGCTAATTTGATAGCGTATGCGAGTTCCATAAACATCAAAACGGCCCCTACAAGAGGTGCATAGTTTTCAAATCATTACTATGCAAAAGTTAGGTTTCAGCATTCTTCGTCGTTGAAAGCGGACGTTATGACGTAATCCCTCCATACTTGTCTTCTGTACAGAAGGTATTTTAACATGTTATGCTTTACGAAGAATTCCCATCAAAAGAAAAAACTTCGTTTTCAAGAACTGGTATTAAATGACATGTAAGAAGGTGGCAGAGGATTAGCAGTACAGCCCACTCCGAGCATTGCCATTCTCTGTGGAGGTGTAATTCCAGACCTGATTGTAATTGACCTTCGGTGCTAGATAGAGGTGAGCGGCTGGCGTCAAGACCGGCTATAGTACCCCAGAAAGGAGCCCTCACTATCATTTGGATATGTGTTGTGTGTGGGTCTCAAAGCCGGTCAGAAGACGGTGGCGAGGAGGAGCATTGTGTCGTTGCCAACAATCGAATCCCGATTCTCCTCTTTCCTAGTCACTATACTGACGGAGCTACCCATTTCCGCTAACAGTTGTGTCCAGTTTTTAGATCAGATTTGATTCCCAATGAGAATATGGGCCGAGGACACCGCAACATCGGATTTTTTTTCCCCTACAGTCAGTAATAACGGCATGGTGGATGCGCGTACCCGTTAGGCTGAAAAGACCGTAGCGCCGTTTACCTGCGTATACTGAAGTGATGGTAAAATAAAATAAAAAATCCCAGGCGCGCCTCACATGACTCCTGCCTAAATGGAAGCGCCGACTTGTTTTATTAGAATGCGGCACTGTTCGTTCGGAACTTGTAGCACCACGCGTGCATGTCGGTGTTAGAACTACTAACGTTCTGGAATCCTATTAGCGGAATGAGATAGGCGTACTGGTGTTGCTTGTGCCCGCAGTGTAGTCATTCCAGCAATATTTTGGTAGTGAGTCATTTCATTACTTTGCCCTCCGGTTGAAGATTTTCTGTGACACCCATTCAGGTGACATCGTACTTTACTGGTTCGCGATTGATAAACAGAATGGTACAAACAGAAACTTTTTTTAATCTGATGTTTATTGGACCGTGCATCATTGTGATAACTGAAGAATAAAAAAACAACTAGATGCCACTTGTTATTTTATTGTACTTCTTATAGGCTCAACATGTTTGGGGCATTACTATGCCCGAAACATGTTGAGCCTGTAAGAAGTACAATAAAATAACAAGTGGCATCTAGTTGGTTTTTATTCTTCAGTTATCGAAACTTCTATGTTGATTTTATTTACGAAAGTAAGGAATCTAGTGTTCAGTATATCATGGCGTTATGTACTTCCCATTTTACTTAAATTCGAAAGGAACCGGGGTAGCACAATCGTTTCAGTGACGTGGCTACGGTCTGGACAACTGAGATTAGATTCCCGGCGGGACCAAGAGGTGTTCACTTCTCCATTACGTCCTGACCCGCTGTGGGGTCCAACCCAGTTTCCTGTTCAGTTGGACCGGAGAATCATTATCCGAAGATAAGGTGCCTGGGGCTTGTAGCTAAATAACCACTCACCTCCATTTATTGCCGAGGTGGCATGTGTGGAATTTATACCTTCATTCCCCCCATGTGCCTTCGTGGCGTGATAACGTAAGCACAAGTATAGCTGTACCTTATTTGAGTATGAAAAGATGAACCACTGTTTCTGGTACATAACCCAAAGGCACTTTTACGTAGTTATACAGCAGGTGAAACCATAATTTGTGCGAAGTTGGAGGGTTGAAAGATGCAGTTGTCTTACTCGATCGGTCCTTTTCTAGGCATTAGCTGTGTGATAACCTAGATTATTGTACCTTCCGTTACAGAAGCGGATGTGATGATAAAATATATCAGTGACATTAGTACATGTCTGAACTAACCGGCTGCCGATAATTCAAACACGGAAAGACATACTGTTCAATAACCATTTAAAAAATAAGAGGCTGATTTTGATAAACACGCCCGTTGCATACTTATTTATTTTCGGATGTAAGCCAATGCTTCTGGTACTGAGAGTTATGTGAAAATCACCTTTTATGTAAGTTTTTGGCCGGTTACGTTTATTGAAGCATGTTATAGTCTTCAGTCTTTACCCGTGGGGATGCCTGATGAAAAGGAATTATGAATCATTATGAGTACCGAGAAACAAAGGAGTTTAAAAAGTTCATGCATTCACCAACACCGATACTGGGATTGAAAATATATAAAGACACGTCAAAATTGAACTGTCTTCGTTGGTCTTTCAGATATCTCAAAATATTTTGTTGTGGAACTTTTATCACTTTTCAGTTAAAACGTGTTTCATGCAGACATGCAGGCTTATGCATCCGACTAAAACAATATGTCTCACTTCTCTTAGCTTGAAAAATGCATAATAAAGTGTTTACCTTTTTTAAAAAAATTGTTTCTGTGGTTTTGGAATTATTGAATGTAGGATTGATCTGAATGTAGGAGTGATCTAAGATGATCCGACCTTCTTGCCTGGTTGGTTTAAAATTGGGCTGCTGGTTTAAAATGTGTGAGTGAGAACACACGCAGACAGCCTCAGTTCCATACACGTACTGTTTTCTTGTCAGAAAACCGTCCTGTAAATAGTTTGCTCTTGTGTACGCACACTTTCAGAACGAGGTTGTAAAATATATATCTTACTGACGTCGTAAACCTCATTGAGTGTATGCAAGAATGGGAGAGAGCTCTTCCACATTATAGCAGTCTTTCACCATCTGGTGTTTTCCATTTGTATTCCGTTTTGACAGCTGCGGCGTTTGGCATTTTGTATCCCCGGTTTTAGTTTGTGTACACACACACAATAATCCGGTAGCTTCCGAACCACAACATCCATACACGAATTTATCGGAAGCAGGGCTGTATAGGCATGTGAACCCAGTTTTTCTAACTTCCGGCTAACACTGCGTTGCGTCTTTTTGTGACACCTTTTTAATATTTTGTATCTGACATGCCTTTAATTTTGTAGGGTATTTAATTTAGGTGGTCCTTATACCTAGTGAAACTTCGATGAACATTAGTTAATAGGCCATAAAGCCGTGTTCTTGCCAATCGCGGTGTTTGTTTTTTCAGGACCTCAACCTCTGCTGTTGGTGAGGGATTGCTGTACTGCAGATGTTTTCAAAATCTGAGCCCCGAAACAAAGATGCTGTTTCAGGTAGGACCTACATTGCAGGTGGCCGAATATACGCTTGTGTTCCGGCTTCACGCAGTGAACAGTGTGAAAAAATATGCAGGCTTGGCTTGCCCGTGAAACTAGTGGTACGACTTTACAAATGTAAAATATGTTTGTGTACCATTGCTTTAATTGGTCACATTTTGACGTCACGCGGCAAGGCTCGACAAACAGCGTGCAGGGGCAATGAGTTTACACTCGTATTTCCTGATTCCGCCAAGGCTCACTACGTCTGAAGACATATGTGCTTTTAAAGTAGATTCGTTTTCGTAAGCTATTATAGTAAGCCTGCACTGGGATTCTTGGCTGTAAGAGCTCACGGAAACCAGTGTGCTCTTGAAAACTATATCCCGTGTTTTTTTACTGTATTTCCGATGTTGCGCATTTTATGTGTACGAGTAATGGAGACTAAGTACGTGTGAATGTGTCTTGCTGTAGTTCTGTTTACACGAACTTCTCTGTGTAGCTTCTTCCGGAAGGCGTTGGGTTTGGGTAGCCGGCATTAACAGCAATGAAAGCCGGTCCCCGAGAATGTGACTTCGTTATTACTTGTTGAGCATGCTCGGTAACATCAGTCTACTTCCAAAACTTACTGGCCTTTGGATTATTTGGTGTTATGTGGATTAACGGCAGTAAAGTTAGGCCTCTTCAACGTGTTAGAAACGCACCGCACCGCGTCCTTCATAGTTTGATTGGTGCATTTTATGTTGACGTCACCGCTCATCATTGCTTCATAGCGATAACGCAGGGAAGTGCGCAAACAAGATACCAGCAACTCTCTTGTATCCTTTATTTGTGTAAACAACTCTGCCTATTCATTGTACGTATAGAGGGTTATTGCTGCACCAGATCACACTCAAATGACTCGGTAGAACTCCCCTGGACGAAGGATCGGACCTTCGCAGAGGTACCTGCTGGTGCAACAATATTCACAAGCTCCCGACGGGATTCGAACCCTCATCCTAGCAAGGGAGCGGCCGCAGACCCAAGCCTTAGTCCTCGTGACCACCGGGATTCTCTTATCTTCCCAGTACGAAATAGCACAGCGTAGGCGTTTACCATTCTATGTCCCTCGTTGTAAGGCGAACATGTTTGTTTTTGGTTGTGTAATTTGGTTGGTAAAGAGTGGGAGAACACGTTCATATGTGCTCCCAATGGTGTTCTGTGTTTAAAAAAGTCAGCAGACTTGTTGGTCGATGTGTGTATTTCAGTACCTAATCATTTCAGAATCAGAGACGCCGTCATTCCGGTCTAGACACAGTGGCTTGGCCTCTGCTGCCCACTCGAACTGCTATTGATCATTGAGAAGTGGGGAACAGGGCTGTTGGGTGACTCATCTCTGAACACTGCGAGATGTAAGCAGAATCGTCGCTTTTTGGTATACCCTGGATGAATATAACGGGCGATGACAAAAAGGAACCGCAACCGCATATTTTGTCCTGCTATTTTGCCTTCGCTTTTGATTGTTGCTTCCCCCGGCACCAAGAGGTTTAGTGCCGCTTCGCGTGCGTTGTCTTTGCACTGGATCTACCGAAATTACATCTTCATATAAGCAAGTTGGCTTTTGCAGAATGAGGTAACATCCATAAACTGTGGCACACGGATGATAAGCGTATTTCTGTTCGTTCACTTTTGATACACTTGAGAATTACACTTAACACCCGGATGTTGGGCGTTCGGTTCTAACCATTGTAGAGTGCTGTTTATTTGGGAAACCGACGAATTTTTAAAGAAAATTAGTCAGGTCTGACATAGGAAACCATTGGCAGTAAAAAGCCATACAGACAGTAAGTGGTTTCTTATATACGAGGGTCGATCAGAGGATAAGCTTACATTGCTTGTATTTTGGGTTCTTTATTGCATCTGTAATAAGAACAGCTCAGATTTAAGTGTACTGCTGTCCCACAACTTTACCACATAGTCCGGCCTACAGGTGCAAATGAGTCGTGTAACTTATCGTGGCACGAGCTTTTGTATTCCCTGTTAGTGTGCAGTAGTCCGCGCCTTGTGCTATCAGGCATCTTGTGATAACCGTTTCTACCTCGCTATCTCTAAATTTGTGGCCGCCAAGATTTTGCTTCACCGCTGGCAAGGATGGTGGTCCTTCGGCGACGAATTCCCCTCGTAAAGTAACGGAAGTCTTTAATTACGAAATTATACTTCACGTAAACTTCTGGTATACGAGTTCACAAAGCACATACGTCGTAATATCATAGCCTGTTTGTATACAAGGTATGCAGAATTTGATTCTGGATTCTAACTGTTGGCGATAACAAAAATTAAAACCAATAAAATAAGCTGTTTTAGGGAGAAACCTCTTAATTGTTTGTTATCAGTCTCCCATGGGTTGCGCCCCATCTGGGTGCCTCCAACAGTAAAATATGGCTTGTCTGCATACATCTGTAAATCACAAATTAAGCACCTTGTGTGAGTCTTTACATGAGAAGCTAAATCGGAAGTTAGATACGCTGCGAACTGTCAGACTACAACAAAAATTTTGCTGTTGGTAACTCCGTGGTCATGGCCCAGATGGGCCAAAACGTGTAGGAGATTGATAACATTTCATTAGGAGTTTCTTCCTCAAAACAGTGTATTTTGTTGGTTGTGATTTTTGTGATTGAGTAAAGAAGTACACAGTAAAATGTGGTGCTGTAAGATACTGGCAGTAAGTTATCTATTTGTCTTATTTAATTTCAACATTACCTTTCATAAAAACTTATTTTTTACTTTGCTCCTTATTCTGTTATCGTACTTTTCCTCAAAAAAGAAGACAGAAGAGTTCTGAGGCACTGTGCTGCATGTGTGTTTGCCTATGTGCATTTACCTCTCTAATACACCCTTCGAACTAGTTGACTGATTGTGACAAAACTGAGTGTGAACATTGCTGTTGAAGGGTACCTGAACACCACCTTCATCCTTTGTATGCTGTCGTAGTGGCTTGTTAATCCACAAGGACAGCTTTACTTCTTTATATCCTTGTCCCATGTGTGATTTTGCCCTGGCTTTCTTTGGTTGCTGTTCAATCTTATCATTATTTTCATGTTACTAATACCTCCACAAAAGTAAAGCTGTTCTTGCCCATGGCATGAAGGGATATCAGGGGAGTGGAGGTATAGCTCCACTCATTTTTAATCCCAACACTAGATTGAGGTGAGTGGTCAATTTCATGCCCAACCAGTCTTGATATTTTGAAGAAAAGTATCTCTTGTCCCTGCTGGGATTTGAACCCTGGATTGTGCAACCCATAGCTTTGGCACTATACCAACTATGCCATGTCAGCACCTTCAGACACCTCTGGTATTTATAATCCTTAAAAACTGAAACTGATTGTGTTATATTTTGCTGTAGGTCATGTCGTGAAATTGCGCGGTGCCAACCAGCATGCCGCTGCCAAAACGTGTGGTGGAGCCTGTGCATGTTGCGCGAGGCACCATACCAGAAGATTTCCCACTGCTATCAGAATTGGAGGCAGCCACTAATGGTACCCTGGCCAACACAGTGCGGCAATTGTCTAGCTTGAGTCGTCATGCTGAAGATCTGTTTGGGGAGCTAACACGAGAAGCACATGGCTTGGCTGCCAGAGCAAATTCTCTTCAGACACGCATTGACCGTTTGGCTGTGAAAGTTACTCAGCTTGATAGCAATGTTGAAGAAGGTGTGTGTAAAGTAATGAAATTTAAAACTTACATGTCATTTCTTGCAAAGTGTATTATTGATTTTTAAGTTACTTGAATAATGAGGTTGTATTGTATGCTATCATTCTTGATATGACAGCACTCTTAAATATAGGTGGTGTAACTAGGTACATGTATACCATGACTTCCATTTTGTATTAAATTTGGTACACGTATATAGCACTTTTGTTTTAGGTGAATATAAAGTAGTTTGTGTCCACGGCAATTGTTTGGTAGAATTACGAAATTTAAATGTCATGTCAGCTGAATGATTGGGCTCACACTCCATCTGCATCGCTCTGTGGAATGGATTTCATCAGTAATTTCATCCATAGACTTTGGGTTTTGAGTACACTATTTGCGAGGTAATTTGGTTACATATTCACAACCAGCAATCAAGAATCTGATATTGCACTGTTGTACAGCATAAAAAGTTTTGGCATTGGCAGTGTTATAGTTATAAAAGGGTGCGTTATGAAAATTTCTGTACTCCAGTTTGTAAACATACTTTTCTACTACTGTTGAATTTCCAGAAGGTCGGGCATTATGTATTTTATATATATATATGTATGTATGTATGTATGTATTATTCAAAACCAGCATGTGTAGAGTAGTGTATGTCTGTTGCAAACGTGATACTACTGTTAACGTTTTACAGTTTCGCTACAAGACATTCATATGAGAAAGGCATTCAAGAGCTCAGTAGTGTTTGACCAGCAAGTAGTTTCACGTGATACTATGCCTACTGCCATGCTTGAAACGTACCAGACTTGTGATAAACCACCACCACTGGATAAATTGAATTCATACAGGTTAGTAAGTGCATCCAACAGGAAGTTAGTTGCAGAATATTTTTTGTTGATGTGTTAAGACAGGGCCAGTTGATTATGGTCTGAGTCAAGAAATATGAACCCTTTCCTGATCCTTCATTTCACACATTCTGTTCTTTGCTGAGAGTATTGTAATTAAAGGTCATAAATGTTGAAGAACATCAAAAAGGTATACAGTTAAAAATATTGAATTCAGTTGTGTCTTGAAGAAAACGTATGTAGTTCATGATGTGCTATATAAAGGCTGGACGTAATCCAGGATGCATTCCACATTTCATTCCTATTAATACAGTAAACCTTTAGCAAAAGTATAAGCAATTGTAAGACAGAAGTACAAATGGAAGAAGTTTATCAAGATGCCATTTACGATGCTTTTTGTTTTTGGTGTTATTACTGTAGCTGAGAATATTTGAAAGTTATTTTGTGTTGGTTATCAACGTGAGAAATTTTTATCTCAGTTATATCAGCGTCTTGTGTTGGGAAGTGCCATACCACTAGGCCACTAATGACATCTGCCATTGGGACAGCGGTATTCTTTTCACAGTATTCTCTTTCTCCTCCAACTCTGCCCCTCCCTCCTGTGCAGTTCATATCCATGTTACATGGTTCATCCACTGAAGAAAAGTTTCCACTAGGTATGTACCACCACATTGCCTTATTCTCATATCTTCCTTGTTGCTTCATATGTCACTGGTTCCATACATGGTTGTCTTCATAATCTGCATCATCTTTCCCCCATTTCTAATTCCTGCATACCTTTAGTAGTTCCATGCATTTCCATCCTAAATTCTTTGAGTGATCCAGTGCAATAATATTATTTTTCAGCTCCATGTGTTTAATGATGCAATTTTAAATGTGGTTGGCATTTTATAATTTTAAAATTCCTCTTTAATTTCTGCAGGGAGGATGGTAAAGATGGTTTAAAATTTTATACTGATGCCAATTACTTCTTTGACCTGTGGCGACAAGAAATGCTCAAAGATACAGAAAGAATGATGCATGATCGAGGGAAAAAGGTACGTGTTTACATCTTTCATGTTATTTTGTCTGAACATTGCTCATTGATGCTCTGCAAAAGTGTTCACTAAATTATGTTTATTCATTTGTTTTAGCCATTGCTGTTGGGGGGTACATACTGTGAGGCAAGTCATGAAAATGAGAGTGCTTGTGTGCTTTGTGATTGCTGTTTTATTGACTCAAAGTATAACAGACCTTGCCAATGCATGGAATGAATATTCACTGGCCTAACAGCTTGTAGTGTGATGAAGAAATTGATAAAAACTGGTTTTATTGGTATTGGTTTGAAATTTGAAGCATTCAAGTGTTCATGGCAAGATAACATTTATTTGATTATTTATTTTCTGCAGTTGTTATGATGCTTGGTAACTAACACCATTAAGACTTTGTATACCCGTAAATTGGAGGTTTGGGTTTAACTGCTAATGTTGTACTGATTCATAATTCTAAGTGAGAGTTAACACAAGCCACTCCTTTTATTTCTGACTTCTAAGTGGTGCTTCACCTCCATATGTCCGATCTCTGTGTTTTCTTTATGTTTTGCTGACCATACATCTCAGTATAATCTTAGTACTTGACCAACTTAATGCACAAATTCTTGTTTTATAATAAGTTTATTATATTCCTCTACATGTTTCAAGCACTATTGTGCTCATCATCAGGAGGTCAGAATAGTATTTTACAGCATCTGGTATCATCACACTCTGTAGGTGGCCATCCAGTGCACAGGTTGGGAGATAACCTCCAGATGATGACCACAATAGTGCTCGAAACGTGTACAGGTATATAATAAACTTATTATAAAACAAGAATTTGTGTATTAAGTTGGTCAATTACTAAGATTACTCTGTGTTTTATTGTTTGTTTATTCTGTTACTGTACAATTCTGAAGAAATTTCTGGGGTTAAGTATCACCAGAATGATATGTAAGGTTGGAAATTTTGAGAGCATATGAATATGGAAGAAAGTGGTTACAAATTATTTTAATGTACTGGTTTAGAATTTGCCTAAGTAAACTGAGAATGAAGGGGTCACCTCAGGTCAGATAGCTTCAAAATGTCTCAGAAATGTCATTGTGTCAACATTTTACAGTTAATTTACAGTCCTCTCAAGAAATTATTATTGTTTATGCATGTGATAATGCCATACACCTCATCAAGAGTTTTGCAGTCAGAATCAATTTTTTAGGATTATGCAATTTTAAATTTAACAGCATGGCACATCCAATTGTTATGCTGTGTCAAGATGGTGACAGAATATACTTTGTTGTGGTTTGGCAAATTTTACAAAATTGGTGAATAATTGACACAGGTCATTACAGTGAATTATATTGAAACAAAGTATGAATTCAGAAAACAGTTTACATCCTATTTATCTCTGTGAATAGTTAGTATATTGAGATTCTTCTTTTTCTGGTAGTAGCTCTTGGTGGTATGTGTCATTTGTTAGTTTTAGGCTGGTAAATTTTTCAAATTGAAGGCTATGAGCAGTTCAGTCATACAGTGATAATGATAACTGATTGTTGGACAAAGAAAATCGAATATACTGACTGTGCAATCTCAGCTATAGAGTAGATCTATCCACTGTTTCTGCTAAATTCTTTGCCTACCAGTAACTAACAAATGACTTATAATGTGACTGAAGTTTGGGTACAAATAACATACAGTAATTTCGTGACTGACATTGTCATGTTGGTTATTAAAGATTATAAATATTTTAATGTCTGATGATGTTCATTGCACAGACTCACATTTTTTAAGTCTACCATGTATGATTGTTGAATACCTTTCAGGCAGATATGAAGCCTTTGAAGGTAGCAGTGGCTGTATGTTGTGGAATACATAGAGTAATGCACGTAATAATGTAGTATTAGGCATCATTCTGTTATAATTTATGTATAAGTGTACTGATTGTAGTTGAAATTCTTTTGGAAATTATCACCCAAAATCCCTTGGTGAAAAATACATCTGTGGGATTCTTTTGGTGTACATTACAGCCTCACCGTCCACGCAATGAAGGAGGGGGTGGTCGGCATAAGAAACGAGTGCGACAGCCACACAATACAAGGGAGAGACAGCGTCAGTTGGCAGTGGGGCATGGGGAGTATATCATGCCGCAGAATGTTCATTATAGAACACCACAGGTACGACTGAGCACATATTAGAACCCTGGGGTCACATTGTTATTACATAAGGGAACTGAAACCTGAGAAGTGTCAGGATTTTAGTTAGCTAAGTGGCCATATTTTATTGTGACATTCTCTTGGATCAAACATAATGTTTGTCTGAAAATCATGCTTTCTTTGTTTTTACCAGAACCAGTGACTATATGATAGGAAAGAAGAAAGACAAGCTTAGAAAGATATATGTGATACATAAACACATTTAATTAATTTTATTTCATTTGTGCTCATTTCCAGAATTGTTAATTTTAAAACTGGGATGTATACCTTAGGTCTGGTATCTTTATTCTTAATCATGTTTGTTAATATACTAATGTCTTTAATGTTAATCTGCAAGAACTTCAGTCCATAATGTAAATAAAGGAATGCAGTTCAGGCTGTGTAATGTCTGCATGTTTTGAGCTGCAACACACAATATATCACCAGTTTTGTTTTGTGAAAAATTAGAGTGTGGTGTAGAGAGATGTTAGGCTGTCAACTTCCTCTGCGTTCAGACCATTCGTCATCTGTAATGTGTTGCACCTTGTGCATATGCCAGATTATGGAAGGTAGACAGAATAAAGCCTGCATTCTTGGACAGTACAGCTGTCATATTCCAGGCCATGAAGAAATCAGACGTGGGCTCTGTAGTGAATATGACTACTGTGAATGTACAAAAATAAAAGTGTCGAGAACATACAACAACGGAAGATCTAGTAATGTACCAGTACTCGGGTTTTGAAGTTTTCATGACATATCCACAATGGTGTATGTAGGAATGCAGTGAATCTCAGGTTTCAAGTACTGGAACATACCACAACAGAGATGTAGTGATGTATTATTTTATGTCATTTGTAAGACCTGTGGGTATGTGCTTTGGAATATGTATAAACATCATACCTCACCATGTGGCATTATTTATTTCTGTTGGTTTTGTTCTGTTAGTGTACTCTTTGTTTCTTGGTGTGTGTGCATATAAACAAATTTGTATTGATGCACACATGATTTTAAGGAAAAGCAAGGGTAAATGCAAGGAAATTACGGGTAATGTTGTTGAGTCGGGAGGCTGCATTGTTGCCACCTCAACTTAGGAGTAACTGATTCAGAAAAGATTGCAAGTTCTGTAAGAAGCAAGTTAGTAATATGACATTTTCTCTGATTTTCAGAGTAAATGTGTGTGTGTGTGTGTGTGTCTGTGTGTGATATGTGAATTAAGTAGTACTTGAGATAAATGCAGATAAATTGACAGATCTCTTACATGAGTTTACATTGCATTTCCTGCAGCTTCTCAGATTTTATACTACATGTACACTCCGCAGTGAAATATTCGCAGACAGACAGCCACATCAAAATGTGAAGATTTTCTGGCATTTCAGGGACTGACTTCATCCCTACCTTCAGGGTGTTGCTGGTGGTTTTGTAGAACCAATGCCATAATTGGTTCTACTGAGCCACCAGCAACAACCTGAAGGTGGGGATGGAGTCTGTTCCTGAAACGTCAGAAATCTTTTGCATCTTGGCATGGCTGTCTGCTCGAGAACATTTCATTGAATTGTGTCACTGCGAAAGCTTCAAGGTACAGTATTTGAAGTGTAGGTAGCAAAAGCCACTACTGACACTTAGCCAGATACTGCAGGCACTGGGACCAAACAAATTGTCTGATGAGAGGAAATTTATAATACAGGTTTGCAGTTATTATGTGCATAATAGCATTTCTGTATTGTGTTCCCTATCCTGTACAGCAGCCTGATGAAACACTCCTAACAATGGGAATGGTGATGTCGGACCCACGGCCTCCAAGACCCAACAGCATTGAATTGCGTCGAAGTTATCCTGACCAAGTGGAAATGGTGTACAGTGGAAACTCAGGAGTTTATAGTCCGCGGCATTCTCAGAGCCCAACAGAATCACACTACAGGTAAGTTACAAGAATGTGATATTCAAGTTTCTCACTGCAGTGCTGCTGAATTTTATTAGTCACTTTGTTTTCTGAATTAAAACAAGGACTCGTCTGCTGCAGAATTCATACAAGCCTGCTTTCCTGGTGCTCAGACTTCTAATTTTTTCCAAATCTTGTGTTGTTAACACTTTCCGACCGGCGTTGGTACTAGTACCAACGGGCCTCTCACGCCACCAATCCGGCGTTGGTACTAGTACCAAGCCGATTTTCATAAGCTTGTTAAAAAAAAAGTATTGGGCG
>Ga0136643_10007300_pt1 | contig 15964 bp, 7 predicted proteins | sample TergutLab28metaG_FD_96883 | JGI IMG/M metagenome (GOLD analysis project Ga0136643, IMG submission 96883) | Labiotermes labralis P1 segment gut microbial communities from Petit-Saut dam, French Guiana - Lab288 P1 (version 3) (version 3) | ecosystem: Host-associated > Arthropoda: Insects >... | reverse complement strand
CAAGCAGCAGAGCGGTGGCTATAGCAATACTCTAGAACTCGCTCCTCAAGATGGGAACATGGTTGCCCGAAACATGTTGAGCAACTTGTAAAGGAGAAATAAAGAATAACACAAAAGTGACATCTAGTTGGTTTCTTATCCATACTGAATTACGATGCACGATCAACCACACATCAGATGTATCTCTGTATCGATATGACCATCGAGCATTACTCACTTTTTTGTCACAAACGGTTAATTGTAAGATGTTGTGTACAGCAAGAAATTGGATAACCATGCGGTCTGTAACGCAGTGAAGGGATAATATGATCTTACAAAATTCCGTACCCACGCAACAGGCTACACTCTGTTATAATGGTAATGTGAATCTTCACACTTGGGAAGGCCTCAAACCTGATATGTATTTTATTTCCTTTCATACGCAAGTGTAACGTAGGGCGTAATGAACTAAATGAAATGGAAAGCAATTATAGCAACGCGAAACGATATTTGTAAGGTAATTAAATTCTTACCATTAGATTAAATTTAGGAAAAGTATATTAGTGTCCGAAATAAATCTCTGAGGTGTGTAAACTGGAAGAAAATTATTTGCAATTATTGTCTGGAGATCGCCTTGGTCGGAAAAGGAAAACACTAGAAAAATCTGCGGTTACGTGGTAGGGTAAAGTTATAGACACTACAGTAAATATGCTATAAAGAAGAAAACTGGCTTCCTCTGACTCAGGGCAGGGTCCAAGGGCAGTGTCTTGTGAATACGGTAAAGAATTTCATGGTTGCATAAACGGCATAGCTGAACACCATCGACATTTCAGAAACTATGTTGCACGGAGATGGGCTGTTACTGCAGCACACCTCTCTACCCCGCAAAATTTCGTAGGCCCTTTTACCGACACCAAAACAATGCACACGTGGGTCTACTGTTGTGACATCACTGGGTTTGCAGCCCATCCCATGGTTACACAGTTCTGCAGTGACGAACGTTCACACTTACGTAACATTTAAAGACTAACGTCAATCCAGTAAAACTATATGAAACCAGTTCCTACCACACAGAGAACACAGTCCCTGTCCGTTACAAATTCCAATCGGTTAATGCTGTTCAAAATAGCAATCGAAATTTATCTTGAGGATCAAATGAGATATAAATATACACTTTGTGGCAAAACGCAGAACTGTTGTAAATACCCTACAAATTTACTGCTTTATCTCACTTGTATATAACCCGGTAACAACCAGATCCAATAGTTGGTAGTTTAATCACGATAACATCAAAAGGCTATATGAGTAATACTCGTTTAATATTATCCTTCCTTCTTCATCCCAGTTTTGGAAATATATATCTTCCACATAATATATTCTTATTCTTAAAATGTTACTCGTAGATCCAAATGTTCATTGTTTCTTTATTTTTAAGTCACATTAAAATTAATAAGGTCCAATTTAATTGAAACTACTTCAAAATATACCATTTATAGGGTAAGTAACACAAGCTCGCCATTTTGGGTTGCGCACGTTTGTAAGCCAGTCAACCCACGCTGCCACCCCACTCTCTTCGGCACGTCAATTTTCTGCAAAGTAGGCTGCAGTGATGTGGTGCAGAGGGTGGTCCAAGCCATGCTTCTTCTTAGAGCACACCGACCTGCTTAGATAATCCCACAACAAAGAAGCAAGGTACACAAGCCTGACGATCTTGGTGGTCATTTTTGTGATTCTCTGCTTCCTGTCCGATGACCACATAAAGCTCTATGGTTACAATTAAACTGGACCACCAGCAGTTAATTTCCAGACCGTGCATTAAATTTAGCTGTAAAAAATTATGTCACGACAGTGAATTTTGTGCACTACGGTAGCAAAATTTTGATACAATTTCAAGGAAATGCTAATTATGACACAATTATTATTTTGGCCACTGCACACTGTCTCACGTATACCTGAAAAGTATACGATAATTTCGTCATAACCGGTATCATGTCTCAGATGGGTAAAGGCCTGTCTTCAACTGTCCGGCAGATTTCTTTGTAACGTTATCTTCAGGAAGTAATCCATAGGCAAAGCGTCTCTTTCTGTGTTACAAAGAATAATCAAATGTATGCTTCAAGCAGTATCACTTTGACGGACTTCCGAAAGCGTCACAGGAAATAAGTGCTTCGCGTTGCTTTACAGCAACCTCATATATAAACCACAGAACTCGAAACGATGGTATAATGACAGGACTAATCCTGTGGCTCAGACTATTGACACTGGATGCGCACATAGCATTACAGATACGATATTATTGTATTTGTACAGTGAAAACCTTCAACATCATCCAGGCTCTGTTTCTGGTTTGTCACAGGCTTAGTGAGGCTGCTGTTCGGATATTCTGTGTAAAGAAGCGGACAGGATAGCTAGATGGGGACACCGACACAAGAGGAAGCTACGTGCATACATACACAGACATAATAGCGATACATATCTACACCCACACACCTATATATATATACATGCGAACATACACATATATATACATATTGTATATACATACACACATACCGTTATACTCACACACACACACACACACACACATATATATATATATAGGGTATATCCATTCCGACTGTTGCAGTAAAATTAGTGACGTCTTTGAATCTAACCTCAGAACTTATATTTCTACAACTCTGAGCATGTGAACCATGCTCAAAGAGATTTATCGCACGACTCACCGCGTTTGGAGTGATCTCAACTGCATTCGGTTGCCAGCATCTTATATTTGTAGCTTGTTTTGTCCGATTAAGATTACGAAGGTGATATTTTCACCTGTCACAGCAGCCGACAAGGGGTGGTCATAGACCCTCAGAGTTCTTCGTACTACCAAAACCCTTCACCATAAAATCCAAATACATTACGACACCGTCTTTTGTGTGTCTGTTACAAGGCTATTGGTCCCACAAAAGACGCTCGATATCTTTATAAGCTGAGCAAATATTAGCGTCGTACTTACTGGATGTCAGCAGAGTGAATTCAGGATCAAGGTACTTGGTAACTGGTGGGCACCATTTCTTACACATCCGATTTCAAACACACATAACATCTTTAAACAACGGAGGAATTATTACTTGAAGAATATGTTTCTGTAGGCCACGTAGCGAGATCGGTGTTCATTACCAATAAACACCGCCCACATTGCACACAAATAAAAAAGCGGAGACTGTTTCATAGAACTCAACTCCGTATTAGAAAGCCATGTGTGAATCCATGTATATAAACCGCACCAGATTATTTGTGTGGAGGCCTAAAATTATATCCGTAATATCATGTAGCGAGGTGTACGGTTTGAACGTGTGCTACTAACCTTGGACGTCGCGTCAAAAGAACTGCTTCTGTGGCCCATCAAATCTTGGATGCTTCCACACAAGGATGTTTGTGTAGGAGCAGTGGGTAGGAAAAATGCAGCTTTAGATTTCAACACAAACGCTTTACTGTTTATAACACATGCAAATCATCTGCAAACGTACGTAAGTACGGAAAGTGCTCTCAATAAGGAAAATAAACGTTGTGGATACAAATATTCAAATTGCTACTCAATAACATGATTTTTGTTTCCTGTGGTGCTGCGACCCAACGCGGACCATGGCCTCTTGAGGTTTCTAGATCACACAAAACAACACACCACAGTCGTGAGAGGACGAGTGATCAGGCCGACGCACAGAACCCTACCTGACAACACACAACATTCACATTCCCCAGGCGGGATTTTTATTTTTGCAATTATTCGACTTTTATTGTGTTTCCCAATAATACACAATTCATATTCCAAATAAAAGACAGTCATTTAGACAGCAGACATCTGCAGTATACACAAACCATGTATTGGATTTAGTGGCAATAGCTCAGCTTCCAAACACGCTAAGATTGTTTTTAATCAACACAAGGACACAATTGTCCCTGATTAGGGAGGACCCACGTCACAGAGCTTTAGCACACCAGATCTTCACCCTTTTGGTCAGACGTAGCTTAAAAGGTGTCTAGGTATCCCAAAGGTCTTCAGCCGCGTATTGCGCTGGTAAACAAGCCAACGTGTGGTCTTATAAAGTCCATATATTCAAGAGCTGAGAGTGACCTAACAATTTTTACAACATAAAATACAGTGTAACATAAGAACCATAGAGTTGTTTGGTGTTTCGGCGAGGCCAAATTTTGAGTGCGGGACAGAAGAGCCATTCCTGAGAAATCCGTCGAGGTGTGCGACGGATCATGGGTAGCCACGCGGTGGTCCGTGTCCAAATGTCCACGGTGGTTCCACACTCCGTCTGGCGGTTTATAAGTGAGTACGTTGCTCCAAACTTTAAACAGGCGTCAGTGGTTATGATATGAATAATAAGCAGCTTCATATTTGTGAGCACGAGATCTGGACCACTACATACCACGTAGAGCGTACCGCATCAGACACGACTGCCTGGAACATGTTCACCAACATTAAATGCCAGTTGATCGACGGAAATATTTTCATGATCCGTAAACCCCGAGACACAGGCTTCTTGCCGTCGACGACCCTCAATGTGTCATGCACGCGCTGTTACAGGCATTTTCCGATTCCACCACATGTTGTGGGTAATGTACACCCACTCCTGATAGCATATTCACAGGTATTCCAGAGTCCTCAGGAGCGCAATTACACGGGGGATGCAAATCACCCCAAATTCGAAACCACCAAGGAACTGGACTAATTCCAATGTGCATTACCTCAGTAGACACAAACTGGTGCATTTGACCCCCAACGTCTATGATATCCAACCCTCCCTCTCCAGCTGGCACCTGAAGGATCACTAACTAAAAAACATTGTTAGGATATATAAAAGTCCCCGTTACCCGTTCTCTAGGAGGTCAGAGGTGTCCACCAAACTAGTTAACAGTCGAGCTGTTCTCCTGGCCTGCCTCTGAGAAAGGTGAAATAATGTCGGCCTCTTCTATAGGTATAATACCTCTTCCTCCATTTCTACTGCGGCCGACTGTGCCTTCGTGCTGTGTTTGTGAATTACCTTCACTTTAAAGAAATTGAGTCGTCCCAGTGTGTCCCTTTGCTGCCCATGATTTCGTAAGGTGTGGTACATACAGGCAAGATAGAACTCCTCGTGCAGCGAGGCGGTCTGACTGCGTTCCCGACCATTTCTCATAAAGAAATACCGAACGTTCCTCTTAAAGCATTTTTCCCACCATAAGAGACGGTCAGGATAGAGTCGTTGCCTTCGCTCCGGCACATCCATTCACTACGGTGGCGAAGGCCTCGCTGTTCATCCTCCAGCAGTTGTCTCTTAAGCTTCCATAGCCCTTCTTCGAACGTGTGTTCTCGTAGATCCTAGGTTTATCCTTCGACACGCATCCAAATGGTCTGTAAATGCCGCCAATAAATTTTGCATCCCTACAATTTTAGATTAAGGTCGTTGACATACATGTCCTATCGTGGCAGGCCGCACTCGGTGGTGTGTAAAGTGTGAACGTCTGTCGTCTTCCCGTGTTTGTCCAGATATCTATAGAGCTAAGGCGACGTACCACACTATTCAAAGCTCCACTAATATTTCGCTTCCCCGTGCAATCCTCCGGGGACAAAACACAATTAAAATCATCACCCATAATCATGTCGGATGGAAGAGATCCGAGTAAGTACAGCAGAAGTATTATAGATGGTTTCACGTTCCTACCTTTCAGAGGTCCAAGATGGTGCGCACAGGTTGACAGCGTTGACACTTGCATAGATTCCACGAACCGACGGTAAGCGAGTTACGGTTGTCAAATTAATGCCCTCTTTGGGCAATATGATCGCCCCTCGGCCAGTGTTGACAGTGTTTAAATGCTTTGTGTAGCCGATGAATTTAAGCAAGTCCTCGATTGTCACCTCCAGTAAAAGTAGAAGGTCAGTGGCCTGTTTATGGGCGAAAGCCTGTCAACATTCGTAGTCGTGTTCGCGAACAGCATCCATTAACATTTGGTGTCGCAATCTTGTGAGTGAATTTATTGCGTGGGTATGGTAGCATAACCGAACTACTACATTTTGTCAGTCACGTGCTTCCTCCCATTGTCCAGTTGGTGAGACGCGTGATGTCCCCTGTGACAAAGATTGTTCCCCTTTCCTCGACCCCTGTTGTAATTATGAGCTGAGTTACAAATGTGGGTGACAGATCCTCCTTTACCATCTCCTGCGAAGTTATCTCTTCAGTCTCCTGTTTGTACAGAAAACTGCGTAGCTTCCGCAGCTGAACCTCTTCGTATATTCCACCTATGGTTTGTTCCCCTATGTAATGCAATAGATCCCGTGATATGTGGTGTTCCTGTTCTAGGGAGAGCTAGTGTTGTGTTCTAACTTTACTCGAACACCGGCTTCTGGTCGCTGTCGGTTACTGTCAGCCTTCGGTTTTTAGGTGATCCGGCAAAATTATCTGCTAGCCCGGGAAACAAAGACGCCCACGCCTGCCCCGTCGGGTCATCGTCCATTTCAGTAATCATCCTCTTCCGCCGTAGCATCAGGGTTTTCCCCGAACACCCTGTGTGCCTCCGCCTACCCGCCCTGATTCGTGTTGTGATTCAGGTTGGACGTCGTCCTCAGGAGACTCTACTAGGTCTGTAGGCAATACAAACATCAACGCGTCATTGGTCGAGTTCTGCGCGGGTACACCACCCCTATCCACCAACTCTGCAGCCGTCGTATTCTGGTCGTGTTCCTGTACAAATACGATCGGACGTGAAGCTCTCGTATTTAACTATTGGGTGTCGGTTCTTTAGTTGTTGCAGGGTTGTACAGGGCGCGTGGGTCAAGCTGGGCTGAGCGGCAGTGCCAGTAAATCATTTGCGGCCCCAAGTCTACCATTTGGACCCACGTATGTTCTATATTCTCTCGATTACTTCTCATATTCTGACTCCTCCTGCAAAAATCCTGTGACCTATGGTCTGCTGCATTACACAAGAAGCAGCTAACTGGATGTCCGACATAGGATAATAATTCCCAATATCCGCCTGTATGTACTTGAGATGGAATGTGTTTATTCCGGTCCATCTTCACAAGTTGTATGCCATTTCTCAATTACAGCGGTACGTATTTGACCATTTTTTATCTGTTATTTCCTGTACGGTACCGAATTTACGCAACGTCCGTTGAATGACGTCAGCAGGCATTTCTGGCAGTAAGTAAGCTACTCCGGCGATCCTCGTGCCCAAGGCGGTGAGCAAAGCCTGACCCTAGATATCCCACATGTTACACGTTTATATATGGCTGTACCTTTTTGTGCGGTCAAATAATGCCGTTAATGCACGTGTCTGTGCAAATTTTATAAATACTTGCCTTTTTTAGCCCATCTGTCTATATCGTCGTGTTTTCATTCTCGTTCATTCGTATATGCTCATATATCCACTCGTGAATAACAAACGCCAATATTTCCCGAATTTCTTTACCGAAAGTACATGCCAATGTGTCTTTCCGCTCACACGTACTTACGAGTACATTCGTTTTCGTCATCACACAACAGCACAAAACACAAAACAAAACACTGTGTCACTGGATTGCACTCGCGCACTTGTTTGTTTGGGAGAGAAGTGAACAAAACCACCAGCAGCTTGCGGCTGCTCGATCGAGACTCTGGAATATGAAGTTGTCTGTTCTGGCAGAAATTTACTGAAGTTGAGTTCATAAATTTCTACACACCTTATATACTGCGGTGTATCCGAGATTCTTCTGCTGATTGGGATGCTACGAGTATGTATGCGGAGTTCATATACAGCAATATCATGTACACACGCTGTACATAACTTATTATTTTCAAGAAAAGGTCCTCCCCCCTGAAACCACGTGAAAAATAAAAATCCGTAAATATTCTGTTTGAAAATTAAGCCTGAAGTGTAATGCAGGAAATTAAGAATTCCATCATTACTCTGTGATTATCAGTGAGTTCTTGTTTCATATGTCTGCCTAAAGACATTTTGTTCAAGTAAAATGCCTCAGAAGAGGTCATGGCGCTTTCTTTCACATTCTTCACAATTCATAACAACAATAATAATAATAATAATAATAATAAACCACTCGACTTTGCACAAGTCGCCTTAATATAAAACGTTTTAAATGAATATGTGGCACAAGAAACGTGGGAATTCAGCCCTGCAATCTTCATATTCGTCACATAAGAATAATAAGGAAATTCATTTCTAGATCCTTGCAGTTTGTAAGCTTAAAATAAATTCCCCGCATTCATTGTTACTCTAAGATTCACTGTGTTCAGAACGGATCGCTATCGAATCTTACCTTTAACTACGTTAATTCAGTGAATAGCCTCACCAGCTCTTTCGCCAAGATCCACGTTAATCACGGCGTACGGTTACCAGGTCTCTTCTACTTACAATCATACTGAACATTTTCTACTAACTTCGTATCCCATGTCTCTTCTCTTTATACATGAAGACTGAAACTTTACATAAACGTCGTATCCCAGGTTCCTTCTGTTCACATCTTCAGACAAAGATTCCCGTAACTTCCTATTACACAAATTTATATATATATATATATATATATATATATATATATATAAGTACACACAATACGAATATAATTACAAGTTACCTCCATACATAAACTCTCCTACATGTTTCGGTAAATGTTCTCCATCTTCGCTGAAATATGTACGAGAGTAAATGTAAATAGACAACTTGTAATTGTATACGTTTTATGTTCGTTTATTGGCATACATAATAATTACAATCACAATTAACGTAATTAATATTAATTTTAAAAAATCGTATCACAAGTGCCTTCTGTTTAAATGTTCAGACCGACGTCTTCTATTAACATCTTACCCCAACTCTCCTCTCTTCATGCATTCCAAAAATAATTTTATATTAATGCTTCGTCTCCCACTTGCCTAATGACATGTTCCATCTATCTCACCCTCTGACCTCCCTAATAATATGGGGGCGAGGAGAAATTACAGCGTTCCTAATTATGTAATTCTTTACAAAATCATGCTACAAGCCCTCTGAATGGCCAAATATTATCCTCAACATCCGATGTTTAAATTGTATGTGTCATCCCGTTGTACGTTGCGTCACACAATCCGAGCAAGTGCGAGCAGGATACAAATGTTTCACGACGATGCGTCTGACACCCCTGCACCATCCAGATGTTGGAGGGCCAACTCCAGTCCGTTGTTCGAGGCAATTTATTCAACATATATTCGCCATCATTGCAGGAAGCCGACTGGTGCAACGGCACCATGAAATCAGTTGTTTTATAAACAAGAGAAAGCAGGGTAGAAGCCTACGTCTATTTTGTTGCTTCTTTTCACCATTTGAAAGGGATGAAGCTGGGAGAGAGGACAGAGGAAGAGGTGGAAACCCGCGGCATTCAGACCTTTTGCTTTGTTTGTAGAGCAAACAAATAAAGACTCAACTACTATCAGCACCTCAGTATATTGGATCCTCATGAAACATAAAGAACTGAGCACCTGATTGTCTAACGCAGCTCAAGGCACACCCACGGTCAATTCTACTGTTTCGTTGTAAGGGACGGGGCAGACTAAAGGAGAAACAAAAAGTCCAGATGAGAAAATTTGCGAACAGCGCAGTTTCGAGAATTCAGTAAACAGTATCCACACGGGTTGAACTCTTCACTGTGCTTCGTGACTGGATTACAGTAGCTTTAGTTGGTTTACAGTACAAAGTGGTATTCTAGCTAGGCGAGTGGCTTACTGTGGAAGACAGCGGGCATTTTCAAGTTGTCCTGGTGTTAGTGAAGTGTTCAACACCCACTTCTCTCCATGCTTATCTTAACGTATTTCTTAGACGTGAATTCAATACACCGATTATATCGACTACTGAAGGTGGGTAAAGGAGACATATGCAGGTAAAATGAACAATATCTGCTGCTTGAATAAATGTTTTGCATTCAAAATTTCGTTCAGAATAACCGCATATCTCAGTATCCCAAAACCTGAGTTTAATTCTTTGCAATTCAAAAAAGCTTACTCAATTACAGACATTACATTTCCATAAATTGGAAGTTAAGATGATATTGGATGACAAATAAGTAAGGGTCTAGAACACATCAGCCGTTGTCTGTTTGTTACAAAATAGCTCGACGTAACTAACCCAACAGAATACGTTTTGTAAAATTACTTTTACATGAGGAGAACGCCAGAGCCTGCTACTGGAAATGCGTATTACAAACTGTTAGTCAAAAATATTAAGGAAAGATAGCGATGTTTAACAGAAATTTAAGATGGAGAATAACATTCAACTGTAAAAGGTAAAATGGTCCCCGTGATCCCATGACGGCGTATGGGTGGGGGAGTTACAGTTCCACCCATTCTTTAATTAACTCTAGATACAGGCGACTGATCAGATTCACGTAAAGATGAAGCTCAGGAAACAGAGCATCTGGGAACCATTGAACATGGGACTTGGTAAGTCCCTGAACAAGTATGGAAGATTTAAAGGAGAGTAAATTCTCTTGCCTCTGGTGGGAATCGAACCATCGACTCACAGTAAAAAAGTCTCTTGAGAAAGCAGGAAATGGGGTTACGGGCTAAAAGATACTCACTTAGAAAAGGGGCCAGTGGAGGGCTCTTTGAATTCGGAATCCTATACACAGCACAAATTCTTCTAGCTTACCTAAAATCAGTTTCTAAAGAAATTTTATGGTCCACGGAGGTGGTTCTGGAATACTTCTGATGTAGCTGCGGTAACCCAAGAATCATAGTGATAACATGTTATAGTAATAATGGTGCATTTTAGGGCTATAAAAATGTTCGTCAGTACTAGTGTAAACTCGTATATGGAACGATTTCGCGGACACTGCACTACAACGAACCAATTGTTTATCCTTTATTATTACTATCTGTACAACCAAGCACACGGTACTTCTAGACGGTATTTAAGTCATTATTTGCTCACAGACGAACAAGAATTGTGGGGAAAGAAAACAACAATTTATATGAAATAGGCAAACAATATAATTACACAATGTGGAGGGCAATTTATACATGCATTTCTGGTATGTTTACATTATTAGAGACAACATTAATTTTTTTTTAGTAAACATGCACATTTAGCCACGTAAACAAGATCAATTTACCCTTACTTAAGTCTGTAAGAGCGCAAATCTGAATCACGCTTAAAACCAAAGAGAGTGAATAGTGCTACTCCGGTAAAGTACACGCAGTTTCAAAACGCTTTCGTTGTTTTTCAAAGCTCACTTGCCATAACATTCATTTAACTGACTCATAAATCTAGAGTTAAGAAGTTAATCATACCTCACACAATAAATAAATAAACATACTTTTGTTAAAGGTCAAGAAGTAGCTAATCTTCCTAGTAAATGTTGAACACGCTGAAGGGAGTTATGTTTTATCATACAGCAAATTTTGTTTACCCAGGGTAATGAGACACAACTCCCCAACTAGCAGAAGGAATCATGGTAGACCTTTCACAAGACTTCTGGATACGTGAGACCGGAACGAGTCAACAAGTGGCCCAACTCCATGACAGATATATGATGACGCAAATTTTGTAAGTAGAGAAAATTTTAAGAAACCACACATTTATATTTTAGCTGTATGCAGAGCAGGGATCGCGTGTGACAGGTATAAGCCATACACTTCACTTACAGACAATAACGCCACTCTCTTGTCACCGAGAAAAGCCACATTTTATTTCCACTTTGATTACGTTGCGTGATGTATACTTAGAATTAAGTCATTAAGTTTGCAACATCAAAGGCAATAACTTCACACCGGAAGTCTTGGTCAGCTTGTTAGGCTTTCAAATTCTTGTTCCAAAACCCCTAACTCGAATATCCGTCAGAAGAACGCCTATTTTTACTGAGGTCTTTCTATGTTTCATTTATACTTTCCAGGCAAGTACTTGGATAGTACGTTAAGAATAGGCTATGATCGATTCATTCCTAAGCCTTCCAGTTCAATCAGATTTATCTAAAAATTTCAGGCCATTTACCCACGTCGTTTAAAAACCACTGCCCAACGCCACAACATTGAATCAAGCTAATTACGTCTAGCAAAAATAAGCTGTCTTCGTACACAGTCCAACAGAAGATACACATCATTATTTTACGTTACGCCATTTTGTGTGATGTGCCGAAAACTTGGACAGAAACATCGTACAACGTCTCACTTTACAGATACGCCTGTTTTATTTAGTGCTATGACGGAAGCTAATGGACTTTTCGCTATATACTGGGCTATGTAGATGCAAATTCCCCCCACCTTATATAAAATCTAAATAAACAAAGCCATGGGAAAGGCACTAGACATATTAGTTTGGCTTGTGTACGTATGTGCTTCAGCGTGCCTGTACCATGCGTATGAGAACATTACAAAGCAAAAGATAAAAACACACCCCTTGCTTTGATACATACAAAACACGTTTCGTCACAATAACCTCTGGCTTCAGAACTTCAAATGTCAATTAACGCTCTGAAGTACTGGAAGGTTTCATTCTGAATTTGTTGAGTCAGGCAGGAATGGCCAAAGCGATGTGTTTCTGAGTGTTCCCTGCGTACAGGTTAGACGAAACAGCAGCAATTATGCAGCTTCGGTCGTGTAGACTAAGATAATGGGACAACAAACACTAATATACAGTGCACGCAAGAAACCTCGCTCACTTTTTTAAAAAATTAGTCTGTTAATAAATCTTGCCCAGCAATAAAAATGAAATCGGAGCGCTTTGGTCGCTTTTTGCAGATATCGTTTTATATTTTGAAGTATTAAACTGAAACAAACAAGTAATTAATTTAAAGCAAATTACTTGTTTCTACATGTGATTTCAGGCTTCTGCTGCAGTATAAATGAAGTTTCCCTCTTCAGGGATTTTACGCACCGTGGACTGGTAGCAACCAATCCACGCTGCGTAAAATCCCAAAAATGCAAGATCCCTTGTACATGTTTCTGTGAGACCATAACAGCATGCGTCACACACTAACACACGTGTTAACTACTTGGGGTTTCTAACTCAATTAAATGCACTGAAGTATATCACACATCCTTACTAGCGTCATCTTCACTACTTCACACCACATGCACACTGAAGTAATGGTCTAAGTACTAGTTCGATAACTTTCAGAAAGAACGTACGAATAATAGTATCACTTCAGACGCTTCGCGAAAACGTGAAAGTTAGCTTCTATAAGAAACATATAGAGAAGTCTAATTAATCAGCATTCAATTCAGGTACTAAAACGATGTGGCAATCCACACGTTTCCTTTGATTAGGATTGTGCAGCCGCATTCTGGTAAGTCTTGTGAATACCAGATATACTGCAATGTGCATTGAAACATAGTCTACATGGGTGACAAGAGCTGAGTCAGCGGTGTACTGTTGGTGACTGTGGAGTTTGCAGTTTACCTTTGCAACTGTTTGTGCTTGGGAAGGCGAACCATCAGTTCTTTGCCACCAGTAATACACCACCCACGCCGTGCAGGTTGGTTGCATTCCCTTGAGGAAGAGATAGTACATAGAACGCTGTAACTTATACGTAATGTCCACTACAACCACCAGGAAAACATGGTGGAAGGAAGAGGAGGAGACAAATACACTCTCTACACTTACAGATAAGGTATACGGGTACACCGTCTTGGGACCCACGGCGTCACACACACAAATGACAAAGCAGGATATACGTACTTCAGAATATGGTAAAAAATAATCGGTGGATTGAGTAAATAAGACGCTGCTGTGGCCTATCTAAATATACCACATCGACCGAAAAGGGGGCGGGGAGGGACTCGGACAGTTACTAACATCTCACACATTTTTATCGGTATGGTAGAGCAGATTATTCGCTTTGACCATTTCTTGGCGCATTTGCAAAACTGAAAAAAGCGACTATTGACTTCGTCTGTCTGTCTGTCTGCCCGTCTGTCTGCCCGTCTGTCTGTTCGCATGGAACAACTCGGCTCCCACTGGACGAATTATTATGAAATTTTGTATTTCAGTATTTTTCGAAAATCTACCCACAAAATTACAGTTTCATTACAATCTGACAATAATAACTCGTACTTTTCATGAAGACCGGTACACATTTATAATCCTTTCTCGCTCAGTTCTTCTTAGAATGATAAGTATTTCACACAAAAGTTTTAGAGGCAATCAAAGCACACGTTTCGTGTTCAATAACTTTTTTTTTCGAAAATCGTGCCTTTTGTGAGAAAACGTGGGAAAATATTTTAGAGCCGAGCAGGCTACAGATGACAAGAGAAAACATGCACATCGCATGCTAGTTACCTAAAGCTCCAGACACCCACTCAGAATATATAACACGTATTGTTTTTCCACTGCAACAATATTTGCACGAACGTTCACCAATGTTACGTTACACGTGCATTGCCGGTCTTGTTTGACTGAACCATATTTACGCAACATGTTCCTCGAAAATTTATGACTTCGTCGTAAGATTTTTTAGTTTTCACGGCGGTGTGCATTCAGCTTATGTTATGCCGATTTATGGCGATGTGTAACCTTACGAGTGTGTATGAATTTTTCTGAGAAACATGGCTCTTCCATCTTAAGAGTAAAAACTAGTATATTAAAAAATTCTTATAATAAAACCAACTAGATGCACTAATTTCTCAATTTGTTTTTGGAATAAAACTCTATATGTTTCGGACAGTTCCTCTGTCCATCATAAGGAGTTTTTCACTGTACACACAGCAGTTCCCTCCTGATCCTGCTCGCAAGCTGTCAGCAAAACTGTAGGACATATACCATTGCTGTGTGTACAGTGAAAAACTCCTGATGATGGACAGAGGAACTGTCCGAAACATGCAGAATTTTATTATAAGAATTTATCATAATGCACGGTCATCTGAACGTCAAATTCGAGTATATTACAAATGTGAGTGTTTATGTGGGAAATTGTAAAACGTGCACAGATTGTGGCCTGAAGACATTCGGTTTTGACCTCCTGTGCGCTGTCTTTGCAAACTCGGACCTGAGGTGAGAGACAGAATGTCCCTCCAAAACGTAGGGTTTCACTGACAAGATTGCACGGCGTCACAGCCAAGAAAACTATAATCTGAATTATGGCAACTAACTTTCTCAAAGTTTTCTCTTATACATCGTGACGCTGGCAAGATATTTGTCCTTCATTGAGAGTTTTAAAATCTCGTGAACCAATTCTCTTCAAAATTTCTACCAACATGAATCGCACTACCCCATACTTTCCAAGCACAAGTTGCTGTGCGTAATTTGTAACATATAAAACATATTAAACCAAGCATTTATGGGTAAGATAAAAAATATGACCTGTAACCAAAAAAATATCAGAAGTCGAACTGCAATGGCTGAATATTTACCAAAGTGTAATCGAAAGGTAAATACTCGCGAGGCAGCCATGTCGTTGTATTCGAAGTTATAACAGTTTCTCTAAACAACGTTGTATATTTTGTCACGTACGAAATTTAGATAAATATATACAGTAAAACGTTATCAGTCACGTATGCCTCCTTCTGATAATTATTTATGTTCTTTCTCACATCTGAGCAGCGAGTAACAGCTGACCAAACGACAGTATTATTTTGCATTCTTATATAAAATATGCTTCATTTATTTTGAAAAACCGGAGTTAATTTCAGTAACATTTTAACCTCCAACAAAAGAGGAAGTGACTGTCCACAAGCAATGGCTTGGAAGTCCTTGGCACACAGCTTCAGAGTGACAAACACACACACACATACACAGGCGCGCGCGCACACACAGATTACCTATGACATTGATTTAAATTATCTCGTGATATTAACACCTAATAACAAGTACACAGAGGAATACAGAAGGAAGGGGAGACAAATAAGAAGACGTACAAATATTTTGGTCGTTGTTATATTAATGCCATCTTGAAAAGAAGAATTTGTAGTAACGAAAGTTATATTCGATACGTGGAGGGGAGAGAAGAAGAAGAAGGTTTGCCACGAGGTAACAGCGCGGACAAACTCAACCT
>Ga0136643_10007299_pt1 | contig 15966 bp, 10 predicted proteins | sample TergutLab28metaG_FD_96883 | JGI IMG/M metagenome (GOLD analysis project Ga0136643, IMG submission 96883) | Labiotermes labralis P1 segment gut microbial communities from Petit-Saut dam, French Guiana - Lab288 P1 (version 3) (version 3) | ecosystem: Host-associated > Arthropoda: Insects >... | reverse complement strand
CTAGGAATATGTATTTGTTTTTTATTGTAAAATGCTAAAGCGTTTAAAAGTCCTAGGTGTGTTTTTTTGGTGGGGGGGGTGGTGATAGTACTTGCAGAAACAGGCGTCAGGTTGTCGCCAGGCAGGTATTTATAAAAGGAATGGTTCAAATCTATAACTATATAACTGTGGTGTAAACAGCGACAATGTTCCTTCAAGCCTTAGGATTGAACAATTTTTATTTTTCAAGTTATTAAGCTGAAACAAAATTTCCCACTGTGTATGATGTTCTAAATATGGTCATTTGTTGACGCGTCCTGTGTGTAAAATACCATTACTTGTACTACTGCTGCTGATGTTACTACTACTACTAGTAATAATAATAATAAAATTTATATATATAATGTGTTTTTACACCGTGTAGAATGGTAGAATTATGTCTACTTTTGTAGAATTCTGCTGCCTCCATCTTCGTAGTAAATAAATAATTCGGTTCAATTGTAATTAAATTTCTGAACAAACAGATTATATTTTTAGTTCCTGAATATGACTCTGTGTGTTTATTATCTCCTAACGTATTCTGTTATTCTTCTTACAAATTCCATTTCAGCTGCCATACCTTTTATTTCTATTGTTGTTTTCATTGGCTGCCTTCCACTGCAACATAAACGTGTCCATAAACAAATATAGAGCTAATAAGAAATGTAGGTTGCACAGCTGAACTTCGCTATCCGATGTGATTGGTTTAGCCAGAGGAAGTTCTTTGCCGTCTGAGATTCATGGTCAAAATACTCCGTTCATTGCTGCCCTTTAACGAACAGTGTGCGCATTTTACAAAGTCTGTACTCTGTAACGTACTTTTGCCTCATCGTCATCATCAGCAGCATTTATGACATTGCGGCTATCGGAAATCGCTTTCATCCGAAGGCAAAGCGAGTTGCTTTTTATCGACTCTCAGTTTAACTTCGTTGTCTGACAAATATTCCATTCCTGTTTCACGCTAGCAAATACAAATTACGTCCCTCTATGCAGCCTGTCTTTGTGAACGTAATTCAGTGTTTTTAGTAGGACTTTTAACTTATATAACTAATAGGAAGACTCGCTAGTTGCTGGCTTTTTATGTTTTTTGAAAGCTTTTGTAAAACAAATTAACTATTTCTCTGATATTAGATCCCATAGTTTCAAAATTATTAAAATCAAAACCGGACACTTGAAACCTTCCACAATCCGTTACATCCACCTGCCATTCTGAAAACTTAGATCCCTAAAATCAATGTTAATATTATCCTACCTTCTCACGCTCCTTCTTCCAATTGCAAATTTTCCAAGAGATTTCTCACTAAAATTTTATTTGCCTTCTGGTGTTCATTGTCATTCTAAGCTGCTAGGTTATAGCGTTATTTGAACGTCAAGGTTCCTGCTTTATTTCTTTGACATTTGAATTACTGGATGTATGGAGGTTACTCACTTTACTTGTCTCTCTGTTTTACCGAATATTATTATTCAGCCGTTGACATTTTTCTGCTCGAATATTTTGCTGACGTTTTGCTGGTTGTTCTCAACATCTTAAAACAATTGCTGTCAAACATCCAAAATTAAGGCGCAAATTAATTATTTTTAACTTACTATTCCCATTGTCCGATTATCCTACTTATAGGGTCGTTAAATAAACAGTAAACAATTAGATAATTAAAGCGTTCCTCATTGTAATTTCTTGCCAACACTTTGAGAAAAATTGCGTACATGTCACGCAATGAAGCGTGTTAAAGCGACTCTGTTTTAGAATGCGTGAGTTTACTATTGCACGTCGCATTTACACAGCAACACATGGTATTTAGGCACAGGGGAAATTCTACACTTATTATATTTACAGTCACTCTGAGGAAAGCGCCATTTACATCTGTTAAGTTTACATGACCCTCCTTCACAAAAAGTCCACGACCGGTAGTCCCATGAATCAACCCTCTCCACATGTCTCATTTTAACACATTTCCCCCACCCAAACATGCTTCCCCATCTTCCCCCAATTGTCCATCCGTTTTGCTAACACAAATGTTGTTAGTGGTATACATGACTAGCGATTGGCACTTAGGGCTGATTGACATGGATCCTTAGGGTAAAAAAAAGTTATGCAAAGTGTGGTATTCTTCAAACATTATCATCATCATCATCATCACCATCCATGCGTCTTCTTTTCGTAGCCTCACTGTAGGCAAACAACGTTGTAAATACGTTGCTTTCAGACAGCCTCTTGTGAACATGGAGAGGAAATTTTTTATAATATGAATTATTATCAAACATTACCTTCACTGATGACAAGTTACGTCAGCGTGAGTGACATTCATCATGAACATCCACCCTTCCAAGAAGGTCTGCCACACCGAGAGTCATCTCGGTCTGTCCATCACATCACAAATCTTGCCATGAATATAGCAGGAAGCGAAGAGAGTGTTATTGTGATGGAAAATGGGTGCTATATAATTCAGTTCACCAAGAATTGTACCCTGACACATTTGGCTTACTTGGCTGCAAGTTTGAAAACTTCAGAGAAGCTAACAATTTTTAAAACATTTTTACTCTATGGCAGAGCTGATTGGGTGATGATTAACTACTTACATTATTAGCCTTACACATTAAAATCAATCACAATTATTTTTATCTGTGTTTTAATTTTTGACATGTTTCCTAAGCCATGCATTATTTTTCAAGTCTAGTATTTCATACCTCTGTATGTCTTCACAAAGTTCCCTAATATTTTGATGTATTTATCGCTAGTAATGAACCCCCACTGAGGATGGCCACACGAGTGGCTGTAACATGTAGGATGTAGACGTTGTGTATAATATACTCTCATATACTTGCATTTGTTGGTTTTGATATCATATATACTTGTTCTTTACACGGTCGTACAAAATTTAAATTCATGATGGACACTTCGATATCACGGCTTCACCGAAAAAGTATACTGTGATGTTCAAAGTTCTTGAGAAGAAAGCCTTAGAGCATAAGTGTCGCCAGAATAGTCCAAGAAGTGCTTTTTCTAGAAAAGAGGCATTACTGTTCTGTCCATTAGCATTCGATCTGAATTTATTTTTTTCTCTAAAAGCACCACAAACCTTTAACTCAATGCAAAAGGCCTCCCTCAGGTAACATAAAGTCCTACTGAAAAACAAGCAGTGTCTCTTTGTGAGCTATAGCTAATTCTTTTCTGCCAACTATCGACACAATAATACCGAATAAATTATACATTCCAGTGACGTTTATTTCTTCCATGTGGACTTTCTAACTCAAATAAAATTTGTTTTACTTCGTTATATAGGAAAAAGAAAGACAAATTTAAAGACCGAAGAACAAAAGTCACTACAAAAAAAACAGTGCCCTGCTTGGACTGAGGATATTCATTCATGATTTAAAATTGAATGAATTTGCAGATGAAGTTCTTCTTCAACTTCAAGATAATTTTGTGTAGAATGTTATGCTCTAACGACCCTTAAGGTGCTCGATATTTTTTCAGAGCAATCCTTGTACGGTCAACTTTTATTGTGTGAGAAATTGTTAACGTCTTTCAAGCTCTAGATGACTTAAGTTTATATATAGCGAAGAACAGACCTTACATTAAAGACTACTGCCTTATAAAGGTTGTGCGGTGGAGCAGTTGGTTTGAGGCACTGCTCTAAGAGCCGGGATGTCGCGGGTTCAATTCCCGATGGACTAATTAGTTTCTTTTATTGACATATTCCTTCCGAGCGCACTGTGGCCCTGAGGTCGACTCAACCTCTAGTATAAAAGAGTACCAGGAATATCTCCTGGGGGGTAAAGGCGGCCGATGACTAAGGCTGACAAACTTACCACCATCATGTGCCGACTGTCTAGAAATTCTGGTTAGTCTCACCCTCGTTGAGCCCTAAGGACCCGTATAGGGATTACTTTGCCTAGTACAACTTCTATCAAGTTGTTACACAAATGTACGATGCGAATGAAATAATGTCTTCTTTAAATTCTCTGCTGGGACAATTTAACTTTGTGACAGTGTAGTTTACCGCGGCTGTGACTACAAAGAATACTGTCTTCTGGGATATGACGCCGTATAATCTGGTTCAAATTTACCGATTTTTCCGAGGAACACGCTGCTTCCATCCTTACGCTGTTTTTTGACAATTATCCCTTAAATCTTGCAGTATGAACTAATGATCTACTGAAAGCGTTTTAAAGTTATTACATCCGATGGTTTTTGACGTTCAAGTGACCGTGCATCGTGATAATTCTTATAATAAAACCAAACAGATGCACTAATTCCTCAAATTTATTTTTAGAATAAAAATCTACATGTTTCGGACAGTTCCTCTGTCCAACATCAGGAGTTCTTCACTGTACACACAGCAATGGTATATGTCATACAAAATGTATGACATATACCATTCATTTTTGTAATAAAACTCTACATGTTTCTGACAGTTCCTTTGTCCATCATCAGGAGTTCTTCACTGTACACACAGCGATGGTGTATGTCATACAAACTGTGTGACATATACCATTAATTTTTTGTAATAAAACTCTACATGTTTCGGACAGTTCCTCTGTCCATCATCAGGAGTTCTTCACTGTACACACAGCAATGGTATACGTCATACAGGTTTGCTGACAGTTTGCGTACGGACGGAACGTCCTGATCCTGCTCGCAAGCTGTCAGCAAACCTATATGACGTATACCGTCGCTGTGTATACAGTGAAGAACTACTGATGATGGACAGAGGAACTCTCCGAAACATGTAGAGTTTTATTCTAAAAATAAATTTGAGAAATTAGTATATCTGTTTGGTTTTATTATAAGAATCGGATGACTGTTGATTCTGTATTTGTTAACGGTTTGAAGGTCCAAGTGTGCGATGTCAATGTAGCGTTTAAGCAAAGTCCTTCGAGGAATTTAGGAAATTAAATGTATTGACTAAAGACAAAGCGACAGCCACTTCCCAGGTTGTGTCCATTTATGGCAGGTTGTGCAAACGCAGTCTAACAAGGCACATCTGACATCAAATTACACAACCGCTAGAGGCATATTTTCGAAATTTCTGAAGAGATAGTACTAAGGATATCTGGAATTATCTTACAAATTTGACAAAGTCATGTAAGTGTAATGTTACAGTAGGCCTGTTTGTTGAAATTTGGACAAGATTACAAAAAAAAAAATCTGTTCTGTATAAGATAAAAATCCTCAGCCTTAAAAGCTGTCGGTAGAGACATGCCCATTCAGGGAGTCTTTCTAAATATGACATTTACCGTTGCGCTGCGCAGTGAGCTCGAGCAGCCAACGAACATTACTATGAAACTCATTATTTTCATATTTGACGAAGTAATCCGACTTTTTTCAGATCCTAGTGTCTGTACTCCGGATTTACTGAAGCACTGACAGTTGGGGCTCACATTTTCATCTGTGCTTTGAAACAATAGTTTTCGACAAATGTCTTCAAAACTTTCTAAATCCTGGTGCGGAATTACGAACATATTTATTAGCTATTAGTAATATCGTCACACATGTTTACAGAACCAATTAATAAACGAAACGTACAATTAATGTTATATCTAACGCTAGATCAGATTTAAGAAAGATAATGAGGACATTTTACCAGAAATCATTGTGTGAACATGTGCTTGAAGCTGTACAAATCAATAATTTGCGTTTAAGAAGCCCTTGAAAATGACCGTATGTTCAAGAAACATGTTGTACTGCTTTGTAAAATATAACAATATGAAATTTAACGGCTGATTGTTTAAAATTAGTCGGGGAAATATCTGAATTTGAAGTAAGATTAGGTTAGTGGAGATCTTCTAACATTAATATTGACTTTAGGAAGATATTTTACAAAAGTAACGTAAGTGTGGACCGGGCACAGGTTATTTCCCATTGGTGGACTGTGATGTTAACTGTGTTGTACTGTACCTTCTGTTCTGCTACAGTAGTGCTAATTACACATAGGCATATTGCAGCAATTTCTGGAGTTCGCATAAATTAGTGTAGACAGAACTGAATACTTGGCGGTATAACAGGGCATTCCTCTTTACATAATAATGATAGTACGTTATTCAGAATAGAGCTACCAGAACCCTGCTGTCAAGAGAAGGGACACTTCCAAACTGCGGACATGTAGTTATTCCAACATGTCTCTCGTTCGACCTCCCACGGGATCGAAGCGATATACCGAACATGACATGCTCCTTGTCACGAGGGACTCCGAAAACATACCTTCTGCACACCTCAATATGATGTCCCCATATGACAAACAGCCTGCTATTCCCTGCTCTTCAGAAACGCAATTAATACGAATTGGATCGACCGGAAGACGTTCTAACTGCAGTATTAAGAAATAAGGCGATTTAACCTTTTACCATGCTACGTGCATTTTGTTTCTTATACTCGAATTCCACACAATGACCATGGGTTAGACTCAGCCTGTAATACAAGTGAATATCAGGGATGTTTCGTGGAGGTAAAGGCGGCCGGTGCGTAGGGCTGATAACCTTGCCACCTTCAAGTGCCTACTGTCTATAAATTCTGGGACCCTCAACCTCCTGAAGCCCAAAGGGCCTGTCCAGATCTGTACAGCGATAGCTTTAACCTTTACACTCTAGCTAATTAAAATTTTCGAATTTAAATACCCCTCTAAATAAATTTATAATTATTTGTATTACTCGATTCACATCTGCAAACCTTCCAGGCATGTGGCTGCTAGTTTCGGTTTTCTCCAGTTCACGTCACTGGCATTGAGTTTTGTCATGTAAACCACAGCCTTAGAGTGCACATAGCCAACCACGTCAATTGCTCAATTCTACAATATGTTAATTATTTCGATTCACGTCCCGCGTCTTTTCACTGCCATAAGATTTGATACGTTCTTCTGGCATCAAAATATGCAGTGGGTTAATAATTAGTAAACTGTCTTGTGAATGGCTTGCAGGCTTAAGAGGAATTGGAGTTGAAGGTCCACTCATTCTCTACATTGGTTCAAGAAGCAAGTGAGTGTGCAGCTGCATGATCGCGCGCATTTCTTTCCGAGAAAGATTCGCGTCATTATTCGAATAGAGGACCGGTTTGGCCTCAGAAAGGGTATAGAAGCGTTAGTAAATACAGATATATTTAATAACGCATCGGGAATCTGCCACTAGAAATTAAACGATCCTGATGATTTAGACAAAAAAAAAAAGTTGGTCTTCTTCCCGGAATCCAAATAGTATTTCTGGGTTTTCCAGGCCTAGCTGAGTCACTATACTGACTGAGCTATCCCAGATACCTATAGTTGGAAACAGCTGGTAGTTCTGAGTCTTTCGTGTTTGGCTGGTAATATATTTTGTATCTGTTTAATAAAATTTATTCTTGAATATTCAATTCCTATGCGCTGTTATACAGAGTCGCCTGGTAAATATTTACCTGTGCCATTGTTCGTCGACAGCTTGGCGCTGAAAATGAACACGTTACAATCCTTCGAAACGTCAGTCTCACTATGTACCAGTCGACAAGCCGTAAAGCCCAGCAGACATGAATCTCCAGCAATACAGGCATTAGACACTCAAATCTTGTAAACTTCTTATGTGGCTTCTCAAACAAGCTTATTCAATAGAGGTAATGCATTTATCCACCAAATCCTTTTATATTTTTGCACACTTTCTTTTTTTGATGTTCATTTGTTGCAGACTAAAATCTAAACACGTTTCAGACAGAAATAAATTAATAGAATGAAAAATTTATTTCTCCTTGTAGGTCTTTAAATGTTTACCACCTGTACAAATGTTTCGAATAAACTTTCACGTCATGGGGAATTATTTATTTAGTGCCACATAGGGCCTACCATTATTTTCACTTGCACAGTTTTTTCTGGTCATATCGATAAAGTTCTATCGGAAGTCAATGTAAAGTAAAGTAGTGTTAGATTGGTGTGGATCAAATTTCTTTCTCATTGCCAGCACTCTTTAATTTGGGCTTCCATTATCAGATTTTAATAAGATGTATGTTAGTGAATCTGAAGTGAGTTTTCTAGGCGGAGCAGCAGTGAAGGCAACTTACACGTGATGCGTATCTTCGACTTGACAGGACAAGCTTCCGACCCTGTCGCCCGACTCGGCTCAAGCAAAGAAAATCGCTGTACAACAACAAAGATGTGACCGGATTATTTATTGAACATTCAAAATTTATGAGATGTGACGCCATGTAGGGTGGTGGAGGGGGGCTTGCTGGCTGTGCCATCAAAGTCTAAGAAGTCTAAAAGATCTTGGATCCTGAATATGCAAGCAGAAATACGCTCCGAAACGTGGACAACTCTGTACCAATACTCACAGCGCCTTTTCCCGGGAAATTTAAATCTTCAACTCCGCTGTGAGAACCCCAAACGGCGCAGAATATTCATTTCTTCGACGGCAGGGCAAGTCATCCTCTGCTGGTCCTACCCGTCCTTCTGTAACGCAGTATGCCAGTACTAGTTTCGGACTGATAAAAGTGTAAAGTGAAGAAGAAGGGGTATGGTAAAAGTAAAGTGCACCCTAGAGCAGGCCACGAAGGCCCAAAGGGAGAGTATAATTATAGCTCTACTCTTTCTTTAATCTCGGCCATAGATAGGGTGGTTGGTCAACGTCACACCCTGGCCGTTTTACCCCCAGGAAAGAAGCGGTACCCATTGTATAGGTGGCTGGTTGGGCCTCAGGTCGGTCTGGGCAGGTACGGAAATCTCGCCCCCACCGGAATTCGATCCCTGGACCGTCCAGGTCGTAGCGGGTCGCTATAAGGACTATGCTATCCCGGCTCCGAAAGAAGAATCGGTATGGTAAAATACGGTGCGGTGCGAGCAGGATAGCTGCCCCTTTGTTTCTTTGAGAGCAGCCTTCCTTCTGGGGAGTCCAGCTTCAGACGAGTGACTTGATAATGGAGAAGATCCGTCACAGTGTGCAAACACTGTACCAGGCGGGACTTCACGTCCATGAACAAACGTTTGCGCACTGATGACCGCGGAGTAGCGTTCAGGAACGTGGGACTACTTGTCACCACGAGTCAACAAGAACTGGAGTGTCTGGCTGAGGACGATACTCGTTCAAATCCACTTTTGTTATGTCACTCCGGGGTTCTGTGTGAATGTTTTGAGGGTCGTCCACCAAGGTTAGCACTGCCTTACCTATCCGCTGGAGGGTGCAGTCAAGGACCCGCGCTAATATTTAGCTTGGAGTCAGTAATTTTACAGGTGGGTCTGCGACAAGTGATTTCAGGCTACCGCCACAACGTGAGGTCTTCGCTCTTCCGGGATGCTACGCAGTGTAGATTGCTAGTTAGTTACCGAAGTTACCAGTTTTCAAGCTGAGACCGATATGTTGTACCGAAACGTCGGTCACTAACTACCAATCGACGCTGTGTAATGTGGCAGAAGAGCGAAGAATTCTGTGTCTTCGTTTCTTACTCACTGCCATATGACGATGATGATGACGACCAGAATACGGCTGCTGAGTGATAATGATTATAGTGACGTATTTAGGATCGGCATAGCAGTTATGTTTGAATATTAAGCCCAATACCGAGATCTTTTTTTTGTCATAAACTATTACTTTAAAAAGGAAAGTGTCATATATTAATGTTCAATTCGCACCCACACCCGAAGAAACCAGCCAGTATTTTTGGCAGCAGGAACTGGAGTTTCTTCGTCACTAACGATGCAACCTTGTATGGAACCCGAAGACAAGTTGTCGTTCTCACAGACATTCACCACTCTTCTGTCCAAGTCCACGGTAACATTTTGTGGCGCTGTGTCCTGTCTTACGATGACGCCTATTAGGCAATTCGTCACTGCGGCTAAATACGAGTATAGGCTAAGTGTTATTGTTCAAATGCCACGAGCGTTAGCAGTGCCGTTAGCTTCATTTCGCTTTTAACTACGTCGCCTCTAATATTCTGCACTTTTAAACATGGCGTCTCGTGCGTAGCATAGAGATAATTAATAGCATCGCTTTAGTGGTTTCGAATATGCGTCGAACTGATATTTTCACGACATGGAGAACCCAGATGGGTCGGAAGCTTTCAGTGCCATCGTCATTTGTATGCAGCGCTAATTCTGATTCATCCTCAGGTCCACGTAAATAATTAACTATTCCTAAAACTGAAACCTATATTATAAGGCCTTATTGGACACTTCGTTCCTGTTCTTGGGGTTAGTTGTTGGGTATGTAAAGGGATGTGTATGTGTGTGTGTGTGTGTGTGTGTGTAAGAACGCGGTTAAAAGGTGTGGTGGATGGCTGAGAGGTAATATCTATTTAGCATACAAAATAGGGTCACATATTGGAGACTAAGAGGTCTACTGGAGTGAGCATTATCAATATGCAAACGACTATAGCACAAAGTACCATGCACATCACTACTAGAGGGTGTTGGGAGGTACAGCCTATATGGTCATTAGCTAGACAGGTGGATAACCCTTACTTGGGCTATAAGATTAGAATTCAAAAGTCATTTCGTGTGGGCTAACAAATTTGTTCTAAGGCCACACCGGAAATACAGGCAAGAGAATCAGATTGACCAGATTTTCACAAGTGTTCTTACGCATTTAGTTTGGAGGAGTGGCTGCAGATGTGCAAGCACAAGTAATTCCTGCCTCAATGTGGCACAGGGCTTATGTATAGGGGTTTTTTTTCCTACATGGCCGACAAGCGCCGGACCAACGCTCTAGTGATTTTCATTAGACTTTCTAAAGGCTATTATCACTGTCATCGTTCGTCTAGTTCCCGTCATCGACTGTTCATCCTCCCCGACACGCTGCGTACGGCGCAACGCTGACAGAGCGTCTGGCGGAGCTTTGGGTCTCCTCTTATCGGTCTAGCGGGGAAAAAAGCGCACTATATTTGCTTATGGCTTATTTAAAGACGTTGACAGGAAATCAGGCTCTACACATAGAATCACGTGACTTTCTAATATTGGGTAATTAATTGGAGTGTGTATAGAAGGAAATGTTCACGGCTTAATTTAAAACACTGCATTGGAATTAATATTGGTCAAACAGCTAGTTTATTAGCAGGGTTTTAATGAAACAACATGTTTCGGCCTACTCGGAAGCCATCATCAGGTTTACAATGTTGGCTATAGGAGACTAATAACAATGCGTGATATGAGGCGACTCCAGCCACCACATTTCAGCACCTTCCTACACTCAGTTTTTTCTCATATACACTTTGTAAGGTATGATGATGAGATCTCAACATCTACCTCATTTCACGCATTGTTATTAGTCTCCTATAGCCAACATTGTACTTCATTGTTACATACAAAAGGGGATGCCTGAACTTAAAAAAAAATTGCATTGGAATTTACACGGAGGAACTGAAGAAAAAGGCGAGATATCTTACCAGATTATTCGGTATAAGGGACAATATTAGAACCAGTTACTACTTATTTGGCACGTCAAACAACTGCTGCCTGTTATGAAACCCCAGCATTAATTTCTTCTGTGACAACCGCCGGTCATTAAACCGTACTTAGAACCAGTTTATCCAGGCTACACCTTCTCTTTCTATTACATTATAATACATTTCAATAATATTCTACCATCTGCTTCTCATTCTCTACAGTTTTCTTTTCCATTCTGGTTGTCTTGCTGAGTTTGTTGTACCGATTACACTTCTTTACATGTCCGCTAGATGTCTCGCTTTGACCGCTCTAATAATGGTTGACGAGGAATAATTACAAAGTTCCTCATTATGTAATTCCCTTCATCTTTACCTCATCCTTCTGAAATCCAAACAGAGAGCCGAAATGTCATGAAGGCAATTAAAATGCAATGATACAAATTTCCCAGCTGCCTAGTTGCACGCCGACTTTCTCTCCCTCTAATAAGCTCGTTATTGTACATTTGTTGCAGTAATTGGGAAGAGACGACAATTAAAATTACATTTACTCCCCTCAGTACCATTTGATTACCTGATAGCCCTCCGCCATTACAAATGCATAAAAATTCAATCTCTTTATGTTTTACTAAAAAACGGTATTAGAAAACATACTGCATTTCCATACGTGACAGCGTGTAGTTTGGTAGAAATTTATTAAGATTTCGGTGGAACCTACATTCTCCGTCTTCAGGGTAGAAGGAATAGCGATGGAGGCTTGATGTTCCTCCGAAAACTTGATAAATATCTACAAGACTTCATGGCGCCATATTTCAGAGCAACGATATTTATAGACACAGTCCTAAGAACCCTTAATATGACAGCGTAATAGGAAAATAGCACGTTATTAGAACGTACAAATGTCGCAGTTTCATTGACATTAGTGATTACATTGCATGCCCCTGAAATTTTCAAAGAACGTCAATATTTCCTAAACTTCCTTAAGCCTGAATCATTTATTGCTGAACGAAAGACGCAATATGGATCGCGTAAGTTATTTAATCTTAAATTACGCCAGTCAGTTCTTTTTACGTTGAATTTGTTAAGCAGAGTTGAAGAGGTAGTTATTTCTTTTGACGGCACTTCCCAAGAATTCACGTGCATATTTGAAGGGAATTCCATAAAATCATGAGTTAAGTTATACCTATAAGCACCACTTACTGTAATATTGAAAGGCTCAGCTGTTTGCCACAGTTGAGAGTAAATATCTCACCACTTTATTGCATAAATCAGTAACTTGGGCAACAAGGCTGCACAATTTTTTATTTCTACGTATTTTTTAAGGCTTTGCAGCAAACCAACCCCGAAAAGCGACAACTAGCTTCGTCTTGTCTTCCAAAATTTTTGTAGGTGATTTTTACTGAAATCTGTCCACACTTTCCAGTTTGGGTTAAAATCGGCCAAGAGTAACGGATAATGTATACGATGACGTACCTACATATATTTGACTACTTTGGTTAATAAACTTACCATGGGTAGTTACCAGTATTCCTACAGTTACCATCGCTACATTTGTTACCATGGCTACTTTTTTTTACCATGGTCACTTTTTACCATGGCCATATTTCTTACAATGGCTACATATCTTACCATAGCTACCTTTTTAACATGGTCACCTTTTTTTACCATTGCCACGTTTCTTACAATGGCTACATGTCTTACCATGGTTCCTTTTTTCACCATGGTCACCTTTTTTACCATGACCATGTTTCTTACAATGGCTACATGTCTTACCATGGTTAACTTGTTTACCATGGTCACCTTTCTTACCATGGCCATGTTTCTTACAATGGCTACATATCTTACCATAGCTACCTTTTTAACATGTCACCTTTTCCACCATGACCACGTTTCTTACAATGGCTACATGTCTTACCATAGCTACTTTGTTGCTGAAGTTGTCTTTGAATTTATTTCGCCATGTTTACCTTTGCAGCTAACATTCCTAAGTTTCCAGTGTTTACCTCGCAACATTTGCTACCTTATTTACCACAATTGCTCTTGGTTTTCAGCTAAACGAAAACGCCAGAAATATTTTGGTCTGCAGACATTTCCAGTCTTGTTAATTCTGCTAACGCTTACAATATTGCCATTGGAGATTTTGAAGACAGAATAACTATTTCCGTATATTTTCGTTCATGGCTTAAGAATTCTGTTGCTAATCCATGCGTGTTCTATGTGCAGTTTTTTTCACGTGCTTTATAAATAAACATATATCTATGCATGATTCATTTACATTTGCATGGTTACATTGAACAAGTAAATACACAAGGGGATATTTTGAGCCGTTTCTTCTCAATCCACTGAAAGATCCCACGTAATGAAACCATTTTGCTGAAGGCAACGTGCTGGCCTCGTAACATCAATTTTGTAACTCGCGCATCCACGATTAAAAGTTGCTTAGTTGTGCCTTTTAGCTTTGCAGTATCAGTTTGCCGATCTGCCAGGGGACGTGTAAGAGAATGGATTTTAATAATATTTGATATTGGTGATTTTTAATACAATACGTTAAGAGTTTTCATTCTTTGTTAAAACACAACACCAAAAAGTAACTGTTTGCATTAAGACCTACCTACAGTTATTGCTGCGCGCGCACTGAGCGTAATCCGCTAAATATGATCGGAACATCTTTCTCATTGTCCTATAGTTCCTAACTTGTTTTGTTAAGAGAGGTTGCGGTTATAATGCTCATAGGCGTAATCTGGGAGGGAGGGAACAAGGGAGAAAAATTATCCTCTAATTCTTTTTTTACCTAAGAATATATTATTTTGGCTACAAAGTTCTAGAGGGGCCAATACAAAAGAGTTTGGATGAGAGTGTGGGGAAGGAGTGTGTATATATTGAGGACTGGCTCTACACCACCTTTCACCTTTTTCCAACTTAACTCCTCTTTTAATTAAAGCCTATAATACCCACGGTCAACTTCGTCCCCCCCCACCCCTTTTCCCACATTGTTATTAGCCAAGTTACGCTTAAGATTATATTGATACTTATAACGTTTTATTCCAGAATATAGGAATAATGGTTGATTTTGTTATCAAGTAATTAACCAACTTAATATACAAATTCTTGTTTTATAATAAGTTTATTGTATGTCTCTACATGTTTCGAACACTATGTGCTCATCGTTAGGAGGTCAAAATTGTGTTACGTGTATACAGCATCTGGTATCATTACACTCTGTAGGTGGCCGTCCCGTGTATGGGACAGAGTGTGACGATACCAGATGCAGTATAATACAATTTTGACCTCCTGATGATGATCACAACAGTGCTCGAAACATGTAGAGACATAATATACTTATTATAAAACAAGAATTTGTGCATTAAGTTGGTTAATTACTAAGATTATACTGAGATGCACGGTCAGCGAAACTTCAAAATTTGATTTTGTAATATTGAATAATTCCGTTCTGACTTCGTTTCGCGATTTTTCTCAGTTGCTTAATTTAATTATCCTCAAGAAGGGGAGGTGCTGCAAGTGAATGATAAAGAAGAATGTGGAAGGAAGTGGTCGCAGCCTATCATACGGCAATATTCTAACAATTACTTAAAAGAATGTTTGAGATAGCACAGAAGTCACTGAGAAGTAATTGCTTTCACCATAGCAGAATTAATGTGGCATTATTATGGCTGATGTCAATGCCTTGCCATCCCTAGACCTTGCTAATGATATCGAACAGAAATGAGCACGTTATATCCAACTAAATGTCGAAATGTTACAAATATAGTTGTCATTCTGCCGATCCCAGCGGCGAGCGGTCTGGGACGTGGGTCTGTGGTCGCTCGCTTGCTGGGGTTGCGGGTTCGAATCCCGTCGAGAGCAAGGATGTCTGTCTCTTGTTGAGTGCTGTGTGTTTTCTGGTAGAAGTCTTTCTATCCGGCTGATCTCTCGTCCAGAGAAGTTCTTCCGAGTGTGGTGTGTGTTAACTGAGTGCTATCGTGAAGCCCCAACAATGAGGAGGCTCTGACCGACTAGGAGCTGTCGAGCTATGGAAACAAAAAGATAATTCTGTACCAAGAGTGAAAACTTCTTATCTTTATATGACAGAATATGACCGATAATGTGACATCCAGAGAGTGTTCCATACAGAGGATAATTCCGCACATTATGCTTATGCCCGACAGCAAATAAGGGCGCAAGGAACAAAAGGAATTCCGCAGCCTGGGGCTTCATAATGCTGGGCCATCTCCGTAAACCCTGCACAGAATTATAGTGTAATTCATAGTCTGTGGACGAAGTGTGTGCAGACACTTCTGTGTAGGGTGCGCGGTGTCATGTGTGCAGACACTTCTGTGTAGGATGTGCGGTGTCATGTGTACAGACACCTACCAAGGTCTTTAGGTGACGGCCTCGTTCTGGGCGCAACTAGCGACACGATATCATAATGGGACGATGTATCTTATGCGCCTCAAACACTTCATATAATAATGTTTAAAATTCAGCTTCTTCCTCACGTGAAATGTACCACGAACACATTATGGTAACCAGACGTCTCATTACCTTTAGAGCAAAGTCACTGTTCATAGTGAGAATTATACGAAAGAGTGGCGTACCCAGGAATTTTGTTCGGGGGGGGGGGG
>Ga0136643_10007298_pt1 | contig 15967 bp, 5 predicted proteins | sample TergutLab28metaG_FD_96883 | JGI IMG/M metagenome (GOLD analysis project Ga0136643, IMG submission 96883) | Labiotermes labralis P1 segment gut microbial communities from Petit-Saut dam, French Guiana - Lab288 P1 (version 3) (version 3) | ecosystem: Host-associated > Arthropoda: Insects >... | reverse complement strand
CTCACGAAAGACAGTATAAGGATCTGGGCTGAATTAATCTGACTCAAGGTTACTGCAGCAGGGGGGAAATAAAGAACATGGCAATGGACGGTAAGATTACACAAGAAGAGGAAATTTTTTTCACTTTCTGTGCGACAATCTTGTTCTGAAGAAGGGCTTAGTTAATGGAAGTGGTTATTAATAAAGTGGTATGTAACAGCATTTCATGATTAGTAATGATGAAGAATATCGCTTCGAAAATATCGGCTATCCTCGACTTTGCTACAAAATGACAGCCAGTGAGAACCTGATTCCATGCAAGCTGCGTGACAAAACACACTCCACTGAACCAGCTACAATAAACAGCGGTCATGTTAATTTAATTTTCGCTTCATATCAACGTGACAAAGCCAATATTCACTGCGGGTGTCGACAGCTGTGCTGCGTTCGTTGTAACGGAATTTATGTGCTTCCTTAGCGTCTCAGAGCTCTACGTTTGTTTCCTAGTTAATCAATGACGCTTTCTCAAAAATATATGCTATTTTTATTACTTGCACGTCATTGTGTGCATATTACATAAACAGCGGTTTTTTGAACAGAATCATACACTGTCAAACACAAAGATGACGCAATCGTATAATGAAAGTACACAGCTTAAAATAATTCAATTTGTTGTGCTGACGGAGTACGATAATATATGTAAACATACACCAAATTCTACATAGTCTAGTCGAAGATGACAGCAAATGTCAACTTGGGAAGAATTCAGAAAAGAACATGCCGTCATACTCGTCAATGTGCTGTCAATGCATCTGCCTAGAAGAACTGAGGAGAACCTCAAACAGGACAGCAGAAATTTTGGATTTTACCTCCCAAATCTAGAGTTTAATTAAATGAATTGAATTTTAAAAAACGCAAATTTTATGGCCAACCTTTGCAAAGTAAGGCAAACTGGAGATTGTCCAAGAAAACTCACTCGAGACAAGTTCCCTCCCCCACAAATTCCATGTAATATGAATTAGAAATTGATCCCGGATATCCGGGTGTCAATCACAATCATGGCAACTACGCATATTTGCAGAAGTCATCCAGAACTCGAATTTATGATTTGTAAGTAGTAAGAAAATATTCTATATTCTCCCACTGGACATATATTTATGTAATTTTATATTTGAGAACTTTTCCAAAATATGTCGAGAAAATTCAAGTTTCACTAAAATCTGACAAGAATAACGGGTACTTCACATGAAGACCGATGTAATGTTACATTTTTAACCATATCCCGTTCAATTCTTCTTAGAACGATAAACATTGCAGAAAAAGTTTTAGAGAAAACACATAAAACACATATTATGTTCAACAACTTTATTTTTTCGAAAAACGTGCCCTTTGCGAGAAAGAGTGGAAAAATATTGTACAGCCGGATGGGCCACATATGACAAAATGACGCATGCGCATTTCATGCTGGATACCTACGGCTACAAACGCACATTCAGAATATGTAATACTTATTGCTTTTCCACGGCAACAATGGTCGCAAGAACGAGCCTCATTGTCACGTTATGCAGTATGTCCATTGCTTGTCTTGTTAAACTTAATTGTGTACTTGAAGATTACTACTGAAGTCAAGAAAAGTCTCTGATTCTGTAAAGTGTTTATGTTTAGTAGTAAGTTTCCAATTATTATGGAGGATAAAATAATGTGACTAGTGCATATTTTTGGGATCCAAATAGATATGAAATTTCTTATTAAATTCGGAAGGTTTTTACGAAATTCATTTATGCCTACTGCTTTATGGCCTTTTAAACTTCTCAAGTGCCTAATTAAGTTGTCTTAAGCAGGGCAAACTGCTTTCAGTTACATCAGGTAAACAACCTTCACAGTCATTCACGAGCTTCCTAATCATACGAAAGATTTCGAGATTCTCTGTATTGGAATTAGTTCCGGTTTTTCGTTACTTACGAATAAATAAGAGTAATTTTGTGGCTTCAATAGGTTATTCAATACCTTGACTCGATTCCTCTAAACCTGTCTCCTAAATCTGTCATGTATCTTATTTACTTTTATCAGCCGACATACCTAAACTTGGTGTTTGTTTTGACATACTTTCATTCAACTGTTCTTTATTATTTTGTCATTCTAAACTATTACCCAAAAAAACAAGCCATCCTGACATTTCGGCCAGAAATTACGTTTCTATAGCAGTTGCAGTCAGCTTTATAAATGTTAATTATCTACTCGGATATAACAGTTGTACACTTTACCGCTAGTAAATAAATACTCTAGGTTCTTTGTGTCAATAACATTCTCTACTCGTCTCAGGAGCAGTTTATAATAAACGGCCAATTCAAATACACCATTTAGGATACACCCACAAAACAGCAGGAATCATACAGCAATTACCACACCGCTCTCCTTCCCTGTTTCTCAGACAGAGAAGCAGTAGTTTCAAGTGGTCTGCATGCAGAACGGTAACCGTCTGTGATCCCCGCAAAGCGATAAATTATCTAGCTATCTCATACAGTTAGTCTTAGTACAGTTACAGATTCTTATAAAGGATACGGGGTAGCCTGGCCTGGGCGGTGCCGGCTGCCTGCTCTTTTACTTATATGTTCGCATGAACTACAAGGACATGGCCTCCACCTCATATAGCGGCGGGTAAACAGCTGCGCATTCATACCAAAAAGAAGTATGTTATATATGGAGTAACTGAATGCATTAACCCTTTGATGGATGGAAAAAAAATGTACTTCTGTGTCCAGAAATCCCGGATAGACAAAAGAGCAGAGCTTTTCAAGATTTCAGGCCGCCGCCGCGATGTAGAGGTCTTCTGGGATATCACGTAGCCTGCAGTTTCGAGACAATCCATTCTTTGGATTTCTTGGCCCTTGAAGATGAGCGAATATGTTGTCCCGAAACGTCGGCAAGGAAGTACCACTATACACTGCGGAATATCGCAAAATAGCGCAGACCTCAGCGTTGCCTTTTTTAAGTTCCTGCGCTTCGGCTTCTGATTAAGATTAGTATTAAGATGAAAATTAGTATGGCGCGTTAGCAGAGTGATACAGAAATACAAGTACAGAGAAAACTGTCTGCCGGGGCCAATTTTTGCACCATAAAACTAGCATGTACTAGACCGGAAATGAAAGGAAGCCCTTCTCTACATCAAACTCGAACTTTGAAGAACTCTGTTATTGCCCCTCATCTTGAAGAATAAGATAGTGGGATATTTAACGTTGAGATTCCTTTTTTGTTGAACATTATCAGATTAGCCGCAACAAACGAAGTTTCGCCTTATGCAGGATAAAGTATGAGAATATCTGGCACTACCAAGCCTTTGTTTGACCTCTCATACCGGTGTCTATTGTATGCAATATTCATGTACATTCGAAGTGATACATTTTGATCGGTACTTTTTAGGACACTTCATTTGAATATCTTCTTGTTCTAGCAGGAGAGGATAAGAGCAGTCTATTTTAACCTTTTGGCGCCGGAATTTTTTTTTAAATTTTAGCACATCCTGTATATAAAATGTGAAAAATACAGAACCAAATACGTTAGAATTATGAAACAAACTGCATTTTTAAGAGAAAAAACGGAGAGTTTAAAATATTCGGTACATATATTTGTTGAATAAATATATAAAATGCAACTTTGGAGGTTGGCGGTGCAGTACGTCAACTATAGTTGACGTTAGGTGTCTAAAGGATAAAAAAAAACCGAATGCTTGTACCAAATACCTGCACACATGCCTGTAGCTACTAAAATTTAACACAACCCCTGGTTTTATTTGGCGTCACTTAGGAGTCCTGCGAACAGGGAAGCAGATGTTCAATTGGGTGTGAAGAAAGTTTCTAAGACAATAAACCTGACATACTTTTAACATGGTGTGAACAAATGACAGCACAATGTTTATGTAACGGATATTCTAACGGTTTTAAGCACCTGTTGTGTAGACTAAGAGGGTCATTACTTTAACCTTACACGATGCAGTTAGTACATGGTTAAAAATATGAGATACTGAGAATTTCAGAGTAAGTTTTGGTTACATATGGCAATTCGTGAAAGAATGCCCCCCGCCATGGGACGCACACGTTTACCATAACGAGCAGCAGAAACGGCTGTGGAGAAAGTTTCTGAATGACGAAGTCTGTACAGGTAGGTTGGCATTGCTTTGCTCTAAGACAGATGGAAGAATACGTGAAGTGTGCGAGATTTCAACAGTGTAACTGTGATTTCTCTCAGACAGCGTGAAGATCCGCGTTCGTATTGCTTATTTGCAAATCACTTCCGTTTTCTGTGGGTTAACTCCGCCCATTTATCTGGCGTTTAAAAAAATGTTTAAGATTTTTCACAAATGTTTTCACGTAACTGTTCATACACGACACTCCCAACGACCCGGCGAAAGAAACTAGATTTTTAGGGGCAATTTGCAAGTCCATGCGGTAAAATCATCCTCTTAAAACTCAGTCTTTCTCACGGGCGAATTTGTATTCACAAGCCCGACTCAAATGCTTTCAAACTCTCCGAATAGAGCCACCACACAATTTAAATCTTAAAATAAAGTCGCATAATTATCACTCATATTTTCATAGACATATTTTGCCCCGAATCATTGCTGTTGATAATTCCATTATTGTCTCAGTATAAGTTTTCGAAACTGTACCGAGAGTAACGGGGAAAAACGATTCATAGTTCACTTTAATGTACTAAGTATTAACTGTCACTTTCATGTAAAATTAATTATTCCTAACTGCAAATGGCTTTCACTTAAAATCAATTAGCAGAAGTAGAAATATCCACTTTAGTGCATTTACAAAACCGCACTTATGCAAAGTCTTGATCACAATGTACTTCGCTCACCATGATGAAATAATCCACTCAAGTCGAACGTCGACCACTTGTCTGTTCCAATTCTTGAGGCACTGGCACTAAATATTCTCCAGAAAAGCCACAATCCACCCTCACCGGCTGTTGTCTATCGTTGGTGTGTTTTGATGCAGGAGGAAGCAACTAATTTTTTCAGGGGGTTTGAAAAGGTTGAAGGGTTAGTTTAGGAGGGAAAGTGCTATGTTGTAACTACAGTAGCCTTGTCTAGTGAAAAAAAAACACAAGGTGCAGGGCGATAAATGAAAGGGAAGCGAGCTTTTGAAAAGTCACTGTACCATACATCCTACAGGTGCTGTGGGCGAGGGACAAGAGTGCTGGAGTCAGTATTTCTAATACTTCTATAACAAAATTAAAAATTCGATGTATGGGTGCTATCACAAAATTCAATCCGAAGAAAAATGTAATAGAATTACTTACTGCGTGTAAGATACAAAATTACTTAATGATATGCATAAAAATGAAAGAAGACATAACGAAAAATGATACTGATCTATAAACGCTGCTGTTCAGAAAATGCCTTAGGTACGAGACATGGCTATACGACCGCGTGGAAACATTTGACTTTATTTCTATAGGTTTTCATAGGATGGGACAGAAAATGGTTTCTAGAGAAGTGTAGCTGGTTTCACTAACCAGGACCAAACTTACCCGTTGTAGCCATGGCTGCAGATCGCCACAGCTTCTGCACCCCGTCTTCCCTCTGTCAAATTGTAGGGTATCTTCCTCACACTATGTCTTCTACTAGACTGAAGAGTTGATCTAAGGTACCACAAGAGGCGAGCCCCGTCTTTGGAAAGGTAGCAAGCAAATCCACCAAGCCGTGACGTAACAACAACCTCGGCTTTCTATTGGTCGAAACCGGTCACTCTTGCGTGAGTTCCAAGTCAGTCACTCACACCATAGCCGTTGCTGCTGCAGCCAGCCAAGAGTCCTTGCATTACCATGTATGTAGCCACAGCGGAGGAGGCAGTATTACGGACCATTGCGGCAGAGGCGGCTGGCATCAAATGACGAAGACAGCGTTCACCTGAAAGAGAACAGTTATTTGATATTCGTGCACTTTGTGGCAGATTTTACAATTCATTTATTACTACCATTTCTTGTGCATTGCTTTACCTTAATTGCGTGTTCAGGACAAAATATTTGTTTCAGACGCTGTGTTGAAATCTGCACAATATCTTTTGCCAGTTGCCTAAACACTTTAATTAAACCCGTCATCAATGCAATCAGCTACATTCAAAAGAATTAGTACAGATTGCTCACAGTCAGAGCTTGCTTCTATAAATCAGCAAAGTACAGTAACTTGATTTCTAAAACGTTTTATTTATAAAAATAACACATTAATGAATTTTACGATTTCTGTGTTATTTCAGCACTTTTTCTCATTTGTTGTCATGTGACCACAGAAAGAGTTAAACACACGCGAAAATATAGAAAGCAGTAACATAGATTTTTATACACCAGTAGCGAGCTGTAGTTGCTTTATAATATTTCGTCGAAAGTAACTAAACTTTGTTTTTGAAGCAAATGCGTGAATCTGTGAAATATGTAAAAATAATTAGCTACAATTCCTATAAAATACCTTATGAAATGCTTTAATTTTTATTGCTTTCTGCCATTTCTGCTTTCTCGCATACACTGCAGACATGGGTTGAATGCACAGAATTACACACCACTATGCCGGGAAAAGTTACGATGCATTGATCACTCTCTACACTCCAGGGCTTCCAACTTCCAAATATTTCGGTCTCACATCTGGCCTTAACAATTATTATTTTTATTCAAATCTTGTAGCAGGCAAGTTTCTAAATGTGCACTTCGCTAACATCAACAATATAGATATCTGATCAAGTTGTATCAACTCCTTTACATTCACCACTTTCTTTACCTTTAATTAAAGCCTACAGCCATTCGTAAGGCGCATCAGCAATTAGCCCTGTAGTCAATATTACATATGTACTAATTCCCAGTACGGTTAAATGGACTTATATAACGTAGACTAATTGTCTATATCAATTGCAGTATAGTTTATCTCTATAAACTAAATAACGTCTCTGAGCGAAGGTATAACTGAAGCTGACGAGCTACAGGCACTGAGAACAGAAGCAGGAGTTATACTCGGAGGCCAAAACACAGGTGAGAAGATTGCTGCAAAATTGTACTACAAAAATAAATAGCGTGAAAGTGGTGAAATGATAGAATAAATGATATTCCGAAGAAGTTGTGGTCCGAGAGTGAAACTGCACATTAGTCAGCCAATAAGAAGGAAGATTCAGCACAGAACTTTTTAATGAGAAAGAAATACTCAGTCGGTGGTAATTTTTAAAATTAATGATGACTGCAGGCATGACTTTGAGAATGGTGACGTGTAGTATGTGTCGATACAAACTGCCGTTGCACTTCAAGGTGTGCACGTGAAGTGAAACAGTACACGTGGCTGAGAACAGCAGTCGAACTGTCCTTTACCTTCTGAGTGAGGAATGACTTCGGATGTCAACAGCTATGCAAATGTTTTTGACGGAAATCAAGAAATTTTCTAGGTGTGATTAGAGGTGTTCAAACTAACAACCACTTTTTTTTCCACTCTTCCAGCGGAAGGCCAATCTGCGCACGCTCTGAAAACTGTCAGTACCGTATCCGGAATACAACGACGTACAGCCGTGCTGTGCGCCGTAGCCCTGGGCACTTAAAAATACTACGTAAAAACCACAATAGAACAACTATTGATGACGGGACGAGGAGTGAGCAGGAGGCAATCACAGTCCTGTACTATAATACATTCGACGGTGAATTGAACGCAAATATTAGCTTAAGACAGAAAAGTTTCTACCTGCTTTCGAAAGCTGCATGTCTGCACTTCAAGCTCATCTGAGCAAGAAAGTATGTTTTTTTTCCCCCAAGACAAAATAGCCCCTAGGTTGCCAGGGTCTCCTCGTTGTCGAAGCTATGCGATCACACACCACACTCGGTGGGACTCCTCTGGACGAGTATTCAGCCCGAAGCAGAGACCTCTACGTGACAACACACAACAGTCACAAGAGACAGACATCTATGTCCGCGGCGGAATTCGAACCCGCAATCCCAGCAAGCGAGCGACAGCAGACTCACGACTTAGACCGCACGACCACCAGGATCGGCCTAGGTTAGCTTAGATTCTATAATACTTTCTATGCAGCAATTTCTCATTTACAGACTATAGAAGACTGCAGATTGTAGATATACAGTAGGCTTTACTTGCTTAAATCTTCAGTCTAGACGAGATTCATGAATGTGAATCATGCGCCAGTACCTCTTTCGCGGGTTTGAGACGCGGAGAGACGTTTCAGTCTTACAGATCCTATCAACATGAATCTTTATTACTATAAAGGATTATAACATACTCCCATTGTCTATTTCTGCACAGGAACACACTGTCTAGAAGAGAGACGTTTCGAAATGATTAGAAATGTTATTACATACCGGATGGATTTTGAATCATCGGCGACCTTCAAGTGAGCTAAGTACCCAAATATAGAATAAGAAGTCTGCATAATCCATTACTCTTCATCGCACTGTTTACCTGGTTTCTTCGGTCAAAACGAATTATAGCTGTATGCGATTAATGCGGTTGTAATATACTGACGAATTGAACAATTAAGAATTTAAATCCACTAAGAAAACTTTTTTCCAAAGATAAACATTTGAACTGCCCGCTAAACGTGGAGCTAAATGCCGTGGATAACATACATTTAGAAGGTGTCATTATCGGCCGTTCTCAGTTCAGTACAAAAATATTATAATATAACTAGTTAATACAGCAAGATACATGGACACAATCAGATGTACGAATTCTAAATGACGGCTGAACACAGGCTGTAAGACAGACGGTCATAAAATAAGTTTACGTGTTGTGGGTGCTTTAATGCCACCGGTAGAGAGAACCGTTCAGATTTACTTGTGCTTCTCTTCCACTCATTTTCTTCATAGTAACTGTCACAATTTAGACATATATTACATTACGGAGCTAGCTCCTCTGTTACCGGTTGATAGAAGACCATGTCCGGTGTTACCAGTCATCATGTCACAACTGTTTTCACTCTGCTATCGCCTTCAAGTCTGGGGCCGTCAAGATTCTGTTTCAGCGCTGGAAACAGATAGCAATCGCTCGGAGACGAATTCTCTCTGATATAATCATAATCAGTGTAGATTAATTATTCAGGAAATACCAACGCCACGTGCATTTATTTTCTGACCGACCGCGTAAATAAGAGCGAAGAACTGTTGCGTAAAATGTTACTGTAAGACATCAGGCACTAATAGTACCTTCTAGTGTTCAGTTTTTTTCAATAAACCCTTTTTAATCTAGGTTCTGTAATCATTTCTGTCGCATGTGATGTATTAAGGAATACAAGAACTGTAACTGCAAAAGATTTCATGACTTTTTTAAAGTTAATCCCAAAAATAAGTTTTGCACGTGCCTAGGCCTTTTTATCGTGGTAATCATTTAGACTGGGTACTGCGCCATATAAACGCATGAAGGGCGGAAGTTTTATTTAGAAATAAAATGACCTGTCATGTCCTATAGTTTGACATCATTCCACTTCTTTCAGGGGCGAATGAGATAAGCCACGAACTGAGTCCAGAGAGCTGGCCTCGACGTTTGATGCACGGTCGAGAATCCGAATCAAATGGTCTGGCTTTTTGCCAAGCAATTTCATTAGACATCTGAGTAATAAGACTTAGAGCAAGTTAAATTACTCTACTATTATCTTAATTTTTCCCATTTCTTTTTTACTTTAATAAGCGCCTCTTTTCGTGCAAGTTTAATGGACAGTCGGCAAATTGCACGACATTAACAGAGTTCTGGACCACGAAACATGGCGTTGTCGTTTTGTACGACTGTTGTTTCAGTAAGGGCAGAATTTTAATACTTTTCTATTACATACAACCCCTTTTCAATTTGCTCACATTATATAGCTTAAGTCCTGTGAAGGAAACACAGAAAGGTAGCTAAATAAAGGCTTCGAGGCTACTAATATTCAGCCAACAAATCCGGCAATGCGTATATTTCCTACGACCTCATGGAGATGTTGAATTTTGTGCTGATTCACCTTCTAAAAGATTCGTGATGAAACATATTTCAAAATTAAATTACACTACGATACTGATTTCCTTGGACGTATTATATACTGATCTCAGTAATTAACCAACTTGATGCACAAAATGTTTGTTTTACAATAAGTTTCCTTCATTTCGTACATCAAGTTGGTTAATTACTGAGATAAATATGCTGAGATGCACGGTCAGCAAAACGTCAAAATCCTCTACACTTGTAACTTCCTCCTCAGCTTTGTTATTTTTTATAATTGTTTGTGTTCAGTGAGATTAAATAACTACTCAGTGAGAGTAAATGCAACGAATAAGAGAGACGTTTCTTCATTTCTGACAGAAGACAGCTTATCAACTTCAGAAGGTGTCACAGTATATCGAAAAGGTGTTCATGTCCTATTATTCGTTTCCGTAATTTCGCCTATCTTACGGAAATGCGTATTTCTTTGTAGCGTTTTAGTGGCTCCTAGCCGCTACTTATCCCCCCAAAAGCATTAAACGAGCCAGTAACAAACGTGGTTGACCTTGCAAACGCCCTCGCAAACCTTGAGAGTTGGTCATCCAAATACTTCGTATGTGCATTACGATCAATCCGTAGGTGTTACACCGTACTAAAGCTTGCGGCTTTCTTTTATTTGTAGGCGGGGGGAACGGCGATGATGAGGCGGCACGTTGCTTTTTCAAGAAAAGAACTGAAGTCTGTGTAGCAGAGAAAAAAATAAAATTAACTGTAGTTACAGGAAAGCACACCTAATACAAACATCCATCGTAACCACACACGTTATTTCAACTAGATCTTTGGTCCGATAATCGATCAGTTTCTTTAAACCGTTTTTACTACCACTTTCATCATAAGGCTGAATAATGAATAGTACACATGATTACTGCCGGTCCCAGTGGCCGCGCGTTCTAAGGCGTAGGTCTGTGGCCGCTCGCATCCTGAGATCGTGGGTTCGAATCCCACCGGGGGCATGGATGCTTATCTGTTGTGAGTGTTGTGTGATGTCAGGTAGAGGTCTATGCGACGAGCTGATCACTCGTCCAGAGGAGTCCTACCGACTGTGGTGCGTCGTTGTGTGTGATCTAGAAACCTCAAAAATGAGGAGGCCATGGCCCGCGTTGGGCCGTAGCGCCACAGAAAAAAAAGATTACTATTTACAGTTTCGTGATAATTCAAGAACAGGCAAATTGATTTGGACGAACTGTTCCGTACTGTATGTATGCCTCACACCTGAGTTAGTTAATGAAATGGTCTGAACTGTATAAATGTAACAAACAGATGGTCATTCTGTTCAGACAAAAGGAAAGCAGATCGATCGAAATTCCAGCTGTTGCTTCATTTTACACGTGGGCAGTGATGCATGTCACCCACAACAACCCAGCCACCTCTCACCTCTGACACGTAATAACACGCAATATGGCATTTACGAGTGATGAAACAAGTGGCGACTAAATTGTAATGATATATGGCGACAAACGTTCAGTAAAGTAGGCGGAGATATCAACGCGTGTATACGAGAGGAACCAAAACTTGTCCGTCCCTGCCTGTACCTTTATAGGAAGGGACACACAATAACGTTGTAAAAATAACGATTTCGATCGTGTCTGATTTCGGTCTTATGGGAAGTTGGAATTTTAAAAAATTACAAAGAAAAACGACATTCGACATTTTTTGGTCTCATAAAGCATTGAAATAGTTACTTACCTAAATGTGAAAAGCGTAAGTATCTATGAAAAATACAAGCAGGTATTTAAAAATTTCGGCAACTTTTTCCACACTTGCGAACTCCCATATGCCGTGCTGTCGAATAGTTTCATAACTTAAAAAGGTAGATCTATAATGTTTTTCTGTACCAACAGCACATGCAATATTAATTGTGAAGAGGGTATATGGAAAGTAAAAGGTAAAGGTAAAGTAACACCGTTACAGGCCTGGTGTGGGCAAGAGGGTGTGTAGAGGTATAGCTCTACTCTTCCATGACCCCGGCACTAGAAGGGGTGAGTGGTCAGCAGCACGCGTTATATGAAAAGTGCATAGTCAAAACTACTACACAAAGCAAAAGTACGATTCGTTCTGAAATGTTTTTTTTTCTGAGACTTAACACACGAATTACGTTTCGCGTCGTGACAAAGCACTCTGACAGCAATATTTCGCTGCTAACTAGGAGCATTTGTCGATACAAAAGTTAGATGGACATTTGAAGATTAGTTGGCACTTCCAATACAATTATATGAGTGAAACCTGGAATACTGAAAGTAAGAACGTAAATAAATATGGTAAAAATAAAAAGAATTCACATGTACGTATTTCACACTAATGTTGATGGAAAATACTTTGTTTAATTTAGCTATTAAAACAAGAAACATGAACCAGTTGGGCCGAAATTTTAAAAAGTTCACATTCACATGACTACAATATTGAAAATAAACGTGATATATTTTAGTATCGTCCAGAAATAAACCATCAAACAGAGCCTACGTATCTACGACATATACGCCGCTTAAGATGGTCCTCTTTAGGAAATAAATACATCGTCATCAGCCATCCTGAATCTTGCACACATAGCGCATATTAGAAATACAGTGACAGAGAAACAAGATCCAGTGAACTTGTAACCATCCCCTAACAGTGTAGGCCTAACTTAATTTGCAGTTCTCAGTGACGTACTGCAATATAATAGAGAAGGGTTAAATTTACGCGGGTTTATAATAATTTAGGAAAAATAAGTTTCTGTTGCATTTACACTTCTAAGTTCGGAGAGAATATATTAAACCATACTCAGCGTTATGCAATCAGGAACTACACGTGTATGTAATTACTTACACCATAGCTCTGTGCTAATGGCTGAAATTCCTGTTGCTAATGTAACGCACTTCGCAGTTCTACACACAATCCTCAGCCTCCCCCTTAGAACTACATCTTACTGAAATGGTCAACGAACACAATACACACATTTGAGATAGTACGAGAAAAAAGAACCATGTATAATCTAAACAATATTTGAGATTTCAAAGGCGTGGCTATGCAGATTATCAACAAGCTGCATTTGAGGTTCTCTCTACGGTGCGAATTTACTCTCTTTTGTTGCGTCCTCTATGATTTAGGTGGATAAACTGCACAATACTACGATACTTTAATCACTAGCTACCTGATTACATGGCGTCACATTCCACCATACAGCAAACGTAACAGCTAAGAGAACATCGAACTAGCTGACGTGGGCTGACGGCTTCGGAAACCTGGTTTATGTATTTTCTCTGTTATGCTCCTCTCTTCAAGGTTCTCCTGACCTCCCGCATCGTCTCAGTCAATTTACAGGACTTCTCCCCCAACCTCAAGTCGAAACACTCTCCCTTTCATGTAGCCAACAAAGGTGTGGGTAGTCTCTGTTACAATACGTCGTTTGTGTGAATGGACCGACATAGGACGTTCCACTGCCTACAGTCGTACATTGAACCCCTGCCCTTGCCATATGAATACTTGCATTGATCACTAGCGAAAAGCATGTAAGTTTAATTTCATGAAATGAACAGTAAAATTAATAGGAATATATAAAGAAAATTTTGTGCAACAGTTATTCCTAGGGACGGTTTCATGAGACCAATTTTTATTACAGCCTACAACTAAAATATATTTGATATAGTAATAATATACTTTCCTTAACGACAGAAGTTTGAAGCTCATGTATTACAGACATCAGTATTACGTAAAAATAGGAGCTTGCCAAGGAAATAAAAGAGTCACTGATACCCTAGGTTTAACACACCTTTTTTACCAGCTCTAAAATCTATTGGCTACGTAAAAGCCATGTAATTTGTTAAGACGACAGTTGATTGCGGAAAAAATAAAACAGATACAGCCCCCCCCCTCCCGTACCATCATGTTCTGATTAGGCATTTCCGTCAGCTCCTGCATATTTCTTCACAGGCCGAGACAAAAGAAAGGCTTATACACTAAGAATTAGATCAAAGTAGTTAGAAAAATATACGTACCGCCTGCTTCAGTATTAATAAATTCTGCACTGTGGCCACAGAGTGTTATTTTTGTAAGTTCCTTATGATTCCCACATGAAACACCTATCTCCCACGAGCAACATTAACCGACTTCGCTTAGTAACTGAAATAATTCTGGGTGTTTTCTGTGACGTGGGAAATAAATTATTATGTTACGTCTTTGTAGAATAACTCACATTATGCTTATCTCTTTCGCGGGAACCCCCCAAAGAAAATTATCTTTGCCATTCTTAGTATTCTAAGTAATTTAAATTCGAAAGAAATTACAGCTTTTTCGAATGTATTACAATTCTGAAGATGACTATCATGACGGAAGTCCGGTACAATATATATCTTACGTAAATGACACAAATGTCTATTTTGTGACAGAAACTCAAGAATTTCGCCGCTTCGGAAGTGTTATATCGGAGCGCATAATACAAAATATATTGCGCCCTTTGTATTGCACGTGCCTTCAGGACATTAGCGGAGGTCTATACCACGTTGAAAGCAAGACTTTTACATAATATTGTGAGCAGGTGTAAAACTTTATTTTCTGCGAGAAAGGACGTATATACAGTATATGAAGCAAAACAATGAACAGCACCTGCAGACAAAATGAAGATCGAGTGGGGAGAGGATAGAAACACAAAAATAAAAAAAAAAAAATTAAATATGGTAATTACGACGAAGCTAAAATTGAACAGACAAATAGCAGGTATAAGAGACCTTTGAAATAAGTATATTTTGTTTGGAAACCTCAAGAAAATTTATCATTTGTGAGATGCAGGCAAATATGAAATGATTAGTCCCTCAATCCAGATGCTTTTCTGAATATTTTGGTGCGACGATGTGGGCAGGATTCAACTAGCTCAGATTACGGTCCAATGTCAGCTTGTACATTAAGCAATCTTCAATTGTCCGTAATTAAATTTTGATAACATTCGACTTAGATGAAGGTAAGCAGCCCATACCGATGTTTCGGCCTTCCTTAATTTTGTATCAGAGTTAAAAATTACATTGCTATGAATAGTAATTGTGCCATGTTTCATACGATCTTCTGGTCTAAGAATAAATTCTAATTACTGAAATGGCAGCATGATACTAATGTCAAGATATCCTCAGTCAGTCGTGGAGTTCTAACGAAATAAATTATTGACTTCCACTAACAGAGATCACGTATCTAGGGCCTTCAAGTAAGAAACTGTCTGATGTTGACAGAATAACCACCTTGTGTTCTGAAGGTGAACCAACATAATTTACCTACAGGTACTATGCAGGATTAATAGTAACAATTTAAGGCCCACTTATATCCTCACAATAAGTTATTTACAGAAAAAGTTCGTGGCCCAGTTGTATCCTAGCAGTAACTTATTCATAGTAACAATTTTTGACCCACTTATATCCTCACAATGCCTTATTTATAGTAACATTTTATGACCCACTTATATGCTTATAGTAACTTATATGCAGTAAACCTTTATGGCCAACTTCATGTTTGCAACAACATACAGTAATATTTTGTAGCCCACTTATATACTTACAGTAAATTATTTATAGTAATATTTCATGGGTCCCTTATATCCTTAGAGTAACTGATTTACCCATGTAGTGGGTCCCTGTCACCACGGCATGACGCGTCCTCAGGTTGCGGATAGAGGAACGGCCTCCGATAAGGAGGGTAGCTGCGAATAAATTGAATAAGTAGTAGCGGACAGCCGAAGAGGGGTGGTCCTCCAGCTTGGGGGTTGGGCGAGGTGCTAACAAACCTTCCCTGTAAACAATTATGTTAAGAAACATTCACAAGTGGGATGCTGGCTCTGCAGACAAATCAATCCGGAGGTAAACTACTCCCCCAATCGGATCTCCGGGGGGGAGTGTTTCCAGGGGAAGTATCGCGCAGCAGGCAAAGAGGGATGAAAATAGGGACTTGGAATGTTAGGAGTCTGTATAGGGCAGGGTCATTTAAGGCAGCAGCGAGGGAATTAGTGAGGTATAAATTAGATGTAGTGGGTGT
>Ga0136643_10007297_pt1 | contig 15969 bp, 11 predicted proteins | sample TergutLab28metaG_FD_96883 | JGI IMG/M metagenome (GOLD analysis project Ga0136643, IMG submission 96883) | Labiotermes labralis P1 segment gut microbial communities from Petit-Saut dam, French Guiana - Lab288 P1 (version 3) (version 3) | ecosystem: Host-associated > Arthropoda: Insects >... | reverse complement strand
TTTTTTTTTTTTGTCTTACAGCAACAGTGGCAGGCATCCAGATTGATTATTGTATTCCCTCATTTCTTGACCACTTTTATTTTGTTTGTTTCACATGGATGCTGTTGATCTGTTTAATGCCTCTTTGCCAAATGTCACTTCTAACAAATTTCAAGTATCCTTAGCAGTTTAACATATGTTGTATAAAAATTTCACACTAATGAGCTCTTCTCTTAATGATTTTGTTTAAATCAAGTAATTGTCTTTACGCTACAGCAGAATGTGTTAAGACTGAATGAATAACAGTAACAGGATCCAGCTGGATCACTAAACCATCCCAAATTCTCATATGTCCCTCACATGATTTTTAAAGAGATGTTGCATGCAGTTAGAGAACTTCTTGAATAAACATCGTATACCAGTAAGCAATTTCTGATAATTTATATTTTTTTGTGTGTCCTTCCATGCAGTTTGTAATTGCAGATGTTTGTTTGGAATGATTATATCTATTCAATTTTAATATCACGCAAAGAGATAATTTTTGTATTCCAAATTTAACGTGTTAGACATGTTAGTAATAACTAGATTTGTAGACAGTTATTGGTACTGTACAATGTGAGACAGGCTATTAACCCACAGAAAACTGACTGGTGTTTTATCAGCCTGTGTACTGGAAAAAGGTTGAGAACCAGATGAAAGAGAAATTGGTTACTGGTTAGAGTACTGATTTGGCATACAAGAAGCAGTGGCAGAAGATGCTTGGTTTAGCTTATTTGAGGTCAGTGAAATGTTGACAGTATGCGAGAATGGAATGTCAAGAAGGATGTGTGGAATATTAAGAAGGTTGATTTGGCAGAGAATGTAGTGTGCAGTGGTAAATAAGTGGCACATACAAATTTTGAGAAGATACAGCTTGTGAAATTGATGTGTAGAAGGGTGATAATTATGAAATGAAGCTAAGAGGCATTAGATTTGAGGATGTGAACTTGATTTGAGGTGTCTCTGGATAGTGTCCTCTATTCAGGATATATTCACAGACTCAAGAGTTTCTTTGTCAGATGAATAAAAGTCATCTGTTATAAGCCTGTGGAGTGAATGAAATGTTCAGTTTTTCCTCTTCTTCCAGGTGGCAGGTGTGGTTGGGCGAGCAGACCTACTATGTGCGTTATTCTTCTTCCTGGCGTTTATTGTGTACTGCAGTTCATTGCGTCTTGACTGGGGAGTCTACCAAGCAGCCATGTTGTTGCTAAGCATGATCCTTTCTGCCATAGCCATGTTGTGTAAGGAGCAAGGTATCATGGTTATTGTAAGTAAATAAACACTTAAAATCACAGATGTAGCTTAAATTCTTTCATGTTGTGTTAAATACATGCAAAACTTCTGCTCTTTTCAGGGTCTTTGCAGTTTATATGATATTATTGTGAATGGTAAGCAACATCCTATAGGAACTTTAAAATTACTTTGGAAATTCTTTCACCGGATGATAAGTGGGTTCCCTGTACATTCTGAACAGTGTCCAGTGTTCACACCATTTAACTGTGATCCGCAAGCTGTTCAAAACAGTTCATGGAAGGAATGTAACAAACAGAGACATGTTTGTAAGTATTGTGAGAATTGTAAGTAAGGCACTATTTTAATTTCATACAGCAAATTTCTATTTAATGTTGGCTACATTTTGTGTTCATTTTTTTGTTACTGCCTTGAGGCCCATATATGTTATATTTTGGGGATCCCTTCTGTCTTTTCTGCTGCTGTATTGTGTTTGGTTGCAATGCTTATTCATTTAACATATTTTTCTTGTCTTTTATTATAGCTGCCATAAAATTTAATAAATACATTATAAAAATATAGTATATATAAGTTCAGTAATGAAATGGTTCTTACAGTGAAACCTTACAGCACTGTAGTCAGGAGGAATAGCTGTCTGCACTGCATCATGCAAAAGTTAAGTGTTGGCTCAGGGTTATTATTTGTCTGTTCAACACATCAATGCACAAAGACAAAAAAAAAGGCAATGGTAATGTGATCATCCTGATACACAGTATATGCGTATAGTACTGCCACAGGCACATTCACTGCAAGACACCTGACCAATTTCGTTTGTGTTTTGCTAGGTGTGAGCAAGCTGCAGCTGAGGCCCCTTCTGCTTCGACACATGGTCCTTCTTCTGTCTGGTTTGTCGCTACTTTTCGTGAGGTGGCGAGTAATGGCATCATCAGCACCTACATTTCAGCGGGTTGATAATCCCGCCTCATTTGCAGATAGCTTTCTCACCAGGGTAATCAAATAAAATGAAACCATTCCTACCCACTCTTTCATTACCTTCCATGCTTTCTGTTTCAGTATAGTCACAGATTCACATAAAGAATAAACTGCGACTTAATATGCAAACAAACAAATGTGTGTGTGTGTGTGTTTGTGTGTGTTTTGTGTGAACTGTCTGCTTCTAATGTTCCCTGAAAGTGTTTCAAATATTGCTTGTACATTTTGTATATATTAACTTGTAAATGTAGTATATCCTCATTTGCCATGATTATATTTATGTTTTCTCCTATTTTAGTGTTTCATCAAGGCTTTGGGCAGCTCAGTACAACTTGGGTACTGTTTCTGTTTCCTCTTGCCATTTACATAATTTTAAATGCACCCTTCTCCTTGTTTAATACTAGAACTTGTATTTTCCTGTGCTCTTCATGTAAACAAATATCCTCATGCTGTGATAAGAAACATTAAAATTCAAACATATGAATGCAGAGTTTTGTGTTACAGACTGTTGTTTGAGATGAGGCTGCTGTTATTTCATGTCCTGTATGATGGCACCAAGACTAACTTTCTAAAGCAGTGGTAACTATATGTACTGCATCCTGTAACAGTAAGAACATCTGAATTCTGCCACAGAGTGTCTTGGCGTGTTCTCTTTGGTTCTCACAATAACACAATAAATGTGAATCTTTTCCCTAAACAACATCAACTGATCACCTTATAATAGGCATGGATTGCCTTCTCAGAGAGGTAGAACTGAAGTTTGTATGTACATAATTTAGATCAATGTCAGCCTTGAAATTATTAAAGTAAGACTATACATGTACCAGTGCTAAATGAAGTTCACCACGGACCAACATGTAACACAGTCACTCCCCTTCTTTGATGTGCCAGTGAACAAAAAATAACAGCTTCAGGACAGCTGCATATCTAAAACCAGTTCATGCCAGGCATCCACCTATAGAGCACTACAAAACTAGGAAAGAATCAAATGTATATGAATCAGGCCACAGCTACACACGGAAATAAAGGTTGCTGAAAGAAGAAACAAGCAATTTCAGAAGCCAAATTCATTTACTAATAGTTCCTTATACTTGTAGTACTGTTTCTATTGCAACATTTTGTTGTGCTTATTGCATAAATCTTCATATTTTTAAACACCTTAACCACTTAAGTATTTCTGCTTGGACTGCAGGACTTACTCCATTATTCTGATTTCCTTGGCTGTGGAATTTCTCTGTAATAAAAAAAATTTGACCATGCTGAATATAAATAAAGATTTTTAACCTCTACCTGCCTAAAGCAAGCCGAAATTGTTCCTGTAGTACTGGTTCCTAGAGTGCAGCATCTACTGAAAATCTTCCTCCAAACAAAATACTGCAGCAAAAACAATTTGAGGTGGAAAATCAACAGCATGTTACATAACAACAATATGGTGTCTTCCTCTTTTGGCATTATATGACATCAAAAATGGTTACTGGATTAAGGTTCAGTCTCTGGACTCGTGTATCATCTGATTGCATCATCTCTTAACACATCTTTTCCAGCTGTCTCTTTTTTTCTTCTGTATTATTTTACTTAACAAAGCTAATTTTCTTTAATATTTAGTAAGAATGTGAATTTTTTTTCTTAGGTGTATTTTCTTCTTTTGGCCTTACTACCTTCAGGTTTCTCATTCCATATTTATAGATTTTGATTTGCATTTCCTTTGAAGTCCTAACACTTCTGTCATTGTTTTTACTTGCAAAATGTAAAATAGCAGAAACACTCTTAAAACATAATAGGATAAAGCAGAAATCACACACAAAAGAAGAAACTGGAGGAGTCAGTGCCCATCACAAAAGGTCAGAACAGGTCATTGGCCAACAAACTCTGGAATATACATGACATGTGGGTCCCTATATAACAAGATAGGAAAGAATCACAGTAACATAAATAGACTTATAAGAACAATATTCCTCAGTTACCTGACTATCTGTTAGTGTAAAAAGGGTCCCAATTTTGATATGATCATCACTAATCTTAAAATAAAAACAATGAAAACTATACCATAAGGACAAGCAAGCACCTGAAGATGGTAGTAGACACAGTTCCTGAAGCATTGTGCATTGTGAAATATGTCGGCTTATGTATAAAAAATAATACTGATATAATAAACTAAATTCATTCATTCATTTATTTTTATTTAGCTAACAAAGTATATTTTTACATTGATTTCAATGTGCAATGGTATCTTTTGTATTGGTGTTATTCTTTTAGTTTGAAATTTATTTTGCTGTGAATGTATTAAGCATTTTAAAGTGCTATTGAACTGTATTTACTGCCTGATTAGAAATTAAGAAATTCTGCATTTTGCACACACACTGTGTGTGTTTCGTAGCATTCTCACATTAAACTGATTATTTTCCTAAACCACATCTACAGGTGTAGGTGCAATGTTTATTCTGTTAGTTGGGAACTGATGTGTTGTATATTGTTTTGAATTTCATGTCATATCTCTTATGTTTCAGGTGCTGAGCTACAATTATATTTATGCATTAAATGGTTGGCTTTTGCTTTGTCCTGAATGGCTATGCTTTGATTGGTCAATGGGTTGTGTTCCACTTGTGGAATCACTAGAGCCTCGTCTTCTAGCCATTTGTTTGTTTTGGGTGACTTTCATTTCACTGTTGTGGAGGTCTCTCACTATTCCAAGTGGAAAATACCAAAGGTATAAATGCCCATTTATACAGTCAACATTATAGATCTTTTAGATCAACCATGATATACATAATTCTACCATTACAGAACAGGCTTAGGAGCAAGTACATGAGCATGGGGCATCAGTGGTGGTTTTGAACTTCCAGAATCTGTAATGACAATGAATATTGTTGATTGAGTGCATTATCATCATCTGCTCAAGGAAGACCATGTGCCATGGAGTTTATCAGATGTAATACCTGGCAGGATATCACATTTTAAACATAGCTTTCTTAGCCAAATTTTACAGTTCGTAAGTATGTATGTTTTTATTGGTGTTGAAAATTGTGGTCAGAAAGCTATGTGCTTTTTAAGATTGTAGTATGATACCATTGTTTCCAAATTTTGTTCTCTTCTTTTCTCCCCACCCCCACATTAAATTATAATTTGCAGTTTTTATTCCAGGACATTGACCATGTGTTTAGGTGCAGTGGTGATCCCATTTCTGCCGGCAACAAACATGTTCTTCCGTGTGGGTTTTGTAATAGCAGAGCGTGTATTATACCTGCCATCTGCTGGCTTCTGTTTGCTTGTAATTGTGGGACTTAGACAACTTTCCATGTTTCATAGAGCTCGTCGGGTGAGTGTTACAGTAAGTGACTGTACTTGTACCAGTTACCATGTTTTCAATGTCTGTGATCATATTTTCACATATTTGGGATATTCATAATTCTGCTCTGTATTATGGACTGCTTGTTTAATAAAATGTATGGGAAAATATAGATAGAACATTTGAAAATATGTAAGCGAAAGTAACATGCACTTTGGTTGATAGTAGATAAAATTGTTTCCATTCTATGGACATCACCCTTCAATATATATGCTGCATTGTAGATGATGGATGAAAAACTGCTGGCAGTGTGTGTGAGACAACTTTAGTGTGAATATTTGTGTTCCAGGCTTTTAGTTGAATAGCCTATTACAGTGTTTTGGATACACACCATATTGACCTGAATATAGGGCAGCTTGAATATCATTTAAGTCCTCTCCAAAATGTAAGGTCATGAAACACTGTAGGTTGGGCACATGAGAAGGTAACTAATCTGAAGGCAGGAACCCTGAAGATACTCCAGGCTGGAGCATGTGGGTACTCAACATTCACCTCCACCTAGTACCAACATTAAGAACTGTGTAACTCCATTTCTCCCTTAAAATGTCATGGCATTGTACTTGCTGTTAATCACAGGAACAATTTTTTTCCTTTACCTTCACCCACACCCAACACTGAGTTATTTGTACTGCTAGCAGCAGTTATTCATACTTTTGAATTACTACATTATGGCACATTACACTGTACTTATGTTTATAGAATAACCCCTCATTTTTTAAATGTAAATTTGTTGAGGGAGGGGGGGGAATAATTGTCATGTGTCTGGATAAAATAATGCCTAAAAGATGAGGAAATACAGGTATATCTTGAAGGACACTGAGGGATATTAGAATTATCTGACATATGGCGTGCCTGCCCACTGTGGGTGCACACTGTGCTAAATGATGTTACCCCCTATGTCGGAAGTTAACACATGTTTATAGTGAAGGGTTTGTTGCCATTTACAGGTCATTCAAATAGGTTACATGTATGTGATATTTGTACTGGGCTTCCGAGCTGTGTGTCGCAGTGCTGAATGGAGGACTGAGGGAGTGCTGTTCCATTCAGGTCTTTCAGTGTGCCCATTGAATGCTAAAGTGCACTACAATATTGCGAAGAATGCAGGAGATGCGGGCAACAGAACACTTGCTGTGTTTGAATACAGACAAGCACTGAGGTCAGTCACCTGATCTTTGTTATGCTGTCATTTCAGCAGTTTAACTAGTGGGCCTGCACAGGTTGGAAGCGTAATTGCTGTGAGTACATTTATATTAGTCATGACAAAAAGCAGAAAGTCTTGGGAGGAAGATATGAACCCATTTCTTTGTTAAATATCTTTTAGTTACACAGAAGTTACCAGATCTTAGAGATTAACAGATTAACCCCTGAGTTTAGAGTGCGGTAACAGATTAATCCCTGAGTGTGGAGTGCTGTGTAGTGTATCTTAACTACTGTATGGTATGCATTGCATGCACGAATCATCTGTTAGCACTTCCATCTCACAGTGTTTGAACTACACAAATTCTTCTGGGGTGGTATTCAAGACACAGGTCCAAGCTTTCATTTGATATGTATTTCATTCAGATTTGTTATTTTTTTATTGAGTGAAGAGTCTTTGAAATTTGTCAGTTGCAAGTCATCTGTTAGTAGACATAGTGGCCACTAGTAAATGCAGTTTATGTAGTGGGAATGCTGAAGGTGTTGTGAATGAATGTTTGTCTGATTCCAATGGTGAGTGATTTTGTTGTTAATGATGTTGCTGTTGTGGAAACAATTGCTGACAGTGATTTCAGAGCTGGAAACCTTGCTCAGGGTGCAGCAAGCAGAAGTACAGAAACAGCCGCTGTCTGATGGGTGGATACCGGAGGTGGTTTTCTTAAGGTTTGAAGCAGCTGGAACTCAAAGCTGACCTCTTGTGCTAGTTCTGAAGTCTTGAATGTGTGGAGCTTTTATCTCTAGGTTTCCTATGTACCGTTGTAGAATGATGGGAGTGTTGAACTCTCTGTTCCCTCTGTACCATTGTAGTATGGTGCTTTAAGAAGGGACAACAAATACCAGCTTTTCCCAGCTTTTGAACACTTTGGGAATCATGTTTGGGTATGTGACATCTGCTGTGAGTGGTTGTGGGATGAATTCTGTTTCTCATATTTGCTTTCTAGGTTGCATTCAGAATATGATCAAGCAATGAACAACTTGGCTAACATTCTGAAGGATGAAGGAAAACTTCATGAGGCAGAAAGTCTTCTACGGAGAGCTGTACAGATTAGGTACTATGTCTCAGTATGTTTTCCAAGTACAGTATAACCCATGTGCCAGGCACATATGAGACTTGTGAGGCAAAAGTTCAATATGAATTCTCATTTTGTTCTTCTCAAATAAGATTCAGTGAAGTTCCCTGTAGTGCAGGTTTTAAGTACTTATTGTTGATGTTCTGATTTCCTGTCTTTTAATGTGCTAGTTGTTTACACTTCATTGACAGGATTCTGAATAGTGTTTTTGTGGGCTAACTCCAGGGAACTTCTCTGAATTTCATCTGCCTCCTCCCAGTGGAGGGTTTTTTTATTTCATTTTTGGGGTTGGGGGGTCCCTCAGTACTGCTGCCATTAATGAGTCCATTGTACCAGCTCCAGATGAGAGCTGGAGAGAAATCCACCCCAATGCCACTTTGTACACCACAGATTTCATGTGGAACTCCTTGGAATTGGACCTAGAATACCAAAGTGGAAAGCTGGTGCCTTTGTAGTGGAGTTGAAATTTATGTAAAATTCATATAAAAACATTCAGTGCTCTGTTGTAAACTTGTCCATTTTCTGCATAACAGAAATCTTCTGCAGTACAAGGACACTTGAGAATTCCCCTCATCACTGTTACTGATTTATCAGTTTAGGCAGGAAAACAGTACTTTCACTACGCCTGTAAATAATGTCCCTGTAATTTCTAGGATTTAGTAAAATGAGGAGGAATCTTTATAACAAAATCATGTTATCACCTTTCTGTCTCACTGGTCATTTTCTAACTGAATTAGTCTACAATAAGTGTCCTTGGCTGTTATTGTGATACTGTGTCATAACTTCACCATTTTCAGAGTTATTTTCCATACATGTTATGGATGTTGTGTCCAGTAGAAATCTATTTGGTGAACCAAAAGAGCAGTGTAATATCAAACAAACAGGTACTTAGGTGTTGTGACAAAGTGCACATCTTCAGTCTGCTCCTACACTTCCCCCTTCCATCTACTTTGCTACATTCACAGTTGGTTTGTGATAGTGGTCACTAATGACCATCACTTTGGGCTGGGTAGGAATACATCAGCTGGCAGAGAGGCGGAAACCGTACGCACTGTCAACCCCACCGTCACTTACACTTATTTCCATAGCCTGAGAATAGCAATCACACAACTCTTCCTAGTAGTAGAGGTTTAGTAATAGATATTTGTAGAAGATAAGCCACAACATCCATGAACATTGGAAATTATTTGCTTCTTGGACTTTGTCCCTTGTCTCATGTTCTAGAATAATAAAATGTAGTAAACAGTAAATAAAACAGTACGTTCAGGGGGACATGATCAGTCCCTCTCTTCAGATTAAAATGAGAAATATCTACTCAGTTGGGAGTAACTTTAGTTTCAGCTTTTGGATATACGGGTGAGTCAAATTAAAACCTTAAATATTTATATGCATTTAAATATAAACTTTTAAGGTTTTCATTTGACTTTCCCTCGTACATGTCTATAAAAGAGAGTAAATTTAATGTTGAAGATTGACAGTAATTAGCTATGTAAGGCCATTTGGTATTTGAATACACATTGTTATGGTTTGGGACAAACTGAGTTTCTTGCAAGCAGTTTTGTCCACTCCTTACCAGACTTAAGCAGTCTTCAATCTGTCATATGGGTGATTGTAGTGTTCTTTTCTTGATATCAGTGCTCTTGCCTGCACATAATTACATGTAATTTCTGCATCACTCATGTGCAACACATGTTAACAGTTGTGAACTTGTAATTTCTTATGTTTCCTTCATTTTAAATTATTGTTGTATGGTGTATTATTTGAGACAGCAGTCTCATTCTGTCTGGTTGTGCAGTGTAGCCATGAACTAAAATTACATAAATGTGACATCACACTTAACTATTTAGCTAAAGTTTTTAAATTTAAAATTTATTTGCCTGCCATGCTCTTTCTATGTAACAGTTAACTGTGAAACACAAAATGTGTCCATCTAGCACACAAACTAATTTACAGAGGGTGTAAGGTCAACAGCATCAGTATTGTGGTGCTGTTCAGCAACACATTTGCAGCTGCAGGCTGCAACAGACACTATTATTATTATTGTTGCTGTTGCTGCTGCTGTTATCATCATCATCATCATCATCATCTCATCATCTTCCCATTTACATAGCATGTGTTGAAATGTGGGCCTTGATGTTCTGCAGGCCTGACTTTGCTGCAGCATGGATGAATCTGGGTATAGTGTTAGCAGGTCTGAAGCGTCACAGTGAAGCAGAAGCAAGCTATTTCATTGCCCTCACATATCGTAAGAAGTATCCAGACTGTTATTATAATCTAGGAAATCTCGTGAGTGTAAAATTCTTGAATTTGCAGTACTGTCTTTTAAATTTCAGTAACTTTATATAAATGGGTTGGTATAGTTAAGTATATATATATTCAGGAGTTATCCACTTCATATTTCAGGTGGTTACTCACTTTTAGGACAGAATTATTCAGTTCTTCCACTTCACTGAACATATTATCCACTTTCCACGTCATTTTAAAAACCCTGCATTCAGTCCTCTCTTCCTCTCTGCTTTCTTGCACTTACTGTACTGGGATGACTTCACAATGTTTAGAAGGAAAAATTTATTACTCTACTAAATAATGTTATGAGATACCGATTTCCTGAAATATGTATTTCTAACTGAAACACAAAACATCACCAGCAGTACACTATGACACAATCAACTCTCCTTTCCAAGAAACACTGACTGCTATAAGGACATTGGCAATTTTGATGATCAAGATCCCATTGTACCATTGTTGCCAGGAAAGTTTAATCTACCATACTGACTTTTTCCCCAATGTCTTAAACTAATATGGGTAGGAATTACAAAGGTTGGCTTCAGAAAAGTAAGTGCTTTGTAATGTGCATCCATTTCTGACTTGTGTATTGTGTTTAGTGGATAACAGTAAATTACTTAAGTTTTTCTGACAGTTTCAGTTCATTTCAGTGATTGTTTATTAATGTGCTGACTGAACACAAATTTCTGTAATTATTATAAGTAAATCTATACTTTTGAAATATCATGTGCTATAGAATGCAGAAAAAGGAAATGGCATTTCCAACCTCTACTGCAGCAGTCAGCTATTGTCCTTTGAACAAATCTCCTTCAGTATAGTGAAGTCAGTAATCCACTGCACTACAGGAGTACTGTTGGAAAAATTGATTAGAATAGATATTTGTATGGCAGAAATTACATGCAATAAATTTCTGAGCGTCATTTATTTGCATGGTGTAAAACATGCTACACTGCTCAAGATTTTAAAAGACTAGTGACGTACGTTAGCAACTCATATTATAAGTAAGATTTTCGCAGTGTCTCCAGATACCAGAGAGAAGTTCTCACAGGCCATAGTTTGCTCACTTCTTATCTAGAGCCATTCACTTTACCAGAGAGGCTGGTCTTATCCGTAAGTTGAGGTATGGGTATACTTGGTAGGAAATTTTAAAGGAAAAAAGTGTAATGCGGCTACGGTGTGTTAAGAGAGCTGATTGTGTTTTCTTTTTGCTTCTTGAACATAGCAAACACATCATCACAGAACCCTGATTAGAGAATTTTAGTAACTTCTAAATATTCTGATTTAATAAAAACTTACGAATCTTAAGGGCCGAACTTACATAACTCTGTTATATAAATTTGTCCTTGTGGCACATAGTTGGTGTGGACTCGTGTCATCTCTATATAACAAGGGTTGGAAGTTACAGTTGGGGGATCTCATCATAACAAACTGGGGTTGTAGTGAGAGGAGACATTTGTGACTTCATGTGAGTTGTATGAATAGATCATTGTAGAAGGGCCAGTGTACCAAGATGTTGTAGTGCTAAAATTACAGAACTTGTTCAGAGCCGTAAGAATTACTGTTAAGCACTGTAGAGCTGGCAGAGGTAAGTATTGCAATGTATTTGTCATAGTGTGAAATTTCTGCCAATATATATTGTGATACACATTATGACACTGTAGGCTGATGGGTCTTTACCAGTTTCATAGACCACAATATAAACCTTGATGGACATACAAACCTCAGATCTGTTCGTGTCTCTCCCCACCCCCACCCATTTTGACTCTGCTAGGTGTATAGACAGGTTTTTTTTAGGCTTGTGTATGATCATTTTACATATGCAAGTTACAAACTTAGGTATGACTTTGTTACTTTGCAATATAAAACACTGTTACAACAAATTATGTGAAATAGACGAAGATGTTTTTTTGTGTTTTGTAACAGTACTTAGAGCAACAGCGGTATGATGATGCATACAGAGCATGGAGAAATGCCACAGCCTTAAAACCAACTCATACTGTTGCCTGGAGCAACATGATCATCATGCTTGACAGTATTGGTATGTTTCCTACCTGACAGCTTCCTGTAGTTTATGAAAATTAGCATATTATGAATAACATTACAAAATTTGTAATTAATAAACACGAGATTTCAATTTGTCATGTAAAATTTAACACAGTGTGATTGAATTTCACAGAAAAGTACTGTTCTGAAGGGAAGGATTTTCTTGTTTCTGTGTTATAAAAGAGTCATTGTAAATTTTTTTTGTGTAGTTATGAGTTTTTACAATTTCCCAATTTGAACAGGACAAATGGATAAAGCAGAGAGCATTGCACAGGAAGCGCTGACCATTCTTCCACAAGAACCTTCACTTCACTTTAATCTCGCCAATACTCTAGGCAAAGGTGGCCGCTTTGCTGAAGCAGAAAAACATTTTATGGAGGCAGTTGGTCTGGATATGAAGAATGCTGTTTATTACACCAACCTAGGTGAGTCTCAGACTCGTGATGATTCCTAATTTTCATCTGTTGCTTTGAAAGTGAAACTTTAACTTCTGCTAGCATCCCATTAGTGCCAAATGCACAGAGCTTTTTTTGTCTTTGGGAACTGGAAAAGAAGCGTATTGTGACAGTATGTTTATGTATATCAATTTTATGTAAATGGTATGTAATAGAATATATCAGCCCTCCTACTTTTCAGTCATTTGTCATACTTGTATGAATGGCGTGAAATAGTATGGCATTTGTGACATGTAGATTGATCACTGACAATAGATAACCATCTCACTGACATAATATTATTGATACTGTAAAACTCTCATATGACATTTCTGGAAAAATCCAATTAATTTTGCTTATTGAGCAGGAAAACATGTTAAATGAAGAAACACAAAAATGACATTATTTTGTATTCCATGTAAACTCTGCATTAAAGGATACATTTTCACCATCAAATCACATTTCATATCTTACATTCTTTAATGTTTTTGACACATCCTAAACACACACCAAGATTTTTTACAAGCACGGTTGGTAGATGAAGAGTCCTTTCTTACCAGAACTGTAACATAAGTACCATTTCTACCTTACCATGTTCTGCTCTTTTCACCTTTTTCTGGCTCACATGTTCACTTGTAGACTGAGTACTGTTCTTGTTCTCAATTGACACAGAAATCCAAAGTTATTTGAGTGATATTTTTGCAAGGAAAATGTTAAATTGCATCCACTTTGTTTGTAATATCTAGCATTTCTGAAATTGAGAGCATCTTGCATTCTATGACAGCTATTGATGTAGTAGCCTTGCTGATGACATGTTCAATAATTAATGCCTGTAAATGACAAAAGCTGTACATGTATTAGCAGTTTGAAGGAAACATACAAAGACTGTAAATTCTTCACACACAATACTGGAAGTAAAGGAAAACAGTTACAATCACAATGTGCTTCATTAAAAACCTGTGGTTATTTGTGCTGCAGGTAACACAACACACACAATGACAGTGCATTACACCACATGAAATTCATTTGTGGAAAATGATGGCAGGACAGTCAGAGTGTGGTGACATCATTTCCAGCCAAACATTGCCTCAGATTAACATTGAGTTGCTTATGTGCACCTCTGAGTAGTATAGAATATTAACTGAGTATATTTTTATTCCATTTTATTGTTATAATGTTGAGGTATCTTAAAAGAACAAGCTGACTTTTGCTTCTTGGATATTATGAACTGAAAATATGTTATTTAGGAGTGCTGTATCACCGCTGGAAGAAATACGACAAGGCAGAACGATTGTACCAGAAAGCTCTGGAAATAAATCCAAAGCTTCAGAGTGCCAAGGATAACATGGTTCTCCTGCACAAGGCTCAAAATAGAATGGCAAATCAGCAGTGATGCATTGCATCCGTCTCATCCTTACTGTCCGGAAAGTTGTTGTATGAAACAGATTATCATTCAGACCACTTTGGTCAACCTGATGAGTATTGTCATAATTTTGTTCTGTCTTGCACACTTGAAGTAAGAACGTTAGGATTAACCTTTCCATTGTTATAACAGAAATCTCTCTGTGGTACATTTGGTGGAAAAACCTATTAACTTGTCAGTGTACTTGGATCATAACAGCTATTCATTGAGATGAAAGAAATAGAAAATGGGATCAATATAAGGAGCAGTGATACTACATATGCGTATTATGTCATTTGAGATCTTTCTGCAGCAACTAGGCTAAGACAGTGAGGACAGCATGCAGAGCTTGAATTGTACTCTGGTTGGCATTCAGGGTTTTTTATTGTGTACAGCTTCTGTTATTTGTTTGTGTGTGCAGTCATTTGTATCCTTTTAAGGGAACAGTTTTGAAACATAAGAGCTATGGTGCTGGAAATATTGTTTTGTAAACACCGACCACAATCGGCACAAGTGCCTGTAAAATATTCATGTGTGCTCATTCTTATAATTTTATGTTTATGTGAATACCTAAACTGAACTGACCACTTAGATTTCCCAGAAGTCTGACTGAAAGGAGAAACAGATGTTGGTAATGTTACATAGTAATTCACAAAAGAGTGAAATCGATGTTGTATGATACATGTACTTTGGTAGTTACGTATTCTCTCCCATACTAGTTATATATCATGCCCATTTATCAACTGAGCATTTCTTACAGCAGAGTACTATCTGTATGATTGTGTGAACATATTCTGAAAAGTGACCAAGATGTTTGGAAATGGTGGAATATTGGTATTAATACTAAGCTGTTTCCCTGCTGTCACATGCAGACATTATGCAGGTGATACTGCTCTGCAGAGTGATTCAACAATTTATTCCAGCTTAGGTATTAATCTCATTGGTTTTTCATCAAGAATACCTCTGTCAGCACTGCCATTTTCTTTTATAGACATGGTGTTCTTGAAAATGATATGACATGGAACATGAAACTACTCTTTCTTCATGGACTGTTTTGTCGTGCACTGCATTACCAATGCTAAATAGATAAATCAGTTAGCATCCCAGTATTTGTGCATATATTGGTGCCATGTAGTGTAAATGGCAGCCCGTTAAAGAAAAAAAATTGTCTTTAAATAAATGTGTGTGTGTGTATAGGAGTAAGTGATTAGATTGCAGCACTTCTAAAGAATTGCTGTGACTTCTTTCACTTGTCTGTCCTATTGAAATGATCTCCTCAGTATTGGACTATGTTTGCAGTTGATATGGTTTGTCACCCAAGAAGATTTTATCACATGTAATTTACCTTGAAAGCTTGAAGACTGAATAAGACCTACATCATTTATTTGCAATACAGGGTGAGCATAAAATCTTTCCCTGATTACAAACATGTATTACAAGAAAACTAAGTGGAATACAAACATATTTTTTACCATTACGTAAGTTAGTTTCTAAAATTTTATGTCATGTGTTTATTGTTAACATTTGGTTTTTGGATGCAACATTTCCAAACAGGTGGATTGGGAGAGATGGTCCAACACCCTGGCCACCACAATCGCCAGATATCACCCCCTTTGACTTCTTTTTATGGGAGTATGTTAAGGACAAAGTGTTTTCGACACCAGTTCTAGATATTACAAATTTGAAGGCAAGAATAACAGACGCTTTTGCTACAATAACTGAAGACATGTTGGAGAACACATGGAGAGAAGTTGATTATTGATTAGTTGTTCTCCGTGCAACAAAAGGAGCACATGTTGAAGTGTACTAATGCGTTGTAAAAAGAACTTCTTGAGTTACATTTAAAAAAATATGTTTGTATTCCACGTACAGTAGTTTTCTTGTAATAAATGTTTGTAATCAGGGAAAGACTTTATGCTCACCCTGTACTTTCAGATATGAATGGATATT
>Ga0136643_10007292_pt1 | contig 15973 bp, 16 predicted proteins | sample TergutLab28metaG_FD_96883 | JGI IMG/M metagenome (GOLD analysis project Ga0136643, IMG submission 96883) | Labiotermes labralis P1 segment gut microbial communities from Petit-Saut dam, French Guiana - Lab288 P1 (version 3) (version 3) | ecosystem: Host-associated > Arthropoda: Insects >... | reverse complement strand
TTTTACATGTAAACAAAACATGAAATTGGTTACTACTAGATTTAAGTCGGGAGGGCTACGTGAGAAGCATGTAGTGGCAACTTGGAATCTTGGGAACCATCTCAGCATTTGCTTATAGACACAGGGAAACCAAGAAAAACCTGTATCGAGGTGGCCGGTCGCAGGACCTTTTGTAGTCTCATGATCATAACTAAACATATCAGTTTTTAAAGTAAAGCTGTCCCTGCCCACATGACATTACGAGCAAATTGCACTCAGGAGTTGCCTGCTACCATTGGATCTTTTGTATGTCTTTTTGCTGTCAAATAACACAGAGATTGAAATGCACATGGCTGTAGGCCTAATTTTTGTTTTGTGTTGTTTGCATGTGAGTCTGTTTCATTAAGGGAAGACCATAGAGTGAGAGCTAACATGGAGAGAGTGACGGGACTGGAGAAAACTGCATGATGAAGAGCTTCATGATCTGTACTGCTTGCCAGATATTGTTTGGGTAATCAGATAAAACAAGATGAAATGGGCAGGGCATGTGGGATGCAGAGGGGAGATGAGAAATGCATACAGGGTTTTGGTACAAAGGCCTGAAGGAAAGAGACCACTTGGAAGACCTAGACATAGGTGGAAGAATAATATTAAAATGGATATTAAAGAAACAGAATGTGAGGGCATGGAGTTGATTCATCTGTCTTTAGATAGGATAAAGGTAAATGTGCATGCCATGATGGCATATAGAGGGATCGGAGGTGAGGGGTCTGCTCATTCTTAACCTCAGCACTAGATGGCAGTGAATAGTCAGCTTCACGCCCTGCCCAACTTACGCATGGGAGAGAACCTCAAAATAGGAGGCTGGGTGGGCCCCACAGCTGATCTGGGCATTTTGGGGAAGAGAAAGTCTTTTGCCCCAACTGAGAATCGAACCCTGGACTGCCCAGTCCATAGCCTAGTCACTTTGCTAACTACACTATCCTGGCTTCCGGTGTAGGATAGGGACAGGAACAGTATAGGACCAACAGTTAGTGACTTGTTGGGTGAGGAGGTGGGGCACCGAGGAGGGAAGAGAATGCTGGGAGTACTAGTCGATTCATGTCCGCATGTGGTAAGCACCTGTCCCTGGTTAATTCATGTCTGCATGTGGTAAGCGCCTGTCCCCTTGTTTAATTCATGTCTGCATGTGGTAAGCACCTGTCCCTGGTGAATTCATGCCTGCATGTGGTAAGCTAATGTCCCTGGTTAATACATGTCTGCGTTTGGTAAACAACTGTCCCTGGTTAATATATGTCTGCATGTGGTAAGCACCTGTCCCTGCTTAATACATGTCTGCATGTGGTAAGCACCTGTCCCAAATACACTGGCTGCTATAACAATTGAAAAGAGACTTTGTAGTGCCTAGATGGTAAACACTTGCACAGATAGTAGTTGTTGATGCATGCCACCTCACCAGGCAGAAATCCTAAACCACACAATCTGCATTCCTTAAATACCTTTCACGATTCATGTGTTCAGTCTTAGATTTTAGTGGGCTCTTGAGAACGTTGGGGTTCTGTGAAGTATGGGAATTTCTTGACTGGCTGAGGAACTGTTAGCCTCTTTAGAAGGACTTTGCTGCCTGGAGGTGTCCTGCTTACTTATGGCAACTGAATTTGTTTTCACTGCTGATGGCAGTATTGTCAGAATGTTGGTGATGCTGTTGTATAAGGCCATTACTTTATCTGCTTACTGTCGGTTGCTACTGCCTGTCAGCTCATTTATCACATTAACAGTGTCCATCTGCTTCAGGTCACGGTTGGGGTGCCAGATTGTAATGAGTAAAGACCTCGATGGACTGGAGGTACACGTTCCAGCTTCAGTTAATGATGCTCGCACCTAAAGTCTCTAGGCCTGGTTTGTTGTTAAGGCCTCATGCTGTGACCCCGCAACGCACCACCTCAAGTGACACACTGCGCACTAGCACAGTGTTCAGGGTCCACAATGGATGTGAGCAGAATAATTACCACAAACTGTTGTAAATTTTTTAAAGCATTGAGTTTGCAACTATATGTACAGATATATTTGTTATTAAAGTAGCATGTTTACAGTAACTTTTGTTCATGATCGATGTGTGCATGTGGATGCCAGTAGTTGGCAGGCAGCTGATGGATTTTCCATCATTTGGCCCTTCCCTTCCCACTGTATCACTCTAAGTCTTCATTGCCATCTGACAGGTGGCAGAGCATGGTGCAAATGTACAGCTTTGAGGGGTTAGAAAAGGTAAAGTTGTCCCTGTGTATGCCATGGAAGCACATAAGGGAGTAGCTGCACCTGTCCTTGATCTCTGCATTAAATTGAGGTGAGCAGTCAGACTTACACCTTTGATATTCATTGAGTAAGAGGCTGGTTGGTTCACACAACCGGTGTGGACATCCTGAACAAAAAAAAACTTGCTGACTGCAGTGTAGCCGCATACCAACTGCGCGATGTCTTCATTACTACTGAGGAGGTAAGGGAGTTTGTTGGAGGGGTAGGGATGGAGATAGTGATTATTTGCTTGTGTCAAGTTTTAACAGTGAATGTGCTAATAAAATATGTCTTCCAGAATAGAAGAAAATAGATAAAAATTGCAGTGAAACAAATTAAAAATTAGAATTATTATAATGAAATAAATAAGTGTAAAATAATGAACAAAACAAACTGAGGTTGGATGATGATGGTGACCATGATGTGGCTGCTGGTGACAACAGGAATGTTATGTTGATGTATTGTTATAATTTATGTGACAAATATTGTGTGTCACTGTCTGTTGGTTTGCTTGTTGTGTTAACAAAGCCTGCTGATGCTCACCAGCAATCAACAAACAGTTCTGTTAGCTGCAGTAACAACCTGTAATGTAAGGGTTGCTGAAATAAAAATTATTCTCTTATAACCCTGGGCAGAGGGAGAGAGAGAGTCAAGAATAGTCTGCAGGGGCAGTCTGGCAGACATCATGTCAACAGGAACACATGGATCATGGCCAGTTTGGCAGGGACCATGTCAATGCAGCAGCACATGGATCATGGCCAGTCTGGCAGGCATCATGTTGACACAGCAGCACATGGATCATCTCTACACAACACCTCTTGGCCTTCAGCTGCTGGAAGCCCTGCATAACTTGGGTTGTGGCATCTTTTCTAGTCCAGATGATCAATATTTTTGGATAAAAGAACTATAAGGCCATGAGCTGATGTACTGCCTCTTGTTATAGACAAAATGGAAACATTTGTGACAATTAAGAATGAAAGATTTGAGTTTTCACTTTGGTGGTGCTGAGGATTCAGTTCTTCTCGGATGAGGCACTGTGTCATTGGGTGAGTGGCACTTTGTATTTAGAAGAATCGTAATGCCTTCATCTTTGGGTTCAAGCAGGCCAAGAAGTAAAATGCTCTGATCCTTTGAAACGTGGAGAAATATCCAGTGATATGGTGTCACATCACACATGACACATCCTGAAATACAGAAATGTACTGTCTACACAAGACAGCCAATGCTAACATGATCAGTGTACTGTGCAGCAACGAAGTTACGCTCTGATGTTCCATTTAACATTAAAATCTTGAACCGTGATGTACAAATACTGAAGCTGCCACCAACAGGTTAGGCTTGTTGCTCAGCTGAATCCTACTCCACAGAAGTGTGCATATTATTAATTCTTTAAACTGCCTCCTACACCTTTGGTCTGTATAATATAATGTTATTGCATGTGGGATAGCTCAGTATTGTGACCTGGGGGATCTGGGGTTTGATTCGTTTGCAAGGGAAAGGGCTTTTTTTTCTCTACTCCAAAGTGTCCATCTTTGAAACAAACCCAGCCTCGTATTTAATGGGAACCAGGAGTAAAGCAGGTGGGGTGTGATGTTGACCACTCACCTCCATGTATTGCACCTCTGCTCCCTGTTGTGGGCAGGGCAACTGTATCTTTGTTGTAAACAATATCACAATATGGTACCTTACAGTGTGTCTACAAACTCTGTAGTTCACATTTGTAATGTACTGTCTTGTATTTGTACTTTGATGTTCTGCATCCTTATGTTATAACGGGTCTATAGACACACAAATCAATTCTAAATTTATAGGGCATATCGCATATAGGAACATGTATGATATGCCCCATAATACACTCTCAGATCAACTAACCAACTTCCTGACACAGCTAACTGTTTCTCTGCTAGCCAAGCAATACCCCGCATTTTGTGGAACCAAAATGTTCATTACCTTGTTCACAACAGCCAGACATGTGTCTCTATCCTGAGTGAAATTAATTCAACCCACACCCTCCTCATATTTCTTTAAGATCCAGTTTGGTATTATCCACCCATCTGTGCCTAGTCCTTGCAAGTGGTCTCTTTCCTTCAGTTTTCCCCACCAAAGCCCCGTATGTACCTCGCCTCTCCATCATATGTGCCCCATGCCGTACACTTCTCATCCTCTTTAATTTGTTTATGTGAGTAATATTGGCAAGGAGTACAAATCTTGAAGATCCTGATTGAAAACTTTTCTCCAGTCACATGGTACTTCCTTTGTTTTGCACTCGAATGTTGTGAAGAGTAATAAAACTGTGATGTGGTGTTTCTGTTTGTGTTGACCCAGACTGTCTTTAACTGAAATTTTGATATTGTCCGTAACATTTTCCCTAGCGCTACTGATGCAACTACTGTCGTTAGCATTCATCATGGCTGCCAACCTGTCTGCAGTTGTAAGGCAACTATATCACATTAAACCTAAAGTGGGACACCCAATTGTGATCTTTATGTTTAGATTTGAGTAAATTATTTTATATTATTAAATCATTAGAAGAAATTGTGAACCATATGATAAGGAGTGTTTATTATACAAATTTTCAGTCATGTCTGAGGTATGGGATAATTTCTGGAGGTGGGGATTATGAGAGTAAAAACATACAGTGCAAACAAAAAAAAAAGGTCATTCTAGTAATTAGTGGTGTTAGTTAAATGTATGTCATGTAGAGAGGTATTGAAGGATCATGATATACTCACAGTGGCTTTTTTATATGTATATACTGCTTATATTACTGTACAAGGAATTTCCCCAGAAGATTATTCCGTAATTAATAATAGAATGGAAGTAAGAATGGTGAACCATCTTCGAGGTATCCAGTGTCACGAAAGGTTTAAAGGCTCTAACCGCTAGACAAGGCACACTTAATTTCATTGCAATATGGCTTTTCCACGTTAATGTATTAACAATCACTATTTCTAAAAATTTTATGTTGTATTGGATTGTATATTGTTAACACATCCAACACTGTTGGGGAATATGTGAACTATTTTTAATTAAAAATTGTATGAGACTAGTTTTCTCAAAATTCAGTGACAACAAGTGTGCTTTAAACCAGTTACAAATATATTTAAATGCCCCATTGATGTCTTTTGTACGCTTAGTAGGATTTGGGCTAGTGATGATTAGACTTGTATTATCTTTAAATAAAACTAATTTGGATTTATTGTTGTTATTTGTAGTATTTGTTGTTTTTGTTATGTCATTAATATAAAGCAAGAACGACAATGGTCCAAATACTGAATCTTGCAGTACACCATGCTTTACTATTTCCAAACTGGAGCAAGATTTATAGTCATTATTTACTAGTTTAACCCTCTGATGTCTCTCGTCTAAATAGGATTGAATTAGGGAGTAAAATGTACCTGTTATACCATAATTTTGATGGCAAGGTACTTTGATGAATGCAGTCAAAAGCCTTATTGAGGTCACAGATAATACCCCCAATTATGTTTTTATTATTTAAAGCATTTAATATATCTGAAATAAGGCTGTAAGAGGCCGCTTCTTTTGATAATTTAGATATAAAGCCAAATTCTTCCTTAACCAATATATTATTATTCTTTATGTGTTCCAAAAGTCTTATATATATATATATATATATATATATATATATATATATACATATATATATATAAAACCTTTTCAAAAACTTTTGAAAAAGAAGGTAGAAGTGAGATGGGTCTGTAATTGGCTGTATTATTTTTATCACCTTTTTTGTGCAGTGGTTTTTATCTCAGAATATTTTACACACAATGGGAAGAATCCTGTTGCTAATACTTTCTTGCAAACGTAATGAAGGGGAGAACTGATATAAGGAGAACTAATTTTTAATATTTGTGTTGATATTTTGTCATAACCATATTAATTTTTTGTGTTTAGGGAATTAATTTTATCTATTTCCTGAGTTGATTTGTTCCTATATTTTATATCTGGTAATACATCAGTAAATAATTGTGACAAGTAATGTAAGGGATTTGTGTCTTTATTATGATTATTACTGTTTTTTATATTTAGAATAATTTTATCAGCTATTGAAATGAAAAAAATATTGAAGGAATCAGAAATATCTTGATAGTCATAACTTCATAACTTTCATCATTACCACTACTAAAACAAAAAAATCTTACCTGCCCTGTTGTTTTCAGTTTTAATAACAGTCTACATTGTTTTAGTTTTATTGTTAGAAGCTAATATTCGCTTATTGTACCAAGTTTTATTTAGCTTTTTTGATAGCTTTAGTCAGACTTTTACAGTATGATTTGTAACTAGTTTTTAATACTAAATCAGTGCTACTCCTACTAAGTAAATGTAGATTATTTTTATGTTGCAACATAGCTGTAATTTCATCTGTTATCTAAGGCTTTGTATTGGTTTTCTTATTGAATTTCTTAATAGGGAAGCTTGAATAAAATATTCAAAGATAAGAGTTGAGAAAAGAATTAAATAAAATATCAATGTCATTACCATTATCACTGTTATTATTATCCCATAATTCATTCATTCATTACTTACTTACTTACTAACTTATTGCATGGAGCAGAGTCCTTCTTGAGAAGCTAATCGGTTCTCAGCTAGTCAAGATTTTCCCTGCATTTTATGGAACCCGAAGGTTCATTACCGCATTCACAAGTGCCTGCCACCTGTCCCTGTCCTGAGCCACATCAATCCAGTCCATGCCCTCACATCCCATTTCCTGATGATCATCTTAATATTATCCTCCCATCTACACCTGAGTCTTCCAAGTGATCTCTTTCCCTTAGGTTTCCCCACTTAAACCCTATGTCCACCTCTGCTGTCCGCCAGGTGTGCTACATACCCCGCCTATCTCAGTCTTCTCTTTTGATGTGATCACGTGAACAATATTGGGTGAGGAATACAGATCATTAAGTTCCCCATTATGTAGTTTTTTCCATCCCCAGTTACCTCATCCCTCTTAGGCCAAAATTCTCTCCTCAACACCCTATTTTCAAACATCCTCAGCCTACGTTCCTCCCTCAATATGAGCGACCAAGTTTCACACCCATACAAAACAACATGCAAAATTATATTTCCATATATTTTAATCTTTGAATTTCTGGATAGCAAACTGGATGGCAAAAGATTCTGCACCGAATGATAGCTAGCATCCCCTGACTTCAATCTGCTCTTAATTTCTCCCTGAATAGAATTTTGATCTGTTAAGGTTGTACCAATATATTTGACCTGTTCCACCCTTTCAAAGGAATTATCCTCAATCTTTATATTGTGACTTCGTGCTGCATTCTGATCTCTAGAAATGAGCATGTGCATAGTCTTATCAACATTTACTTCTAGTCTGTTCTCCTTGCTGGCAACTACTGAAGTGTATGTGTTTTTCTTTGTAGTATGTATGCTTCCACCCAATATATTAACATCATTAGTGCAAACAAAAAGTTGATGTGTACTATTTAATTTCAAGTCATCCTGGTTTATCTGAACCCTCCTAATGGCATACTCTAAAGCAAAGTTGAAAAGTAATGGTGATAATGCATCTCCTTGTTTCAAACCATTCCTAATAGGGAATAAGTCAGACAAATCCTCGCCTACCCAGACTCTGTTACAGGTTTCAATCAGGTACATTTTATTATATTCTTATCAGTGTCATGGGGATACCAAAGTCAATGAAAATGTTATACAAGACCTCCCTCCTAACTGAATCATAAGCCTTTTTGAAGTCTATACACAGCTGATGCACTGTTTCATTGTATTCCCATTTTTTTTAAGCGTTTGACAAGTGCAGAATATATAATAAGTATTTGATCTGTTGAATAAAAAACGACATTGATGATCCCCAGTAATTTCCTGTGTGTATGGAGTTAATCTTGACAGCAGGATGTCAGATAAAATTTTGTATGTAGTTGACGAAAGTGATATGCCTCTATAATTACAACAATCTGTTTTATCGCCCTTCTTATAAATACGTACAATCCCATAATACAGAGCTTAATTTAATTTGGAATTGTATTACTGAGCTTTTATTTTTATCCAGAATAGTTTTAGAGTAGCGTGTTTGTTTTGGTAGATTTATTTCATTAATTGTTAAAAGCTGGGTACCGTGATCTGACAGCCAATTAGCCAGGGGAGTAATAAGGAATCAGTGTAATTGCTATCAAAAATATTATCCAAAGTTTCGTAAATTAATTTAATAATTAATTCATTCATAGTACGTTTATTGATTTTTCTTATAGTTTGAATTTGACAATTGTGTGTCTGCAGTTGAATGTCATTTATTACTATAATTTGAGCGCCATGGTTTGACAGCCCATTCAAGAGGGATAGTTTTGAGAAATACCAGTAAATATAGTTGAGGTATAACATTAATTTGTATTCGGTATTTACTGTCCCTTTGTCGTCCCCCCACACACCACATTACTTTTTTAACATTGCTTTTATGCGGCGCGTCGGTACACGGATTATTGATTTCCTGAAAAATATTTGCCAGAGCGTATAGGTCGTTTTACTCAAAGATGATCTGTACCAGTGAGTATGATAAAGAAGGGAAGATCAATCATCGTCCGTGGGACTGCGGGCCAATGCGAGTTAGAATTTTAGGTCGGCCATATTTGTTGGTATTGTGTGGGAAATGTCTCTGTTCAAGAAACCGAAGAAAAATATAAGACCAAGAGTTATTGGCGGTATTGAAGATGAAGAATTAGACGAAAATGAAAAGAAGGTGGAGGTGGAAGAAGAGGACAATATTGCCCAACCACAATCCAATGCAGCACCAAAAATGAAGGTCAAGAATAAGGATAGACGTAAACAAAGTGTTCTCAGTTTTGAAGAAGAATTGAATGAAGGTACGCAATATATGTTGTGGAATAAGAGATAAGGAACTTCATTCAGATGTAATTGAAATTTATGCAGTCGCATTTCGGAGACAACCTGAGTGGCGTGAATTGAGGGTCTCATCAGAACATTAAAATAGGCTGTGGCCACATGCAACATCCTTTGCAGTTGATCTTCACAGCAATATGCTATTGACCACTCAGTATGGAATAGAATAGAATAGAATTTAGTTACATTCCATAGCTTATTCCTTGACCCAAGCCAAAGGACGTGGAACATGCTATAGTGGATGTGCAAAAACGTATTTCACAAAAGTTGAAGTAGCAGACTTCCACCATTGTAAATGTAAATGCAGTACGGTCTATTTTTGAACGCTGTGTAACATGACATAATACAGACTTGAAAGTTATTTGAGATACAAACAACCAGGACCAGCATGTAACTTGTACTTTTAAAACTCTTTACAAATACCGTTAAGAGTTGACAAACAGTATGATACCAGTCAAGGCATGTGCTAGTCTGATAAATGTTTTATGTATGTCCTTATGTAGCTGAAGGATTTTTAATTGAGGTGAATTCATCAATGGAGTAAAAGGAGTGAGATAAGAGATGCCCCTTTTAATGCTGGATTGAGTAGCTCTCCATCATGATTTAATCTTTTAATTGTAGATGGAAGATGTATGATATGTAATGAGGTTAGAGTTTTGTTTATGAAGGTCATATTTATGTTTAAATTGTGTAAATATGGATTTGTTTGGGTTTTCTGAAGTTTTCTAGACAAAATGATAGTATTACTAATTTAAGACGTTCATGCAGTAACCTGTGGTACCATTGATGGTGATAGTAATTGAAAGAGTTCATGCAGTATCCTATGGTAACAGATGATGGTGATACTGATTGAAGGAGCTCATGCAGTATCTTATGGTAACCAATGGTAGTGGAATTAATTGATGGAGTTCATGCAGTGTCCTATGGTAACAAATGATAGTGATACTAATTGAAGGAGTTCATGCAGTGTCCTATGGTAACAAATGATAATGCTGCTAATTGAAGGAGTTCATGCAGTATGCAATGGTTACAAATTATAGTGATACTAATTTAAGAAGTTTGTACAATATTTCTAAAAGGAAGGAAATAATAACACCTAAAAAGGGATGTTTTAAACAATGTCTTATTTTTTTTAGCTGATGATGGAGAAGTTTTCCAGGTAAAGAAATCAACACAGAGTAAGAAGATAATGAAGCTACTTGACAGAGAGAGGAAGAAGAAAAAGGAGGTGAAGAAGGAAGGAGAGAAAATTGAAGCTGCGGAATGTGAAGACAAAGTGGAGGATGCATCGGACCTAGTGGTAAAGCACACATCATTGGTGTTTGTGTACTAATAGTGTACTAGAATTGGGTCGGGTAGAGAATGTGGTGGGTGGGGGTTCAAGTTGACCACTTGCCCCGCTACTGTGTAATATTGCTGTCTGTGAACAGCAGTGATACACAAAGCAAAACCTGAGATACTGAATGGTAGTTAGATCACAACTGCTGGGATTAGGGCAGGACATAGGTGCAAGGAGGCTGTGTGGCAGATGTATGATGGGAGGAACTGTGTTCATTCTTTCCCTGACCCAGCTTTAGAGGTCAGTGCATGATGCCATTGTGTGTGTTTGTCCTGCTGGAATTAGTTGTTTGCTGAACTGCTGAATGTGTGATGATTTGTGATACTTCAGCTTTGTATGGATTTGAAGGTGGTGTTGAAGCCGACCCATAAGACAGTGGGCCACATTCTGAATGGACGTGCTGCAGAAGTTGCAGGCTGTGAGGATGTCAGTTCTTCAGACGAGGATGATGATGCCATTCACCCCCGATTCGCACGTCCTGACAATATGAAACTTCTGTTGGAAAGTATGTGTGGAGCACACGTGTGTGTGATCCTGTCAGGGTTTGGCACATTGTTACACAATTCCAGCTAACACTGCTGAATGTGTACTGTGTAGGCTGCTGAGTTTTGAAACTGAATGTTACATTAGGGGAAACCTTAAATTGGCGAATGTTATATGGGTGTTACACTGTATTGTGCCTGAAAGACGATCTTGTGTTTTAGATTCATATATTCTGAGATGGGACATTGTATCATTGGATAAGTGGTTCTTGATGATTTGAAGGAATGTGGTACCTGCATATAGCGTCTAGCAGTTGTTATTGTTGGACTTATTGCTTGACTCTTGAAGCTGAGGGCACCGTAATTCTATGAAACATCAGGAACTGCTTTCCCAGCCACACAGCATAACATCCTAGAAGGCATGAGACCCCAGCAGCACTGCTGTGAGAACCTAAAATCTTGGGGCGTATCTACTTCATCCAGTATTTTTATTTGTTTATTTATGGTTTATTTAATTATACTCCATAAATCAGTTTGTGTAATGTCAGGTGTAAAATACAGCTGTGATGTATAGTGTGGTAAGATGCGGCCTTGGCCTGCACTATTGTAAGATGCTGCCATATCCTACACTATGGTAAAATGCAGCTATGTGGTAAACTGCAGCTGTGGCGTGCACTGTGGTAAGATGCAGCTGTGTGGTAAGATGTGGCTGTGGCATGCATTGTGATAAGATGCAGCTGTGTCTTGTACCGTAGTAAAATACAGCTGTGTCCTGCACTTTGATAAGATGCAGCTGTTTCCTGCACTGTAGTAAAATACAGCTGTGTGGTAAGATGTGGCTGTGGCCAGCACTGTGCTAAGATGTGGCTGTATCCAGCACTGCGTTAAGATACGGCTGTACCCTGCACTGTGGTAAAATGCAGCTGTGTGGTAAGATGTGGTTGTGGCCTGCACTGCGATAAGATGTGGCTGTATCCTGCACTGTGGTAAGATGTGGCTGTGGTCTGCACTGCGGTAAGTTACAGCTGTACCCTGCACTGTGGTAAAATGCAGCTGTGTGGTAAGATGCGGTTGTGGCCTGCACTGCAATAAGATGTGGCTGTATCCTGCACTGTGGTAAGATGCAGCTGTGTTGTAAGATGAGGTTGTGGTCTGCACTGTGATAAGATGTGGGTGTGGCACTCTCTTAACTTTTGCGTGGTGGTACTGTGTTGTGTAGTTGACACACATTGATTTTTTTTTTATTGTGGTTTTCTTTTAGCGTTCTTACATGTACTGTATGTTAGTCATAAGCTAAATTTACTCATGCTTAGTTCTCGCCTCTTTTAAGACCAGGCATGGGAGGAATATACTTTCCTTCCATTTCTTTTTTGTTTATAACTGGACTCGTTAAGTGTATCGCGCGAGCAGTGTGTGGAGCAACACATGTAACAATAGGTGCTTTGTTCTGTGGGAGCAGTCTGCTGCGTAGCTCGAACTGTGTCTGAGCAACAGAGTATGAAGCTGGACAGTCAATCAGTGCGAACGGTAATGAAGAGTCCACTGACGGGAATTGTCACTTATACATTTTAGTTGTAAATGCTATTACTCCATACTCTTGCACAATAAAACTCCAATATATTTTACTTGGGGATTATTGAGTGTGTGTGCGACCTGCCCAACTCCCCGTCTTAACCAGAGTTACGAGCTCCGTCCTCCCTGGGAACAACATCTAAGATATGTTCCTCGTCGGGGTCCGCAACGGATACAACAACTGAACACAGTATTGAACAGCTTCAGCTGGGCTTGCTGATGTCTGGATGAGATTTTAACAGGGGATCATTTAAATACAAGGCAGCAGTATTACCCACTTAACCACACTGTATAGTGGTCAAGGTTTTTTTTAAAAAGAAAATAATGAAATAGTGCAGATGTGTGCTAGGTTTTAGGTTCTCACAGTGGTGTTAGGATTTGAGTGTTCTGGGATATATTCATGTATTATCCAAGAAGACTCATATCTCCATTGAAACATTTTGTTTGTAACAACAGTCATGCTGATGTGCGTTGCTGCTGAACAATGTTTTGTTATAAGGTGTAGTTGCACCATGTTGTGAACACTGGATGTGTAGAACTCCTGCTAAGCAATGGACCAGAGGTGTGCATGTTCCACAAACTGACATTCTTTTGCTGTTGGCCTTAAGAATTGCTTCAACTTGCGCACTTTTTAGAGGCCCTTCGAGTTCATTTGTGGCTTTTGTATTTAGAAAGCCCTTTGACCCTGCACCATTGTCATCCCTGTCTAAGTTGGTTTTATTTTATCCTTTACCCATTGTATTTAAAGTGCTAACAAATCTTGTCTGTGGCATGGTTTTTATATCAGTATTAAACTTTGTGACATTTCAGTACGTTTCCTATGTTAGAGGGGCCCACACCATTTTAATATTGTGATGTTAGTAGGAGCAAGAGCTTTAGGTTACCAACCCTGATTAAAATTGTAACTTATGTAGTGCACTTGATTATTATTTTGTGTACCCTCCTGAACTGGTGAGAACAGCGTTGACCTTGACACCATTGGTAGGGCTGTTCTGTCCTGTCATAAACATGTTTTTTTTACTGTATCAGACATTGTCCACTGGTTGCCATTCTTGAATTGGTTGAAGATGAACTCTAAGCATCTATATTTAAAAATGACAGTTTTCATATGACCTGCTTCACCATCTCTGCAATCTTGCATTGGTCAGGCGGAGAGGCCACTGCATGTTGCAGTGAGGCATTAGGAATGGCTGCATTGCACTGCTGGATTTACTGTTGTAGATTATGGACACTGGCTGAGTGTGTCTGCTTACACTGGTCTTCAGGTAGCCCCATATACAAAGATATGCTGCCAAAGCTTGGCAATCTTTTGGCAGTAGATTTGTTTGCAGTGGAGCTATCTGAGGGCCAGAAAGTATGAAAGACACCCTGCTGCCATCATTCGTCGGTGCATTGAAGCCATCCCTAATTACTTGCTTTCAGGTTGAATGTAAGAGTGTGGAGTTGTTGATATTGGCCATGGAGGTCACCTGAAATTGTCATTTGCAGATGCTGATCGTTACAATTAATATTTCATTGGGTGAAGAATGTATTTAAATATCTGTTAATAAATTCAACCTTTTCTTACGTTAGTTACTTCATTTATAAAACTGTAACATGTTTTTGCCACACACTGTTTGACTGGAATACTAAAGTTACTGGTCATGAACATCTAATGATGTTACTTCCACTGTTCTGTTAGTACCAGTGTAAAAGTTGTAATTATGAGTTGAGCACAGTACCTGTCTTGTGTCATCAGGTGGTCACTATTTTATGTACCTGTCTTGTGTCATAAGTTGGTCACTATTTTATATACCTGTCTTGTGTCATAAGTTGGTCACTGTTTTATGTACCTGTCTTGTGTCATCAGGTGGTCGCATTCCAGATGCAGCCATGATACATGCTGCACGCAAACGCAGACAAATGGCGCGGGAGATGGGCAATGACTATATTGCAATTGAGAGCAACTCCAATATGAAGTGAGTTTTCCGTGTCATTTTAAGGATTTGGTGTCCGAACCTTAAAGTTGCAGGTTTTGAGGTTTTCACAGCTATGTAAGGAAGGATTCCATCACTGGGTGTTTATCAATGTTTCAGAGGAATGTGTTGGGTTTTGTGGGCCATGAAGAAACATCTGGAACCACTTACCAAGAGATGCAGTGTCATGCCCCAGTGGCCTGGAATCCTTGAAATTAACACTATGGTGCCAAAGTTTAATGAAACATTGCAGGTGCCAGAGACTGGAATTTAAATGAGATCTGTGTATGGAAGGCCATTAAATTCCATCACCCTAACTCAGGGGCACCCAAATGCCCAAAAAATGAGGAGCCACTCAAAATTCTTGGTGCCAGATGGGTGACATGAAACAAGGTCCATATTGAGGACCTAGAAATTAGGCACCACCATAGAAAATGTAGAGACCCTGGTGACCTGGTGCCTAGGATTTGTGCACCCTCTCTTAACTTGACAGTCAGCATTTTGATTCTCACACTTGTGTGACAGATGTGCCTCACATTAGGGACCAGAGGAGAAAATGTTTGTTCTGAAGGACATGTTTATGAGCTAAGCTACTGCATAAGGTACACATCATAGATGCATTTGAAATTGCTGTGTCCACAGCGATTTGCAGACATTGCAGTTTCTGATGTTTCAGCATCGTGTAAGATATCCTCACCCGCAGATCACTGGAGGTGTCTGATTGCAGTGTGGATAAAGTTCTGGTACTTTTAAGGGAGTATTTTAGCATGGAAATTACATTGTAATGCATTCTACTGAAGATTAAACTTGTCTAGGATATGACAGTGTGCTGTTGAATGTGACTTTGTGCTGCTGGATGTGACTGTGCACTGTTCAGTGTGATATTGCACTGTTGGGTGTGACATTGTGCTGCTGGATGTGACAGTGCGCTGCTGGATGTGACAGTGCGCCGCTAGTTGTGCCAGTGTGATGTTGGATGTGAAGGTGTTCTGTTGGATGTGACAGTGTGCTGTTGGGTGTGAAGGTGTTCTGTTATATGTGACTGTGTGCTGTTGAATGTGAAGGTGTGCTGTTGGAAGTGACAATGTGTTTTTGAATGTGGCTGTGCTGTTGGATGTGAAGGTGTGCTGTTGGGTGTGTGGTTCCCCATATTTTGAAGCATCATAGTCCTTCACCCTTAGCATTAAGCAGCCCAGGTACCAGGAACTGCACTCCCAGTAACACATTGGAGTTTTCACCAACACCAATGAAAGATCTTTGGCTTGCATGTGTGCTATTTATCAGAAAGTTTCCATTATCTGTCAGTGTTTTCTGGTAGGCTTTCAGGTTTGCTGTTGAAGCTTGTATATACAGTAGAATACCAGTATAACGAAATTTTGGGGACCTCAGAAATTAATTTGTTATAGTGAAATTTTGTTATACTGAAATAAGTCAATTCTCAAGAACTCACCTGTTGTTATATCCGT
>Ga0136643_10007290_pt1 | contig 15975 bp, 9 predicted proteins | sample TergutLab28metaG_FD_96883 | JGI IMG/M metagenome (GOLD analysis project Ga0136643, IMG submission 96883) | Labiotermes labralis P1 segment gut microbial communities from Petit-Saut dam, French Guiana - Lab288 P1 (version 3) (version 3) | ecosystem: Host-associated > Arthropoda: Insects >... | reverse complement strand
TCTGTCCACCATCAGGAGTTTTTCACTGTACACACTGCAATGGTATATGTCATACAGGTTTGCTGACAGCTTGCTCGCAAGCTATCAGCAAACCTGTATGACATATACCATTGCAGTGTGTACAGTGAAAAACTCCTGATGGTGGACAGAGGAACTGTCTGAAACATGCGGAGTTTTATTCCAAAAATAAATTGAGAAATTAGTGCATCTAGTTGGTTTCATTATAAGAATAGATTTGATATATATATATATATATATATATATATATATATGTTTAGAGATGATTGAGTGTGAAAGCTTTCATTCCAGAAATTTAAACTTTACTCTATTTTGTGCATGATAGTAACGGTGAAACATTGGTGTTGTTAGGGTACCCGTGGTGCCATTCTCACAACACATTCCATGGAAGAAGCTGATGCTCTGTGCTCTAGAGTTGGCATCATGGTGAAGGGTGAACTCCGGTAAATACAATGATTGTACTATTCTTCTGAACAAGGAAAACTAGAGTAGACTTTCTAACATCTGCACTTATGACTCCTTTGTACTGAATATCACACTAAAGTACACTCAGTATGTGGATATTACTCTGTGCCTCAAAATTGCTACATGCTTTGACAATGGCTAACTACTGGTAGTAGCAGTGCACATTTCAAGTTAAAATAAAATATTGTAAAACATAAATATTAAAATTAGTAAAGTACATGAAATGTAAATTTTATGTTTGTCATCCCATTATGTTAATTTGCAACTAATAAGGATTTTAATATCATGAAACACAACTAAAATATATTGTTTGCTTTTCTGAGGCAACATGGTTTGAACTGATGCTGTCATCTTCAGGCCATTAATTAAAAACTCATAAAAGCACTGCATACAGTTGTATTTTTTGTTATTAATAACTAGGATCTCAGTTATGGTTAAACCAGTACATGCTTCAGTGTCATATTTTGTGTTATAATGCTGAAAACATAGTCTAGCACATTTAAAATGTTAAAATCGTAACCAGCGAATTTTTATTTGTGGAGGGTTCATGTGTTTTGTTTCTATACCTGGTTTCACAGGAGATTATGTAGTACAGAGTTTTTGGAAATGTGTTTCTTACGTAGTATTCTTGGTATTTGATATGCGGCTATTTTGTTCATATTCCATTTTAAGATTTTTTTGACTGATAGTTGACTAAGGTTGATTTTATGTTATTACGAGGTGGTGGAGGTATTTCACAGTCCTATTGTCCATTGTCACTGCTTGAGAGATACTTGAACAGCGCCAAAGTACACCACCTCATCTCACCTGTATCTGGGTCTGGTCCCTGTCAAAGCTCCAGATTTATCATTTAATTTATTTCATTATCACCATATCACATTTCCACCTCCATCTGTTCTAAACCACCAGCTCCTTCATTGTTTAATAGTTGGCAACCATCATCTTCACTACACTATATTCATTAACACCCCTTTTTAGGGCCACATTAGCACACCAAGGCCTCTCCAACACTTTCCCTGATTACCTTATCACTCTGTACAGCCTTACTTTAACTTCTACCACTATACTCGTATGTTACAAAACATTCTCCTTTCTTGGCTATTCTTGGAGTGCTTTACCCTTGAAAGTAAAGATATCGTTATCCTTCAAAACAGTGGGAACACTCATACAAAAACACAGTGTCACATCTCAGAAGAACTGAAGTTTCAGCAACACCGCTCTGAGTACATAAAATCTAGCATTTTTTTAACATGCAGGTGTATTGGTTCTACTCAGCATCTAAAGAACTTGTATGGGGCTGGCTACACACTGGAGATGAAGGTCAGGGGAGGTGATCGAACCCCAACTACACCATCTTCTGATCGCCACAGTGATCTCAAGGAGTTTGTTGCTGGTTTGTTTCCTGATGCAACCCTGGAAGAGAGTTTTGCAGATAGGTTAATGTTTAGCGTTCCCCAGCATGCTGTCACTTCATTAGCTGAATGCTTTTCACAGCTTGAGATAGGTAATTGTATTAATTATATTATGTAATTTTAACTTCTGGTGTTTAGCTGAAGCCATTACCAATATTGTGGTAAACAATAACTAATGTCTGCAATGTACAACTAAATGGAATGTATGCAACATACTTTTGGCTCAATTACTGAAGCTGAATTTATACATTAGACATAGACTGCAAAACCATAAAGACAAGATTTTGTTTGTGCGATTTTTATGTATGATTTATCTTGGTTACAAATTTTCAGCAAAAACTGAACTGGACATTGAGGAGTACAGCTTTAGCCAGACAACTCTTGAACAGGTGTTCCTAAAATTCGCTCACTATGATGAAGTGAATGGTGACTAAGAGATGAGAGAAATGTTTTGGAATGCTGGTAAGTAAGAAGATGAGTAAAGCATGATGGCACTACAATTTCTATCAAGACTTGCATTCAACAAGAACACTGGTATTCCTTGAAGACAAAAATGCTGTGGAATAAGTTCCACCAACCTTGCTGTGAACAGTGCGGTTATGAATAGTACCATTAAGTTATTTGCCATTGGATTGAAATAAGAATGAATGTGTTTGACAAATATTTTCTTAAGGTACACAAGTGAAAGTGAATTTTGTAACACACCATGGTGAGAGTTTGCGAAGGAAGACTGTTATTTCTCTCTATATTTTCATAATTTGGTTTTGAACACTCACATAGCTGGAATTACCTAGTTGTCATTATGTCATTGAGCCTCTAGGTGGCTTGTTGCTGGTGGAATGAATGAATGGACTGAAGAGATTAAATATGTGTATAACAGAGACAGCCTTTGGAGCTTCAATATATACATGATAATTTTCATTATTTGGCTTACATGGCTAGAGCTGGTGTATTCCATAATGAGTTCATGCTTAGATGGAAAACCTCACATAGATTTCATATGATTCCCAAGCCTAACCTAATATGGCAAAAAGCATGTTGCAAACATGCGAGTGGTGTTGAAATATGTAGAATTAGAGAAATATTCGTGTTTGGAACAAAGTTTCTATGAAACACAGACTGCTTTTAATGACATTCCATTTAACCCTCCCCTATGTTGTCAGAAGGCTTCCAATGTAATAAATTTTAGTATTGTCATCATTGTGTGTTTGTCAATCAATGTCTGTATTTACTGTCAGTATGAACATAACCTTTAGAACATTATACATCCAATTATCATCTGCTACATGTTTCAGCCGTTTATGGCCAGCTTCAGATAGACTTTACATCACATGCGTGGTCAAGAATACTGAGGTGGAGGCCTACCATTCGTGGTTAATATTTTGAAGTACATAAAATTTTATACTGTTATTCCCAATACAGGAGTAATAAAATGTACAATAGTGGTTACAATTTGTTAAAAATTTAAATATAATTATTGTTGAATTTTAGATTAAAAGAGATTTTGTTATAGTAGATTATAGTGTAGTAAAGTATAGGGGATGTAGTTCACATAATGGGTGATGTGTGTCACAGTTCTATTTATTAATATGGTGAGTGTTTCTTTGTGATGTATGGAACAAATTTCCATGTGGCCAGTTCTGTTGGATGTATGTACACATTGTTCCTTGGTTCGGAACACCCTCTGCTGGCGGTGGAGGTTAATGAACTCTATGGCTTTTTTTGCTGTATGTGGGGGTATTAAACATTTTTCTGTTCCAGAGTAACGGTAAGTAAAGGTTGCGTTTGTTGTGTGCGTGTAACATAACAGATTTGCTTGTGTGCCATTTAGTTGTTATATGTCACATGCTCTCTTCAATTATGTGAACCTCAACCACTGTACCTTACTCTACTCTACTACAACAAAATCTTTTTATCTAAAATTCAACAATCATTTTATTTCATTTTTTAACCAATTTTAACAACTACTTTATATCTTGCTATTCCCTTAGAGGGAATGTGGGCTGGGTAGCTCAGTTGGTTTAGAGACTGACTACGGACTGGACGGTCCGGGATCGAATCCCGGTGGGGACAAAATTTTCCGCCCTTCCAGACCGGCCCTGGGGCCTTTAAAATGGGTACCGGGTCTTTCCCGGGGGTAAAGTGCGGCCGGGGCGTGTTGCTGACCACTCACCCCCCTCTAGTGCCAGAGTCATGGAAGAGTAGAGCTATACCTCTACCCACCCCTTTGGGACACACCGGGTCTGTAACGGGAAAACTGTACCTTTACCTTATAGGGAATAATAGTTTAAAATTTTGTATATTTCAGTACATTAACTCTAAAGGGAAGGCCACCCTTCAGTACTCTTTTCCACGCACGTTGTTGTAAAATCTACCTGATGATTGCCAAAGTGCGCCGAAACGTGTAGTAGATGACAATTGAATGTATAATGTTATGAAATTTGTATTTGCACTGCCAATCAATACAGACATTCCAACAAAATTTTTCTACATGTGTGTCCACCATAGAAAGCCCTCTGTCTTTATGTTAATAATCCACTGCTTGATTATAATCACATGTGGAGAGTTACAGCTACTTTGCTTTTTTTTACTTTCTTTCACAATTTTAGAAGTAGATGATTTAGGTCTCGTGGCATGCGATGCTTTGTCATTGAATGAATGGTTCTTGATGTTTTGAAGGATTGTAAAGCCTTCAGAATTTTGGGAACCGCTCACTTAACAGCACAGTACCAAAAGGCTTGAGTGCTTAACTACACTGCTGTGAGAACCTCAGAATTTTACTAATAGTTCACACATTGTAATAACAGATGGCAGTAGTTGTATGTTTCCGCCCTACTAAACAGTCTCTTGTTTAAAAACGTTTTTGCATAAATTTTATTGTAGCTGGTAGGACTGAGGTGGAATACAACAAGACTGGCAAGGGTCTAGGGAATATAGATAGGATTGCCAATCATATTGTTAATTAGTGTTTAAAGATAATTAAAACCAATAGCAATTAAGGTTTTCCTTCTTTGAGAATGATATCATATGGAGTAATGTACTTACCAGCACAAAGATCTAATACACAAAAGAAAATGCATTACTTTGTGAATGCATATTGCTTTCAGCTAAAATGTTAGCTGTATTGATGAAAATTTCTATACCACATTTTCTCTCCTCGTGTATCTTCAGGTCCTTATGCTGGTAACTGTACAACTGTAGAATATGCCTTAGGTTGGAAAAAGTGGGCTGACAAACAATAAGTGCAATGCATTAGGGGGCTGTGAGTGCTTGTTATGTATCTGAAATTGAACGTGGTGTTCTGGCGACTCGGGATATATCAGCTTTGTCACAGCGTTTTTCCCTATCTGGGGCTCTGCTGTGGCTGGAGTGGAATAATTATTATTTAGAGACAAAATCAACGGTGAAACTTGTCATAGTCTGAATACAAGGGTTTAACCCTTATCCTGCTAACAAGGAGAATATGGTGAGCTCCTAATAATGCCAGCAAATGGCAGGTGGGATTTAATCCAGCGTTTAAAGGGTTAAGGCATGTGTGTGAAGGTTTTACATTGTAATGGATGGAATGTATTTGTTATTGTTATACAACATATTATAATATTTCTTTGTGAGTACATAATATGACTCAATATTTTTATATACCAAAGAAGCCAAGGATAAGAAAAAATAAGAAATTCTCTGAAATATGAAAATTATCTTTCCCACATTATCTAAACGTTTAAGAAGTAGTTAGTGAGTGCATTATTATAAATTTGAAGTCTTGTCATTAGGGATTTGAATATAATCCACTGCCTGTTGTAGGTTTTGTGAAAACTTTGCCTACAGAACTATTGATATGTATGCTGCAATAGCAAGAATGTTGTAGGATGAATCCGTGATCTGTTTTCTGAGCAGCTTAGCAATAACGAAATGCTCCTGATTCTTTGGCAGCAAATTTACTTAAAAACTGCAGTATGCAATGAAGTTGATGGATTGGGAAACTGGGATATGCAGTTCAGAAGATCAAAATTGTGGATGAAAATCTCTCTAATCTAGTTGAATAAAGAGAGACCAACTTGATGTCACTTGCTTTATTATTTCATTATTTACTGCTCAACATGTTTCAGATGTTAATACATCCATCCTCAGGAGCTTGCGATCTATTTGATGAGTTATTACATGGGTTGTATGGCTCTGGTTCGATGTTAATACATCCATCCTGAGGATGGATGTATTAACATCCGAAACATGTTGAGCATTAAATAATGAAATAAAAAGCAAGTGCCATCAAGTTGGTCTCTCTTTATTCAACTATCAAGATGATGCACGGTCCGATAAACATAAGACTCTCTAATCTGTTTCGATATTTTTTCCTATATCACTTTTTTCTTTATATGTTGCCTGTTACCTGTTTTTACTGTATGTGCTCACAGAGTTACAGTTTTTATATCTTTTCTTAATTCTTTAAGTAACAAGAAAATACCTTGGAAGAGTGGAATATATATCTGATCAGAACGTGAAATTGCTATTTTGGTTTCTGAAACATTCGAAGAACAAAGTTTCTACAAAAAAATAATGTAGTCATGTTCATACAGTTATTTTGGATCCAAACTGTATATTTTTGTGTCTAATAGTAAGAACTAGTCAGATATAAGAAAGCTAACATTTTTCTGGCAATACACAACGGTACACAACACTGACAAATTTTTTGTCCAAAATGGCTCTTTAAGTAACTAGGTCATATATAAGATGGTGGGCACATTTGCGGTCCTTGCACTGGTGCTGAAGACTGATGTCTTTAATTGATGCATCTTTCACCATGAACTTCTATATAACAAAGTTCAACATAGTACAGAATATGTTGTGAAGAACAACAGTGAGTTTAATTGCTGGGCTGGGCTGTCATCAGGGACTAGATGTAAGATACAAGGTAGAGATTACTTAAGTTCTACATTAAAATTGTTGCCTTAAGTCAGCTGACCTATTACACAGTATAAATTAAATATAGTCCCAAAATCTACAGATAATGTATGAATATTCCTGGCCTCTAAATGTGTTATTCTATGCCAAATGTAGAATGATTTAGTGGTGTATAAACATTTTTGATTGTAAAGTTGAAGGTTGATTACAGTAACATAATGTGAAATGTTGAAAAATTATGTCATCAGATGTTTAGAATAAAGCATCCCTAAAAACTAATGTCCTGTAGCCTCAGAAGTGGGAGAGTAAGTATTCAGCAGATTCAAGTCTTATTGTTTGTTATGACTTGCTGAGCAGTAAATAGTTGCTGATGATTTTAAACGTATTACACTCTTCCAAAACATCAGTAAGTGTTTACCAGTTGACATAGCATAAAGTCTGATATGACTCAAATCTTCATCAACACCGCTGTGATAACCTTAATTCTCACTGAGTTTTCTATCCGTATTGAACTCTTTTTTACTGAAAATATGACACCAGATGTTGCCACTGTTAAATGAGTTATCATTTCCTGGCTCCAGAAATTTGTTTTGTGGACAGAACATTTACTAAAGTTTTTCATGGCTAATCAGCAGTTACTTTAGATAACTCATGTCAAATGTTGGTACAAACTGTACATATTAGAGGCCACGCACTATTCCTTATACTTCTGTTGGTACAGCTCAGTTGAAACCTGATGGCACACGTTGACGCGCAGTAGGGGACGTGAAGGGGAAACATTGGAGTGGAGTGGGTACCCAGTAGTCTTGCACTCTACCTCCGAACATGGTGTAATCAGCATTACTACCATTACTACCACTGATGCGCACACCTCGGCTGCCAGTAGTCGACTGAACTGACCCCCCCGCCAATTTAAATGGACTCGTCCGTTTCACTGAAAGACTAAATCTGGTTTCTGCGCATTTGCCATCACGTTTCAAATGTGCTCTAATAAGTTTTGCCTTTTTAACACTGGAACACATGTCAGAGTGTCCCTTATTTTGGGTTTAATGTAATTTACTCCATAAAATTATATTTTCTGTAGAAGTAACTGCTGCATAAAGTTTTATTTCTACCAAGCAAATTCAGCAGGTTTTGCTTACTTATCAAATGAGAAATATTTCTTACAAAAATTTGATCAGAATTGTAATCTTTTACAGTTCATTTGCAGAATACTAAACTATATCTTTTGTCTATTTGTGGGTTTTTGGTTAATGACCTGCAAGCATAACTTTACAGCCCAACAGCTCTCAAATACTAATTCATTACATTTAAGTGTGACTGATAACCAAAGACATATTGATAATAATTTATTAATTAGATTCTTTTTGTAAGTAATGTATAAATTGTATATAATTTTTAAACTTTGAGACAAAGGCTTAAATGTGCAGCTTCCCAGCTTTTGCTACCAACAATTCTTTGTCATACTGTTGATGTCAGCAACACTACATTTATAAATGTCTGAGTCAGTTAAACTGTAAGGAAATGGAGAGACCTTGATCAGTGTGTAAACCAGGCCAATCACACAGAAAATGTTGTTCTTGTATATCAGTAATGTGAGAAGCGCACATCAGCAATTTGAAGAATAAAGTCAAATTGTTAGACAGTTTGCAGACAAGCCTAAGCCTGTCATAATGGCAGAAATGATTAATATCTTTATCTATGCAACGGATGTACTAATTCCAGCAGGACTGGAATATATTTTTACTTCAGTAAGTTTGTTCGTGAAGAAAATTGATATAAAGTGAGGGGCTATATATATATCTGTGTGTGTGTGTGTTGCTGAATAATTTTACATTTTTTTTGTCCCACTGTGTTTTTATAGTACCATATTTTACATTTTTTAGTTTGGAAAGAACATGAAAGGCTGAAATCATCAAGTGTAATTTTTATGTGAATATATATATAAAATGTAATGTACATAATACGTAAGCAATGGGGAATGACAATGACAGTGATAATTAAAGTAATGCATGTGTAATGTGAAACTGCATAATCCTTGGTCAAAAAATGGAAGTTGAAACAAAAATATAGAATTTAATCTCGCATAATTTGAAATTTTCATTGAGGGGCTTACTGTGTTTTTCTTCTACTTTTCAAAACAGTTTGTATTGACATTTGGCAGACTTGTACATGTTGGTTTTTAAATGCAGAACGTCGTAAGTTTTCCTTATATAAATGCTGGTCTTGCAGTTAATGTTATGAAAGGGGCAGTACAGTAAGGGATATTTTCACCCAGCACAGCACAGAAACTTTGCTAGCAGTTTTGTGACTGATTTTGACACATCATCTCAGGGAGAAGCACATGCCTTTCTTTTCTTTTCTTTTTTTAAATTTTATTTTCTTCTCTTTCCTTTTCTTTTTTTTTCTTTTTTCCTTTTTTTTTTCTTTCTTTTCCCCCCCAGGAGGAGTAGACTGAATTTCTATGTTTAGATGCAAAAATAATTATGTCTGTACAGACTGTTTTAATTTTGTTGCTAAATGAAAATATTCAATGAATAAAAAAATTACCCCCTATTTTTAAGAAATAAGAGGACATATTTGGAAAGATACATAAAATTCTCTTATCTTTACATACTTGCATTATTTTACAAGATTATTATTAGAAATTTGAAAATATTTAAGCCTTTGGTGTTTTTAATATTCTAAAATATGGAAAATTGAAATTAATATGTTATTACATAATGAAACATGGCATGAACTTGAAGGACTTTTGAAAAGTTTAGGACTACTGATGAAACAATTCTCGTTTGTATGTGCTGTGCCTGTAAATATTTCCGTGCCCACAGTAAACGAAGACTTTTTGACTGAAGTATAATTACAAGGGTTTGTGTAAGTTTTGAAACCTATTGGCTTCAGTATATATTGTACCGTTGTGGAATGTGACACAGTATAGGTTTTGGAAGAATGTGCTGCTGTCCATTGACAGAAGGCAGTTGGGTTGTACAAGCAGGCTGCAAGAAAGATTATTTGCAAGATAAAAGGAAGGGGCAGGCCAATAGGAACACTTACATTGTCCCCGAAAATCAAGGAAATTCGTTTCTTTGAAGTGTTGCTATCTACCCTCAAAGCTGTCATAACCCAAAAGATCACATTTCAAACAGTCTGTTTAATTTGACAGAGGCCATCCCATTGTGTAGTAACAAATTTGTATAATTTATTATATTCTGTCAATACACAACTATATATCAGTACAGTGATATTATATATACACTCAGGTCAGGTCGAAACATGTAGCCATAATGTGACCCGAGTGTATATATAATATCACTGTACTGATATATAGTTGTGTATTGATGGAATTTAATACATTATACAAAGTCTGTTTAATGCTACTTTAAATTTGCATTTTCATTTGTATGATTTGTGGTACTCAATGATAGACTGTGGAAAGTTTTTATTTGAAGACAAACTCAGCAGTTTGATCACCATTACTTTTGTCACTTAAACCAGGGAAGGGTGAAAATATTCAAGATATGATTACTGAGTCCTGACCTAGGGTTGTGTACTTTGATATGTCACCTGTTGATACATGTGTATTATATTCCTGTACAAAATCATTTGCTATAACAGCTAAGGAAGACAGGGTGATATAATATGATTCCTCTTTGGACCATAATGAGTTGTGGAATGTTTGCCGGGTTGAAAATTCAAGTCCGAAATGGTAACTGATATATTATGTGACTCTATGCAGTCATATTATAGTTTTTTACTGAAAATTTAATGCTGTGTGGATGTATAGTCTTATTCTTTAATCTGCTAGTCTTGATTCTCTGGATGGTTGCTTGTTTAAAACTGATACTTGGCACATTGAAATTGTGGTGACTTTTGGTTTGCGCTGATGTTCTAGAGAGGAAACTGTCTATGTGTATGTGAAGAAGGTGTAATTTAATTATAAGGTTGGTTTCAATTTGTATGGTTGATATCCAGTAGTTGGACTGTTTTGTTTGCATTCTTTAACACTGTCTGACTATACAGAGAGAACTGAGGCAGAAATGTTGATGAAGTAGATTTTTTTGATATTATGCAGATCCAGTGCATTTATGGAAATATCTAGGTCCAAACAAACAGATATGCTTAAATATATTTGTAATAGCTATGCCAACAAATGTGGTATTATTTAAATGTGACAGTAATACATTGGAAGTTTCATGAAATATTAAAATGAATATATGATGGCTTTATTCCCACCTTCGGAGGCAGAGAGGAATTCACAGTTATGAAGTATTTTTTTAATTATCAGGAAGCATTTTTTTTTCTTTTCTTCAAACATCTTCACTTTCGTTGTCATGCCACATAGTTGATAATTTTGATCTGAAATCCTTTATTTCTGGATATGTTTGTCTGTTATTTCTTAATAATTAACTTCTATATCCTTAACACCCCCAAAATTGTTGTAAATGGAATGCTAATTTCTCTACAATTTGTTTAGATGGGTCTGAAAAAAAATTGGATTTACATTTAAATTGTACTTGAATATCAGTAATATTTTATTTTTTTGAAATTAACCCAGAGTTTGGTGGAATATAAGTGTGTTAGTGAAATACATGTTTAGTCGTAAAGCATAAGCAGTGACTATGCAAATGGCTGTGTACCAGTAAGTTACCAATGCCTTGTTGTTTTGTGATGATTTAGTATTCATTATGAAGTCAGATGTTTCAAGGTTATGGCAGAATCTTAAACGATCATGACACCAAGGGGACCGGACTGTTTCACTGGGGTTGAATGTTTTGTGGGACTGCTTACTGCCACCTGATTTAAAGGACATCTTTCATATTAATAGGATTAGTAAGATATATTTAAAGTGCATTCTTTAGTGCTGTATTATTTTCATAATACATTGGCTATTGCATGATAGTATTTTAACAAATTAGATATCCTTCTGTGAAAAATTTAGCACTGCTCTAAATTTATATTTTGTGCATTATAATCCTGCAAAGTGACCATGAAATTCAGCTCAAATTTGGGTTTTATCATGACATAACCATATCAAAAACTTCATTTTGTGTCAAAGTATACCATTTATTAAACCAATTAAATACACATTCTACAAAATTAAAAGAGCATCTCCAACATCTTTCGGTACAAGTGTACCATCTTCAGGGAGAACAAAATGCCCGTTTCAAAAACCAGTTGCTACTGACATTAATTTGATTAATGTCAACATTGAAGCAGCTACAGACTAAGTACCTTATAAGTAGCAGATTTCCAATAGCAAGTGGTTTTTAAAACTGGCATTTTTTCTCCCTGAAGATAGTGTGCATGTACCAAAACAGGTTGGAGATGCTGCTATAATATTGTGTTACTTAACACTGTGCATTTAGTTGATGTAATAAACCGTATACTTCAAAATACAAATGCCCAGAATGGACCAATTTAAAATTAAAGAAATTTATTTCATGTGAAATTATATTTTATATGTGTTTTGTGATGACATGGTGATTTGGTGCTGCAAATGTGATCTTTCGAAATAAACTAGGAAAAATAGCCTGTCACCACTGTTGGTCCTTTCATGTATTTCAGTAGATTGTGTTTCATTCGTTCATTCTGTTGGCACGTGCAGAATGCGACGATTCCTTGCCATTCTCAGGAGCTTCTTCCATTCCTCTCTGTTATGTATTTTTTCCTGCCACCCTTCTCCACCAACTATTCTTCCATCCTCCCTCACTTCATCTTGCCATCTATTTCTTGGTCTACCTCTCAATCTTCTTGTTCCCATATTCATACATAATACCCTTTTGGGAATTCTATTTTCTTCCATTCTCTGTACATGCCTAAACCAACATAATCTATTTAACCTTCTTGTCTCTATTATAGTAGGTTATTTAACATGTGCATAAATTTCTTCATTGGTTAATATCCTCCAATTTTCTTTTTCATGGTCTTACACTAGGCCTAAATTTCTTCTATACAATTTCCTTTCAAAAATGTTCAGTTATTTTCTATCTCTCTTTGTTAGTGTCCCAGTTTCTGATGCATATGTTAACTTTTGTCTATTATTGTGTTCTTTAGTCTTAATTTTTGTTTCTTTGATATGTTTTCATTTTTAAAAAAATTTTGTAGCATAAAGTATATGTTTTGTTAGCATTTTGTATTCTTTCTTGCAAGCCTATTTGGTTATTGTTATCTTCATTAGGTATAACTCCTAAATATTTGATATTTTCCACTCTTTCAAATTTGTAATTTTTTGTTTTCAAATGACCTATTTTATTTTTCTTTAAACTGTTTTTCCTTTCCACTATCATATGTTTTGTCTTTTCTTGGTTAATCTGTAGTCTGAACTTTCTGGCAATGTTTTCCATTTCTATAAAAATTTTCTTATTTCTATTAAATTTTTTCCAATTAAGGCAACGTCATCTGCATATGCTAATACATTCAGTTCTTCTTTATCAACCTTTATACCACTAGGAACCATTTTTGTACTTTGTATAACTTTTTCTAATGCTAAATTAGATAATATTGGTGATAAAGGGTCACCCTTTTTCAAGCCTGTTTTATTTACTAGATTGTGTTCAATAGACCTTAATACCAGACAGCACAGACACTTTATTTTATCTGACAAATTGTTTGTCATTGCTGCTGCTACTCCATGCTCACACACACGTGTGTGTGTGTGTTTGTTTGTGTGTGTGCGTGTGTGTGTGTGTGAGTGTGCTTGTGCAGTTGACTGAGCTTTGTTAGAGTGATGAGTGATACTTGTCAGATAAAGTATAATTATAACAGCACTGAAGAAATGCTGCTTGATGATATTATTGTGACATAATCACTGCAGAAAATTGAGTTGTTAAGTTTTCTATGGCAGTGGGTATGAATACATGTAGTTTGGTACATACATTGTGACTGTTGTTGTTTTGCAACCTGCTGCCTCCATCTTCAGTGGTTACAAGACTGTGACAGAATGTTTTTTTCTGAAAAGTTGGTACCTTTCACACTATATAGTATCAACTTGCAGAAGACTGTTAACCTTGATGGTGCACACTTTGTTGCCTGAATAAGGATTAAGAGTTTAATTGCACGCAATTGTGCCATGTGTTAAGATGTACATCACATGCTTTCATTGTTCTTTAGTGTCTTTCATTGACATTTGTGTTACCAGAGTGTTCAGATTTCACCAGTAATCTTTCAGAAACTTATACATATCACGAACGTTCTGCTTACAGTGATGTCCAATTTCAGATTCTTTCAATATGCCCAGTTTTACTGGCATTGTAATAGCCAAAAAAGTTTCGGATGAAGTTTTCGTATTACCACACTGAATCCAAAAACTTATCACGAGTTACAGAACGTGAAAGATAATATGAAACTGTCAAAAACCAAGAGCTTAAAAGTTTGCAATATGATAACGCTGTCACAAAAGAGCATATTCCTTCTGCCAAGTGTGGAAAACTTAACAGCTTGCGTGGGGCAGTGTAGCACTGCTAACGCAGAGTTGCGTTGTGGTGGTGGTAGTGATTGGATGAAATAATTCTGTAGCCTTGAATCATGTAATTTTTTATGTATACTAATAGATATTATTTATATTACATATTTGTTATTTGTGTGTTTAGCGTTTTGGAATGCTTGAATTAAGATTTGTGAGGTGACTGTGGTAACGACTAACATTGCTGGAGTGCTGGATTTTTGCACCAATAGTAATATGAAGTTCTGTTATGACAAAAGAAAGCATTGATTATTTTGAAGCTGGAAAAGGAGATGAACATTAATGAAAAATAGGGCAGTGGTCATATTTGGATAATCATTCAGATATCAATATTTTCATTAATGTTTTAAGCAGCACTGGTATATTTGCTTCTATAATGATGACTGGTGCAGACACTGAAATTACTATTAGCTGAGAATTAGCTGGGAAATAGTGAGCACTTATAAGACTATGGAAATATTCAGCTGTACAAAAAACAAAAACTTCTTTCAGGTGCAAAGCTAATGTTTACTCTGTTGAAACTGAAAGATGAAGTTATAGAAAGATTTCGTGAACTTTGGTACTTTGAATCGTCTGAAATAATAGTTGAAAGTTGTACACACTGTGAACATATAAAATAGTTTTAAACAGTTCTGTGAGTACTGTGTGGACAGTATAGGCTATTAATAGTTAAAAAAAAATAATAAAGGAAGTTTACAAGGAAATAGAAAACGAAGTTACGTGAAACTAGCTAGTTCATCTGCAGCACAAGTTACGATCACTGCATTTAATATTTGACCCAGTTACTAACTTGAATATTGAAAGAAAATGCTTACTGTATCCTATTTACTCCTTTTATTTAGTTATGTTTGCAGTTTTGGGAACTGGCGATGTAATGGAGATTTATTTTTGGTTTAAACATGTAATTAAACATATTACAAGTAATTTTATATAGTCTACATATAAAGTTGTTTGGCAAGGAAAAAGAACAGTGTATAATTGTAATATTTTACAGAACAGACTAAAGGTGCACATTAATGAATCTGTGTCCATTTCTAGTTAGTTTTTAATTTATTAGTGATGGTAATATTAATCTTGGGCCACAGGAATCAATAGTTTGTGAAATATATTCACTTCAGCTTCTTGTGATGTCATTTGCAATTAATTGTTTCAGTAATTCCTGTGGAGCTAATTTTTGTCATGTAGCAGTTTATGATACACATAAAGAGTAACTATGACTGTTAAAGAAGTTATGTCCTATGTATTTAAAGTTTTTTGTCTTCTTATAACGTTAGAGTTTATTTATCTTCTTAAGTTAAAATTGGGAGCTCTTATCTTCTGCTTTTCTCATACCAGTAAACTGTGTGATTGTTGAGGGTGCAAGAATTTGGACCCCATAATATCCATTTGAAATGTAACGCATTAGAGGTAGCTCATTCATGTCTCAGTATTAGAGATTGATCGTCTGAAGAGTAACTATGTTCAGATGTGATGGTCATGATTTGTAAAGTTGAATTTTTATAATAATTATGCCTATCATTTTTTTAAGAATTACATGTTGGTTTCTTGATAATATGATGAAGTAGTTTTATAAGCATGAACTATGTTTTGTTTTTTTTTTTTTTTTCATTTGAGCCCTTTTTTCAGTAGAATAACTTTTTTACCTATCATCAAACTGTCACACATTGCATTTTTTTTTACACCTTGCATTTTCCATTTATTTTTGTCAGTTTTAATTGAATG
>Ga0136643_10007289_pt1 | contig 15976 bp, 10 predicted proteins | sample TergutLab28metaG_FD_96883 | JGI IMG/M metagenome (GOLD analysis project Ga0136643, IMG submission 96883) | Labiotermes labralis P1 segment gut microbial communities from Petit-Saut dam, French Guiana - Lab288 P1 (version 3) (version 3) | ecosystem: Host-associated > Arthropoda: Insects >... | reverse complement strand
TTAAAATCTGTTACTTGTTCAATAATATTGTCGTTTATCACAATTTTTACCCTCTGTATGTAGTTCCCCCACATTGCCATTGATTTTGTTTTTGTACTAGATATGGTCATTTTATATTTTCTTACTATACTTTTAAATATGTATATATATATATATATATATATATATATATATATATATATATAATTATAGCTGAGCTTTAAACTTATTTATTTTTTAATCTGTGACTATGGATACACTGTGTGATGGATTCTTTGCTTCGTTCTTTTTGTTTGCTAACAATTTAAGATTTAAATCTGATGTTTCAAACATTTTTAGATCCTGAGAATAGGTAACGCAGGGGTGCACAAACCCCGAACGCCAGATCGCCATGGTCTCTAAAATTTTTGGGTCCTTAGTATGGAAATTGCTTCATGTCACTATTAATTCACCTGGGATTTTAAGGTGCCCCCAAGATTTGGTAACATTTGTGCACCACTGATGTAATGAAGTTCTAAGGACAGTTTTTCATGACGAGCTTTGTAAGGAGTAGATTTGTTTCTTCTACAAAGTCTTAGAAAGATACAGTAAAAATGTATTCTAAGAAAAATGTCCGTTGCCTGAGCATACATTTTCATTCCCCGTGTGTTACTTCGTATTATAGATTGTAAGTCATGCAGCAGTCTTTATTCTGAGAATTGTCTCCTTCTAGGATCAAGACGCTGCGTCACTGGGTAATTGGATCCCAACGTTTCGATGCAGCGTAATATCTTCTTTATCAAGTATCGATAGGTCCGATAACAAAATCTTGTAAGACGCGGCGTTATATCCCAGACGAACGAAATCCTCACGCACGTCACTGCGAAAACCTCAAAACTAGTCTTCGTTTTGCTTACCCCAGTTTCAGACTATTTTCTCATTTATAAAGGCAAGAGTTACGTTCATGCCGGTTTGTGCGTGTGTGTAGCCTGTGTATAGTGGTATCGATCTATTAACCGATTTTGGTCATTTGCACTATTTTCAGGGCTATAGTTTAACCTCTTAAAGCCCTAGCGGTTTCTTTACGTACCACCAGGTTTAACATTCAAAAATTCTACATGGTGCTCCCTTTGCGTTGAGTTTTTTTTAATACAGATCTAAGAATAGACAGCGACGTTTGCTGTGTAAATCATTAACTGGTTGGATTTCATAACCGTGGTGGAAAGTGTTTGCAGCGCGGTACGGACTGATTCCTTATATAAAGCAGATTACGTTTAGTCTTTAAAAGGTTAAATTTGCTAGGACAACATGACATTTTCGCTATACAGAATTTAATCTGACATGTCTGGTACACTCCTTGTCCAGGGCAAACCATAGAGCACTTGATTTCACAGCAGTGCCACGTGGTCACATATCAAGGCACTAGCATTACTATTGTCTGTGGCCAGATGATTGTGGCAGTAGCTTTTGCCCAAACGCATGGGGCTTCCTCTTCCATTCCGTCGGTATTTCATGTATGATCGGTACTCATCTGTGATTAATATGTGAGACAAGTTTGGTTCGTTATCATTGAACAGTTCCGACCCACAATGTGGTCTCACCTTTAACCCGGGAATTTTGTGGACTCAAATAAGACTGGGATCCTTTTCCTTATTTCAGAAATACGAATTGGCCGGGTTAACACAAATATTTCAGTTGGTTCCTGACAGTGAATCGGATAACGGTGGCCGCGCAGTTAGCATAATCCTGTCATGCGAAAAAAATGTTGTGTGAGGAAAAAGTCCGTACAAATTCCCGTGTACAATACACAGGGCAAATGTCAGGATGCTGAACTTTCGGAATTTGTGTGTTATTGGCATTGCTGCTCTGTTTAACGTTTATTCTTTCTGGCAGATCAGATTCGTTGTTTTACTGCTATCTTCGTAACGTATATACCTTACATTCCTCCAAGCATTTTTTTTTCAAATAATTTCAAGTTTTGCCGCCGTTTTATCGGTCTTTTTCTTCTCATTTTCGCTGTTGTAATGGTTTCTGCTTTTAAGTCCTCCTTTACAATCATGTGACCTTTCCTGTCCTTCAATCTTCTACGTTTCTGCCCCTTTGCCTATTCGTATTGTAAGTATGTTTCTCTGAAGAATACTTCTGTTACCATTATTTTCTGTACACTTGCCTCTAACAATATTTCCCACATTTTAAGCTGTTTTCTCGTTCTCAGTGTTCTCTCCTTTACATGTTTGCCTCTCTGGAGTGCTACGCTCAAATCTGATGCTATTCTTTATTTGTGTCCATTTCTCTTTGTCTTTATACACATTTATTGTGTGTTCATTATTTATTTATTTATTTGTATTTACTTCGGCCGTCTTGTTTGTTTTTCTCGTCGTGTTTCTTACTCTGATTTTTAACAGTGTCTTACGTCAATTTTTCTTTCTATTCTTTCCCTTTTGTCTCTCATTTCTTGATCCTGCACGAAGAATATAAGTCGATGGATCGTCCACGCATTTCCTTTCTCATTATTAGAACCCGTTTAAGATGTCACAGATCGGAGAGTATAGTTTAACTGAATATTAAGATTCAAGATTTTTATAGTAGTACGTCCAAATTTCAGAAGATATAACGGTTTTATTAACTGCAGTTCTGTAGCGATTAAGCGATGCTGCTTTTTAAATTAGTTTGTCTCCTGTGGTCGGCATATGTGACTCGTCGGACAACCCGTTGTCAGTTGTGGGCTCACTGACAGCAGCCACCCTGACGAAAATTGGACACATGACATGCTCGAGTTTACCACTTCCGGTTTGTGTTTCCTTCACTCTGTTAAGTTGGCTTCCGGGAGAGGGTGATCAGCCATAGGGTGTCTCGTCACACGTATGCATGTTTTTCAGCTGTGAAATGGGACCCACCTGTCTCTTCAGACTCAGAATGGCGGCTGAAACACTTGTTTAAACATTTGGTAGGACTGTTTGGACAGGGTCTCTATACGTACGTAGAGTAATGCAACGTAGAGAACGCTGGAGGATGGCTGTCTGTGACGGAAGCAAGGTATCAGTCCGAATTCGCGTCCAAATATTTCAGCAGGCCAAGTCAGCATGCGCAGCCTGTCTGATGATCCTTGTGTGCGTGTCAGCAGTTCTTGGGTTGTAGTGTCCTCTGCATGCTGCACGTTCCAGGTGTAGAGTTTCTGGATGTAAGGTTTCCCCTCACCATGGCTGAATTTCGCTGATCCACGGCCAGCAGTCTTCATCTTACATTTTCTACATTCAAGGTTTTTGCGAACTTTATTGTTTCACGTAGAAACATTGAATGAGGATTTGTTTAATTGGGTTATTTATAGACCATCCTAAATGGAGATTTTAATGCAATTCAATTGTTCATGTCTGTGGGTCTCTTCGGTTTCTGTGCCGTGTAGTAGGTGAATGTTCCTACGTTTTGGAGGAACGTACTGACTGTATCAGGGCCGGGAAGGCGTAGTCGGTATAACGACTGGCGACGGGCTTGACGGTCCGAGGATCAAGTCCCGGTGGGAGCGTGATTTTCCGCGCCCGTACAGACCGGCCCTGGGGCCCACCCAGCCTCCTGTACAGGGTACCAAGTCTTTTCCACGGGTAAAGTGGCCGGGGCGTGGCGTTGACCACCCACCCCATTCTAGCACCGAGGTTGAAGTAAGAGTACAGCTATACATCTACTCCCCTCTGGGCCTTCGTGGCCTTTTCTACGGTGAACGTTCCCTTTACCTTCACTGCCTCCAGCTTCTGGATGACCGATTCTAGGTTACGTGTACGCTGAAACAGTACATTCATTTACTCCATGGCGCATAACCCGTAAAGGAGATCGTTACCTGTTCAACAACAGCCATGAAATCCTGCAAACTTAAATTCATTCAGTTATTTTTAGTTCATATTCCATATGCATACAGGATAGACGGAGACTGTCAAAGTTCGGGGAAGGAAGACGTGTAAGAGATATTTTACATTTATAAACAAAAGAAATGCGGAAATGGTGTTGCATTCTTCTGGGATGTGACTCGGCGTCAGTGGGTCCCGACATTTCGGGAGGACGGTGTCATCCTCAAGGGTCGAAAAGCCCTAGAGAAATAACATTCTTTATAGTGTTATAGAAGAACAGAATTGTTGGCTACATCAACTGGCTAATACAGAAATATGTTCAATGGACAAACTACTGCCGTTTCGGGTATCTTATTTGATTTATTGATTTGTAAAGAAGGGAATGCTAATTAAATCCAGGCACAGGCCTTGAGGCGTACACTTGGGTTGCGTGAGTACCCGTGTGCTAAAACGCTCAACGTAAAGTCTTCGGTACGGACAGTTCAAGCAACAAACAGTAAGGAACAGCGACAATAAACAGACTTGTAACTACAGAAGATCCTGCTACAAAGCGTTCTAATTTATTAGGAAACAAAACATACATATTTGAATAATCAACAACGAAATGTGTGAGCATGTAGAGGAAAAATAATGCATTCGAAAGTAGTGAAACAATAGCAGAAACACAATTATTATACGTATAAGATTGTTTTCGTTTATTGTTTATGTTTTGTAATAGTAGTCGCATGTGTAATGTAAAATAGGCCCTATAATATGCCCGTTACACACGATACTATGTACTTACCCTTTCGTGTCAAGTAGATTGATGTATCTGACTCCATTCGCACTGTATTAATGTCATAGTGATTCGGTGATGTTAAGCTTGTATCATATTTTAATTACATTTTAGGAACGCAGCAGTAGACGAGTGGCGTACTGACTCATTATAGTGTGTGCCGTTATTTTGTTACATTTACACTGAATCCGACGCACTGAAATCGTCGAAACACGTATGGTTGATTAATCAATTTGAATTAGTTTTCTAAGGCATGTTGGTTGTGATATCACTGCAGTAGCTGAATGCCACACGGAATGTAATGAGTGAAGTTCGTGTGAATTTTGAGTGGCAAGAAATCACGTTCGTAACGCCATTCTTCTCCATGTCGTTTTAAATCTGCAGGACCAGCGGCAGTGCGGATCTTTGGCATGCTGTCTGATACTCTGAGGCAGTGCAGGTCGGCCCCTCTCACTCTGTATGGACATCCAAATGCTTATCCGTCCTTCCGCCTGTCTGTTCTGCCTATCTCTGTGTATGTCTAACTCTGTGGCGCTACGTACATCCCAGGACTTCACCTTTCTCCGGGATTCTGGATCTAGCTTTTAAACATCTAGGCCTTTTTCAGTGAAGAACCGGCCGTTGCAAGGCCCCCTGTCTATCAGCAGAAACACTGAAATGACGCAGACTCCCCCACACCGCGAGTAAAGTCGATTCGACGGTCCCATGTTCGAGTGGTCGAAGATGGTCGCGTCGTAGACCGTGTGGCGACTGTGATGACTGATGCGAGGGCGTTACAATAACTCTTACTGTTTATTAAAAGAGCTATACATTTTTTAATATATATGTGCAATGGTATTAATAACTGGTGTAGGAAATTTAATTACATTTATTGCACTTCATCAGCCTAACACATATGTTATTGCCAGGTTCAGTAATATTCCACAAGTTACAGCATCTTGTGTCATTGGTAGGTTATCCGGGAGCCGTCTGCATACTTCACTGTTTTGGCTGTAGACACCGTGTGGTGGAAACAGTTGGTATCACCTGACGATGAAGAAGCGGTGGCGAAAGAAGCCGTGATCAGTGAACATTGCCATAATTGTGGTGTGTATGATTACGGGCACATTTACCTCTTCATGTGCTCGTACGGTATCTGCAGTTGGCTCAGTTAAACATCATCGTGTGTTCTGTGTTGTCACTGGAGTTGACGAAGGCTTGGGGACTTGAAAGTAAGAAGTGACATTTCACACACACTTACCTGGAGGGACGTATTGCACCGGAGGCGGACTGGTGGTTATGTTAGTCTGGAGAGAGCGATAGGAGTTTGCTGCTGCAGTAGTTAGCAGTCACGCTGTGCGTTTTAACTTTCTGTAAGTAAGAACTTTCCAGGGCATTATGCGGTAACGTAGTTCATGTATATAATTATTCTTGTTGTTAGACTGCAGTAATTTAGTATACAGGAGGTAAGTTGTAGACAGAAATGACTGCATGATGTTCCTGAGACGCTGTAATTTTTGTAGAGGTGGCCGGATAAAGCGTACACAAAATCGTTCTTCCTTATTTTTTCCGGTAGTATAAACTTCGTATGAATCTACAATGTCAGTCTAAAAAAGTTGCATATTGGCGAAGTTAATGAATATTCTGTAGCGCGCAGAACAAAGTCCCAGCTTGTGTAGTTGAACGTGAAGAAGAAGGAGAAGGAGAAGCAGAAGGAGAAGGAGAAGAAGAAGAACATGAGGAGAAATTGTGTACGCTTCAAGGAGACTGTGTTTGCCGGTCAGATAAAGAGTTAGTTTATGAACGCTATAGTTAGAAATTCCACACGCGTAACTGTGCTTTTACCCGGAAAGTATCGCGGTCTAGTTGCACACAGAGCTGTGTTAGATTCCGAAGCGTAGATTTGTCTTCATATCTGAAAACCTAATATCGAAGGCTGTTTGATATCTAGTGTACAGAATGCGCCCATTCCTTTACGTTCTACGTGTTAATTAATGAAGATGAAGATTAACCTTGCCTCGTTATGAACCTTTGTCCCAATATTAACACCACATTTAAGTATACGCAGGACAACAAAAAACATTATCTTTTCCGTACTTCAGGATTCGTTTGACGAGTTCAGAGCTACCAACATACAGCAGATCACGACTAACAAATGTTTTAAACTAGAATCTTTTTAACTTTCGTCTGTGCTTAATGGCCAAATAGTGCCCTGCTGCCATTTGTTTGTAAATCCAGGTCTAAGGAGTGGGGAAGTTCCTGTGAAAGACAAGGAAGTGTGAAGAGAAGTAGTTCTAATGGGTGCTGGTGGGGAAGATTTAAGTGTCAGTCGGTCGGAACACAGACAAAGGTCAACATGGGGTTGTGGCGGCGAGATGCGACGCGGAACACATGCATCACCGCGCGTGCGTTCACAAAGATGTTCACATTTAATGCAAGACTGAAGCAACGTAAACCCAATCAGCATTCCTGTATAACTGATAAAATGGTTGATCGTATCAGCACGAGGAAACTGCACTTCAGTGAAATGTGCAGCAAGATTGTACAGTACCTTACTTCGTCACTTAATGTTGGTTATTTAGTTCTTGATGAATTTAACGACTGTTTTCCAATTCCATGTGCCTGTGTTACATGGCGCCAAATGTACCGATGGTATTTTATATACGTGGGTCCGTGCATCGTGAATCAAATTTAATAATTTTCCAACAAGATGCGACTTATTCAGTTTATTACATTTCTGTAGGCAGCTCTACATGTTTCGGATGTGGACACCCATCATCAGGAGCTCGTACAACTGTAATTACAGCTTCTGTTATTGATTAACCGGTTCTACTACCAGAAGCTGTATTTACAGTTGTACCAGCTCCTGATGATGGGTGTAAACACCCGAAACATGTAGAGCTGCCTACAGAAATGTAATAAATTGAATAAGTCGCATCTTGTTGGAAAATTATTAAATTCGTACCGATGGTAGTGAATACTGAATTAGGAACGATGTGGAAAGAAGTGTTCTGTCCTGCTTTAAGGCGCCGTCTGTGCAGATGCATGGAGAGCCTGAGAAAACCGTGAGAACTGTCGGGATAGTTGATTCGCACGTCGCAGTAAATCGCCGAAAAGTCCCAAATACAAACCAGACGTTCCAAGTAATTATGGATTTGTTCAGCGTGGGAAGGGCGGGTGGGCAGGTGGGTGCTCGAATATGGGTACAGTTATCCATCTATTTAGGTAGTAGGTCTGGGTAACGGTGTATAGAGGGCGTGAAGATAAACCATATATTCTAGATTTCAATACTAGATACAGAAGAGTGGTGACCTAGCATTCTGTGATGGTTGAAACCAAGCACGAAGAACGCGCTTGGTGCTCGTGTGTACACTCACCCAACACTGCAGTTCAAAAGTAAATTTTCAGGTCCTCGCGGTCCGTGTTGCTCAAATGGCAGAAGGTTATTACACCATGTAAAGGGCGAAAGGCTATGGTTTACACTTACAGTATCCATAAATGTATTGTTTGGTGTTCTGTCTTGTTTTTTTAACAGTAGTTCAATGAGACGCCACGCGAAAGAAATCGATAATTTCGCTCGGTTGTTATATACTGGTATTCTCCATTTGCTGAAGTTAATCACAAATCCATTTGAAATGATTGTTTGGTGTGCTCGGATTGCTTGTTTTCTGGGCTTAATCCATCGTTTCGCATTCAAACAAGGACGCGGCGTTTCAGGAACTGGATCTGTTCTCCTCCACGGGTCAAAGGACGGGGAAAGGGGAAACACCTCAGTTACGTGCAGAATTTCTGACGTATGTCCTTTTTGCACTGAGTATGCGCTCTACAGCTATGTATGCCGTGTAGTAGATAGAGTTCCGAAACTTGTCTTGTGGTAGCTGGTTGAGACAAATGGAACCATTTGGCTGGACGAAACAATAAGATGAGTATACCCAAAATACATCATTGGTACAGACAGAAGTGGCAAGACATTTGTCGGAAGAATGAGGCTGGTGCAGGAAATTAGTGTGACTTCTGAGGATGCACTGAACAGCATTCGAGAATTGGGGATTCTTTATGTTTTCTGCAAAAGGCCATAAAACGAAAGCTTAAACGTTTAACGTGCATTTTATATAATGAAGACAAGTCTATCAGTTCTGTATAGACATATCATCGTTATTTTACTGCAACAGTTGCATATAGCACATTAACACACTTTGGGGGCAAAATTTGGCGCTTTTGAATGTAAACATGACGGTATGTGTAACTGCGTGTAACTGCCACTGGGCTTGAACGGGCTAATGCGGTGTACGGACAGGTCTGTCCGCCCGCTCACATTTCATATCTGAAACTACTGAATTAATTGCGTTGATTCTTGTACGGGGGGAGGGTGTGCACCACAATTTTTCTGCCGAATTTCGTTCATTCTGTGCCCCAGTATAATGCTTTCGTTACGCGGAGATAGTAGTGAATTTGATCATTTCTCGCCAAACGTTTTGTCTTAGAAACATCTCGTAAATGACAAAATGTAGATTTTGTTGGAGACATTTGGCGATGAAATGCAAGCGATACGTTCGGCAGGTTTCGTACGAACTTGTTATGAGCACGGACTGCTCATGCACTACACTAACTGGCCAGTAGCTGAAAATCCTTGCAGGAGAACGACTTTCTTCTGGGCCATTACATTCAGACATGCTGTGGGACACCCGGTCGTCTGTGAAATGATTACCAGGGTTAAGGGATTGGTTGATTAATTCATTAGTATTTGGGTTCGAGCCCTTACGGTCACGATACACCTAGGCCTTAATTAACGGGCCCTTGGTACCCCATAATCTGATACCAGTTCAGGGGAGCCCTGTTCCTTTGAAAGAGTTCCAGGTGACCCCCATACGTAAACTCTTAATATCCTCTGGATCCAAGAAAAAGGAGCCCAGATATGCATGTCTGAGTGAAGCCAAAGCCTCACTCACGGTGACTGTGGGCCGAAGTTTCATCCACTACTCCACACCTCCTACGTAAGGGACTGTTAGCTCCATAAAGTTGTCTTCTCAAGGTGTTATGTCCAGTAAGAAGGCCAATCACGACCCTGAATTGTGTCCTATTAAAGGACAAAAGTCTGGTCTTTGCACCCGGTGTAGGGCCCAAAATTATTTCTCCAGCCTGTCTCTGAGTACTACCAAGATCTCGCCACCTTTCCTAATGCTGGCTATCCAATCAGTGTCTTATCTTTCTTCTTATACTCTGCCTCGAGACCCCTAAGGACGGCTCAGGTCCAACAAACTTCTAAACAGAACCATCTCTTGCTAGCTTGTCGGCGAGTTCATTTCCTCGTACCCAATACAGCCCCACAGTTTGCTGGGTGTAGATAACTTCCAACGCCTTTTGGTACTGTTTTACCAATGGAGATCTTCTGGCGGCCTGAAGGGCTTTCAGAGTCGCCTGGCTGTCAGAGCAAATATTCACGTACTTCTCTATTCTAACATACAATTGAATTTCGTAAGCATAGGCCAAGATACCATATATTTCAGTCTGAAAAACTGAAGTATACCTCCTGGAGAAATACTGAGCCTTCTTCCCATAGATTGTCCATAGACTCCAGCCCCGGTCCCCTCCTTCGTCCTGGACCAATCTGTAAACCAGATGAGCCCTTTAAGTACATGAGGAGTCCCAGTTCCTCTTGTCCATTCTCCTCCAGTCAGCATAGTGACCCCATATTTGGGTTCGAAATTAAATGCTGGCCTCATAACGCTGACTCCATATTAAATATGGGATCTGACTGCTGAGCCGCATGAATACACTACCGTGTCCTCGATTGGGATGAAGGTAAGGCCACTATCCCAGACCTCAGGGACGAAGCGCAGCTAGCCTCGCTTCACTCTGATCTAATGAATCCAGTGGGGGGAGACAAGTAAGTGTTTCCATAGCACTAGCGGGGTAGTGCGCATCGCTCCCGTTATCCCTAAGCATGCGAGTCTTGGAATTCAGCTTAGTCTTTTCTTGGCACTAGCCGTCTGACAGCCAGACCAAACTAAGGATGCAAAATTAATGCATGGCCTAATGACAGAGACGTAGAGCCAATGGACCACCTTAGTACTCAGGCCCCACGTCACACTATAGCCCCTCCTACATGCCCACAACAAATTGCGAGCTTTCCTTACTTTAACATCCACATGCTCCCTCCACGTCAGTCGAGAATCCAGGACTACCCCGAGATGATTCACCGACACAGAGCGACGTAAAGTAACACCAAAAAGGTGTGGTTCAAAGAAACCAAGAAGTTTCCTTCTCCTTTTGAATGCTACAAGCCCAATTTTGTCGGGATTAACCGACAACCCGACCTCGTCGCACCATGTCTCTACAGTACGAAGAGCCTACTGTATGAGCCCGATATCGTATTTTGGAATTTCCCAACCGCTAGAATACAGATGTCATCCGCATAGCCTGAGTATATATTCCACCCTCATTGAGCCTTGCTATCAAATCATCAACAACAAAGCACCATAGGAGCGGCGACAAAACACCTCCCTGTGGGCAACCCCTAGATACCTCAACGATCTTGGAGGATCCACCGAGAGTCGCCGCCGCCAGACGGCCCTCCATGGTAGCTCTAATCCACCGTATGATGGTGTAGTCAACCCCATGTTTAATAAGAGCAACAAACATGGAGTCATAGGGGGTGTTATTAAACGCCCCTTCTATGTCTAAGAAAACACATAGAGCTGTCCCCTGCTGGTCAAGCGCCTTCTTCACCCGAACCACGAGCTGATGAAGGGCCGTTTCCACAGATTTTCCAGCCTGATATACATGTTGATTGGGATGTAATGACATAGAAGCCAAAATTTCACCCCTTAAAAATCTATCTACCAGTCTGTCCATGATCTTCAGCAAGAACGATGTGAGACTGATAGGTCTAAAGTCCCTAGGTCCGCCATAGGAATTCCTACCGGACTGAGGTATGAACACTACCTTAACCTGGCGCCATATTGCTGGAGAGTAGCCAGTTGCCAGGCAAGGGTCAAGGGAGCTGAAGTGTGTACCTTGCATTCCCAGTTAGAGGTGAAGTTAATGTCTGGGGTTTTATCTCCACTTCCTTGTCCTTCTTAAGGGCATAGTGCTTAGGCCTACTGTTACATTCTTTTACTTTCACTATACAACATTTGTTAAGTATGTTTTTAATCTAATCTCATCAGTTGCATATAATAGTGAAGAGGGTTAAATGAGGCCTATAGATTCTCCTGGCCAGCATCTTTTAATTTTACCACAGAATATGTTTGGACTTTCTCCACATTTTACTCCCGATAGTAGGAAAATGAAACTAGAAATACGTAGATTCAACTACACGACATTCTACCTGCTTTTTAGGAACAAGCGTGAGATGTTAAACTGACATTTTGCATCCATTCTGGGTAAAGAAGCACAGAGTTTCTAAGCCGGACATGCTTGTTTCATCACGTAGAAGTATGAAGTTACTGTGTTGGGCTCGTTAGATTGAGCTAATATTTGTGCCCGGAAAACCATAATTGTAGGCAGGGTGTACATCAACAAGAAACGGTGTAAAATTATGTGAGTTCAATAGCACATTTTCCTCTTAAACTTTTAGACTTACCGTGCTGGTTTGTTAGTTCGAAAACTGTCAGGGGGGATGGTAATGCATGCTTAGACACGCAGTCACGCAAATGCTTGATCTCATTCAGATTGTCTTTTTCTTTCATATTGATTTGCTTCAAGAGACTGAAGTTTCTTCCCCGCCTCTATTCTCTTACCAATGTTAACCCCTGGAACCTTGAAACTATCTAATTAATATTGACTTTCAACCTCATAGAAAACAATTGAGTTTCCATTCACAATTCGAACCTGTTATTGTTATCTAGGAGACTTGTCGCTGTTTGTACTGACGTGTAATGTATGGACGGTAGTACATAAATAATTGCTGTTTCTTTATTGTGTTCTGGCCACGTTCTCATTTCTCCTATATTGTGTAAGTTCTACTTTCTTGCTGAGCTGGCACCGAAAGTTTCAAACGCGTGTATTAAATTTACCACGTCTGTCGGCCTGTCTTGCCGTTTATTTATTCGCTTGTAAGAACTCGAGAAGCATGAAAGGACTTTTAAAGTTAAGATGGGGAGTTTTCTACGTTTTGTAGACACATTCCAGTTTTAGGTTTATGTGGCCGTGCATCGTGAGCAAATTGTGAAGAGAGAGAGAGAGAAAAAACCAACAAGATGCAACAATCAGATGTTTATTATCAACTTCTGTCTCAACATGTTTCGGGCATCATTATGCCCATCTTCAGCAGAACAAAGACCGTGTGTTATGCATGTGGTGTGCTGCGCTGGTTCTGCTGGATGTGGTTGGTAGCGGTTGTGGGGCGCTGCTTTGTAGGCTCGCACCCTACCGTCTGGTATGCAGGTATGCATACCAGACGGTCATCTACACAGCGTGACATAAACCAGGTGTCGCATTGATACAATAATTCTCCTGATGATGGGTACATGGCTGCCCGAAACATGTAGAGAGTAGAAATAAATATACATGAAAAATTGTGCGTCAAGTTGGTTATTTACAAGGTGGCGAAAGAATGTCTTGTAGGAAAATCCTGTGAAGAATTGAGGCACTTTTTAAAATATTTTATTGGCTTCATGTTGTTCCATTTTGCTTGTTTGTATAGGTTTCTTCCGCTGTGTGTTAATTTATTCTCGTTTATGTGAGGTGTCAAAACGCCCTTTTTCCTCCTCCAGATTATACGAAATTTTAACTTAACTGAAAGGGCGCATGCACCAGAGTTGTTACCCTATATGCACATTTCAGAACTTTTTTAAAATTAGATTTATAAAATCCACTCATTTAGTCGCATTCGTTACCATGGTCTTACTATCTTCGTACGAAGTTGCCTCGTACTTCGTATATAAGGTAATAAAACTATAAAACTGTCGTTCAGTCAGTGTGTCTGCCAGCCATCAAGCCTCTCATTACGTCTATTTTCTCGTAAACCTCTTTCCTTTCTCTTGTCCAATCCAATAATTTGTCTTCCGGTAGGCATACCTAGTCAGAGAGTCACTCGCTAGCCAAATGTAGATTTAGTAGAAATCAGTTTTATAACAAATCCCTGCGTTTTTAATTTTGATAAATGCCGAGGAGCACATAGCTTTGCTGCAGAATACGCCCACGTACACACTGTTGCGTTTATCTGCTTTTGCTATAGCTTGTATAATGAAATTAGCTGCTATCGCCATCCCAATGATTCCATTGTGTTTTTATCTTTTGAAGAGTTCCCACTGGGTCGGACGGCGTGCTGAGCACAGGTAGTTAACCGTAAAAGTTCTTTTTATTTATTCCTTCAGTTTTACATCCCACACCTTAGATTCAGTGTCTACAGGGGTGATTTTTGAATATTCGGTTGGTTAGTCTTACAGGCTACGGACAGCAGTCGTGACCCTCTTGCAGGACCGTCTCACAATATTGCGTGAGTGACGATAATCTCATATTTATTTATGCTTTGAATCCTGCGTTCATGGTATAATAAAACGGGCGCCTTCATTTGTTCGGCTTTGTGTTTTGTGGTCGTTTATTATTTTTGTTCACTTAGGTCACAAATTATTTTTGCCGAAGTATAAAGAAGCTCGTATTCCTGTTGATGTTATCAAAATTGTGTTATATGTGAGAGTAAAAATTTATTTATTACCCAATATTATCGAAATGTTGTGAATGAGAGTGAAACCATGCTGTCATCCCGAGGGAAGAATAAGTATTGATATAGTGAGGAGATTACTTTGACCTAAGATAACAAAGAAACTGTGGGATAGAGAAAAATAAAGTACATTAGCGGCTTCGTAATTTTAGGATTAGCCAAATATCATTATTGAAGGATAATGAAATGGGCGAGACATACAGCATGTAAAGGAAAAATAAATGGTCGCAACAGTTTAGCCAGTGACTTAAATCGTAAGGGAACAGATGTGTTGGCAGACGTGGGTGTGGATGGAAGGATGTCAGTGCAGTGGATAATCGTAAGGTAGGGTGAAAGTGTGGACTTGAGTCAACTAGCAAAAAATAGCTTCCATTGACGGATAGGAGACGGACAAATCATCCGAATATGCAGATGTGGAAGGCCATAATGACTATTAAAAGTACCTTTTATATCTTCTGTATACATTTTTATATGCCCAGTTATGCTTTATGTATACATCTTTTACATGCTAGCTTTCATTTAATGTGTGTTTTATACACAATTACATATTGTATGTATGTTTCCTCTTTTTGTTATGCTGTGGTTTTTTATGTTAGCGGCGCAGTAATTTGAGAATCTACTCCCCCCCCGCCCCGAAAAAATGTCAATAACAATTTTTGTGAGCGTACAGTGCAGACGTATGTTATGGCCGGTATGTTCCTGTCCAGCCACTGTGCAGCACTGCCGACTGGCTACGTTAGCACACGAATTTACCGACGCCGCAGCTCGCTACACTACCTCTCAACTCGACAATGATTTCAGGCCGTTTAACTCGACAACGGTATCGAATCGCCCGTTGTTTAGAGCGTATTTTTACTTCAAATTGCCCCTTACAGGTGCTCCTGAATTTGACAGGTTTATCGTAGAATTTCTGTATGTTGCGCGGGTAGATTGGCGACTCTTTTTTTTTTTCAGAACATTAGAGCGCCGAGAAAATTATTTTTGTAGTTAAACAGTAATCATTTATAATTTATTTCTGTATAGGTATCAGACTTTCACTCAGTGCGAATAATTATTCGCACTAACTGAACATATCTTGTAGATATGCCCAAAGACATTAAACATTTTGAGCCGTCGACATTTTACAGGATAATTTAGGAGGAAACGTCATAACTTCGGGAGCCAATGGTAGAGTTTGAGTCATAAACGTGATATAAACATGGGTCAGATTCAGGACAGTTACGGAACTGTAGCTGTTTGGTTTTAGAATGAAATTTGTGTGGATTTCGAATGGTAAAAGCAATAAGAGTGAAATTTACTTCTGCTTCAATATGAGCACAGTGCACGTAAATTGTGAAGACAGTCAGTTAATGCTATTGTTGGAAATAATCTGTTTCTGAGAATTATACGAAATAAAAAATTGACTTGTGGCAAAGTGCAAAGTTCCGTAATGGTTTGGCGGATGGTACACATAATTACCGCCGGACTTTCAATTGATAAATTACGATGGTACGGTATATAGACTCTGGATTGCTGTTTGAACTGTGACCGACTTTATACATTTTAAAACACATAATAAACTGAATCTGGAATTGGACCTACTGGATATCTGCGTGCCTTGTTCTTATATATATATATATATATATATATTAAACTGCAATGGTAAGTTACGTGGACACAGGTTTTACATAGACAATATAGCTGTCGAAATTTGCATTTTTATTTTCATTTTACGGTTACAGGAGTATACTTTCTTACTTGCTGGGGGGGGGGGGGGGG
>Ga0136643_10007288_pt1 | contig 15979 bp, 13 predicted proteins | sample TergutLab28metaG_FD_96883 | JGI IMG/M metagenome (GOLD analysis project Ga0136643, IMG submission 96883) | Labiotermes labralis P1 segment gut microbial communities from Petit-Saut dam, French Guiana - Lab288 P1 (version 3) (version 3) | ecosystem: Host-associated > Arthropoda: Insects >... | reverse complement strand
GTGTGTGTGTGTGTGTGTGTGTGTGTAATCTAAACACCATTTTACATGGGTTAAAAGTTGGTTATATGAAACAAAAATATATATAATCATGGAACTTTGATGAGGGAGAAAGACTTTTCATTATTTGCTGAATATGTTTGAAATATTTCTTAAGTAAATGTGATGCAGGAATGAGAAAATCTGTTATGCCTGAAGAACATCTAGTTGTTATAATTCTGACAACTGGAAGGTGTTACGAAGAAGATGCAGTTCTTTTTGGTTATAATGCTGTTTTGAGTGGGAAATAGTTCCTAGTGTGTCAGTGGAGCTTATTGCCTCCATGTTCTGGGTTAATGCAGTACAAAAAGAGTGATCTTACATGTAATGAAGACTTACATTCACAGAATACTGGGTCAAACTTTGGAGCATTTAATTCATGTTTTGTAATTTCTGATGGAAAGAGTACATTATTTGCTACTGTCTAATCATTTGACAGTGTCATCTGGAGTTGCTGACAGGGTTGTTACATAAACTACAAAGAAATGGACTGTATGTGTAAGGCATATTGAAAGTACATCATAAACCTCATACAGTGTACAGTTACTTCCCAACTTAACACAGTAGTGCACATGAATTCAGGCTGCCGCCACACTGTAAGAGAGGTCTTCCCTGTTCTGGGATATAACACAGCATTGATTGGTAGTTAGTTACCATTGTTTGGGGATGGCCTGTCAGTCCTATCTTCAAGGGTCAAGAAGTCTCAAAATGTCAGTAACTACCAATCAACACTGTGTAACATCCCAGAAAAGTGAAGACACACGGTAGTTATGTTTTGGAAGATCCAATGCAAGCCAAATTTTGTGGAAGTTAGAATTTTATATACATATGGTTAACTATATATGTATATACAAGGGAGTCCAGTTGAAATCTGAATTCCAGCATACCGTAACCTGATCAGCTGCAATGTGACTGCCCTGCCACCTTTGTTACCACCCAGTAGTATTACATACATATGTGCATACATACATATATACATATATATACACACACACATGCATACAAGCTTTCACTTTCATTAGTTCTTAGAGCACATTGACATAGAATATAAAGCACATCATAATAAGTCTGAAGACAATCAGTAGTCACACAGTAAGCCAGCACCATTTTCATGCTGCACTAGAAGTTGAGTATGCATTTTAAAAATCTGATTCTGTCATTTAATGTTACATATATTCCATGCAGTTGTATTCTACACACTAGTTTTATTTCCAACTACTGCACTAAACTAGCGTTTATGCCCTTACATGTTTCGGATACCTATGGTAGCCATCATCATGGGGCTGTAATGTTATAAAGACATGAGCAGCGTATCATATGTCAGTAAATGGTAAACATGTATACTTTATCATTATATAACAGTCAATTGATATATAGTTCGTATTACTAAAAATTACTCAGATTAAAACACAAGTGAAGTAAGGCAACATTATATATAAGAATGTAAAAAGCTGTTTTTGAACATCTTGCAGTATTAGATATCTCCTGTTTTTGATGGAGTCATCATCATCATATCCTGTTATCCCTTTAGGGACATAGGGCGTCAACAAAACGTCGCCATCTAATCCTGTTTCTAGCCAGCTGTTTAACTTCATTCCAACTCTTTCCTTCTCTTAGTGCCTCGTTGTGGACTGATCTCCTCCACGTCTGTTTAGGTCTCCCTGTTTTCCATTGTCCCTGTGGGTTCCAATCCATAACCTCTCTTTCAATAGTATCCTGTCCTTTCCTCAGTGTATGCACTATCCAATTCCATTTCCGTCTCTTGATCTGTGTTGATATCTCGATCTCTTCAGCTCTTCTCCAGAGTTCCTCATTTGAAATCACTTCTGGCCAGTGGATATTAAGAATTCTTCTTAGGCAGCGATTGACAAACACTTGTAACTTTGAAGTTGTAATTTTTGTCACTTTCCATGCCTCAGAACCATATAGCAACACTGCCTTTACATTGCTACGGAAGATGCGAAGTTTGGTCCTAGTCGATACCTTATTATTTCTCCATACTGGGTAGAGTTGTACAAAGGCACCATTCGCTTTTTGGATTCTTTGGGCCACGTCCTGCGTGGTCCCTCCATCTTTGGTGACCTTACTACCCAGATATACAAAACTTTCCACATCCTCAATACTTTCATCCCCGAGAATAAACGGTTCTTTTTTGTTTTTGTTGGAGTGGAGATATGTAAATACTGTACATATTTCAGATAAGCTATTAATATGAGAAATTAAAAATTATACAGTCCTGTAAGAATTATTGAAAAGTACATTTGTATTAGTTAGTTGTCATATTTCTTGACTGCAGTTGTGTGTCACAATTAAGTAACTCAAGTAAATAACATTCTCATGCGTACCTTAATAAAGCACCAAAAAGAATTGAACATGGTATCTGGAGAAAAAAAGCGTGTGTTATGTGAATTACATTTGAGAAAGTAAGGCATGTATGAAAGCTGTTTACATATATATAAAATGTTTGAATTAACAGCTGTCCACATATCTGTTGAAGCAATCCTGAAGATAGGGGAACCTGAAGTAGGTTTGTGTTCTTCTAAGATATTAGTAATAGTCTGTAACTGATAGGTAAAGATTTATGATTGCCTTTTTTTTTGCAATTTGTAGCCGCTGGGTGTTCCTGGTCGAGTGCTGGTTGGAGAAGGAGTTCTGACCAAAATGTGTCGAAAAAAGCCAAAAGCACGGCAGTTTTTTCTCTTTAATGACATTCTGGTGTATGGGAATATTGTCATTAATAAGAAGAAGGTAGGCATCAGGAATTCTCATGAATATCAGTTTTGCCTTATACTGTAGGAAACAGTTTGAAGATTGCAAGTAAATGCCTTCATGACAGCCAATGTTCATTTTAGTATAATACCATGTAATGATGGTAATTTTTGAAAGTTCAGTGTAGTGCTGTGCCAAGGAGACCTTGCAAAAGGCCTGAAGAGTGATTCTTGTTTCAGTACATTAAGCAGCACATAATTCCACTGGAAGAGGTGAAACTAGAGTCTGTGGAGGATGAAGGACGTAAGTACTTTTATGATACTAGTTATACTAATTAGAGTTTCATGATTTATATTTATTTAACCCCCAATAAACTCACTGTTCTGTTTTCAGAGTTTCGAAATGGGTGGGTAATCCGAACAGCATCTAAATCATTTGCGGTGTATGCAGCCACATCAACCGAGAAGCAGGAATGGATGGCACATATCAATAAATGCATTGTAGATCTTCTGAGAAAGAGTAGGTAGCATGTTGGTGCTTTTGATACTGCCAGTGATTTCCCATCAGCCATTTCCCACTATTGTTTGCTCTTTTTTCTCAAAATTGGCTTATCACAGGAGGAAGAAGGGCCAGGGACTTGATTTGTTGTGTCCTCACCTTAGACCTTAGGTAGGTAACAACTTTTCTAAGGGCTCATTTGACTAGAGAATGGATGTAGGTGGTCCTCTCTGACCCCTTCAAACCGATTGAGCTGTTTGTTGATGATCTGCAATGGACATGTCAAATTATGACCATTTACTACAGTGTGTGATAAATTATTTCAGGGTTTCCCTTGTGCCGCAATGTGATAACTGAGGTTCTTGCTAAGCATGTCCAATCAAAAGACTTGAATATTGCAAGTGTAGTTAGTAACAGTTTTTGCATGAGGGAATTCAGTTTATAGTGCCACAGGTCTTTGAACTTCAGTGACTGTTGCTGATGTTGATATTCAGAATGCTCTTAAACTGCTTAACTCTTTGGTACTGGAATTAAATGCTAGATGGGAGCTGCAGAATACCAGAATATAAATAAGATCTGCATAAGGAAGGCCTTTAAGTGCTATGACTGTAACCTGACATTCAGTGTTTTGAGCATCACACTGTGTGATAGGTATACCTGACGTTAGGCACCTAAGAGTTAAGACAAGCTACATCTGGTGATTCTGATGTCATTTGTCATTTTTCTGTGAAATATTCTGAGATTTGTGTACTAGTGCTGAAATTTATTTTTAATCTCTGCTTACCTCAGCAAAAGTTTCCTGAACTACAGGAACAGGCAACTGTTTTTCCCAAATTTAAAATTTGTTTACATTCTGGAAATTACATACTTATTTTTATTCTTTGTCCCATGTATGGGCATTTAAATTGCCTGCTGCTGCTGCTGCTGCTAATAGGTTTGTTTTTAAACCTGCAGTATGGTTCTTTACAGCTGCCATTCCCTGGAAATGGAAGGATAGAAACATTGTGTCTAAAATCTCTGTTATGAAAACCCTAAAATTTGATCCCTTCAAAACTGCAGTGGCCCACTGTCTTCAACCTGCAGATTCAGTTTCAATACGTGTCAATTGTTATTGGCTTTCCAGAAATATTCATGTATAGTTGACTGGCAGCTCTTTTGTGTGTGTGTGTGTGTGTGTGTGGTGGACGAAGCCTGGTTTCATTTTAATGGTTACAGAAACCAATGAAAGGATAACACAGAGGTACTGAAAATCCATGTGTTTGTCACCAAATCACATTGCATGATCATATATGCTTTGAAATAGTCAATTATTGGTGGTTGTCTGTGGCCATAAAGGTCCCTAGTTCTGAATATGTGCACGTTCAGAAAGTTCACACAAAAAGAGCAAACATTTTGGTGGTTTTTGTGGATTGAAATCAGGATGTATTTCTAGAAATTACAGAAAGTAAAGTGTGTGCTATGAAATTGTCACTTGGTGTGAAATGTGCATTCATGGTGAAGGGCACCACATCCACTGACTCTTGTAATATGGGATAAGTAAAATGGTTTTACTAATAACTCATGTTGAATGTGGATGAAATCTCAGGTTAGGTCATGCAGTGATGTTAAGTTTTATTACCAGAGAGAAGCTGAACAATAGCCAAAATGTCACTCAGTGAACAGTAGTATTGAGGCAAACGCAAGGAAATGACCCTCTTTATATGGCTTACAGGTGGATGTTCTTTTGCATGGTGGAGTATGACAGTGGATCAGTTTGTAATAATTTGCTATTGTTTTGTAGTTTCCTTGAAATAATTTCTTTGACATGCAGTATTTATCTTTTTCATTTCATTTCATTCAGCATCCCTTAGATCCATACAGGGTATTAGATACAGAACATGTCATTCAAAAGGAGATCATAATAATAAGTAGTAGTAATAAGAGGTGGTAGTATCTCCACATAATATGGAGCCAGTCAAGAAAACCTCTTACAAACAGTATTATCAGTTGATCAGTTCCTTGAAACCATACACTGTTCCCACATTAAATTACTGAAATACTGCCATAAAACACAAGAAATAAAAGGACAGTGTAATAATAAATTCCCTATTTTATAAAATTAAGGATAATCTGAATAGTACAAACTTAGAATTAACCTATCAGTCATCTTGAAAGTCAGAATGTTCTTCCATAGCATAAAAAGAGTTTTTATAAAGGAACTGTTGTAGAGTTTTTCAAAAGAGTTTTATATCATCAGATAAGCAGATGGCAGGTGATAGAAATTTTAATTTCTGAGTAATGCATCCATTTTTGGAATTTAGTAAGATTGGTACTTGGAATATGAAATTTAGGATTAGATCTAGTATTTATATTGTGAATTTCTTGATTCAGTATAATTAAATGTTTACTGTTTGTTATGTGTATCAGACAGGAGAATATGTATTGTGAATAAAAGGGTAGTATTTTAATTGTTTTTAAATGTAGTCATATATGAATCCCTATTTCTTAAATTAGTGTTGATTCTTATTATCTTCTTAAATTTAATTCTAAATATTTTAATACTGTAAGGTGAGTTGCTGCAGAATGTTACACCATTAGATATGATAGAATGTAAATAAGAAAAGTATAACATTTTTAAAGCATCTTTTGACAACAGAAATTTAACAGTTCTAATAGCAAAACATGCTGAATTCAGTTTAGCTGTTATATAATCTTTGTGATTTTTCCAAGATAATGTGTCATCTATAATTAAACCTAAGAATTTTGTGCTAGAAGTTCTTACAATAAACCTATCTTTATAGGCTATTTGTATATCATGACTGAAGTGTCTTCTTGTACTAAATTTTAGCCAGTGTGTTTTATCTAAATTCAGTGATAATAAATTTCTTTAAACTGTTTATTTATACTACAAAATATCTCTTTCATTATTATTTTATAATTATGTGGATTGGGGCTATTTACAGTTTTACTTATATCATCTGCATATAATAAAATTTCAGTATTCCTATTCAATAATGTTGGCAAATCATTAATATGTATCAGAGAAAACAAAGGGCCAAGAATAGAGCCCTGAGGAACTCCATGTTTTGTTTCCATCCAATTTGAGGATGTGGGTAATTTGGAGTACTATTAGCAATAGTAACTTTTTTTATATCTTCTTTCCAAATAAAATTTTACAAGTGTATAGAATGTGCCCTTAATCCTATAAAACTTCAATTTTTCTAACAATATATTGTGATTAACACAGTCAAAAGCTTTGGGAAGTCTCAGAAAATTCACCTACTGAATTTTTGCTATTCATTGGTAGTAATATTTCATGCAGTAAGCTGTAAGAGGCTTTTTTGTTGAAGATTTGATTCTGAAACCATATTGTTCTGGGATCAATATGTTGTGCTGATTTAAATGGTCTTATAATGTTGCATATATAAGCTTTTCAAAAATTTTTGAACAGGAAGGTAGGAGAGAAATCAGTCTCTAATTAGAAATCACAGATCTATCCCACTTCTTAAACATCGGTTTAGCTATAGAATACTTTAATCTTTCTGGAGAAACTCCTAGTGACAAGACTTTTTTGCATGTATGTGTATGTGTGTGTATATATATACACACACATGTTAATGGGGAAATTATAATGAGGCACTAATTTTCAGTACTTTGAGAGGAATACCGTTATATCCAGCAGAATTTTTAGGTTTACGGGATTTAATTCTGTTAATTTTATTATTAGAGTTATGATGCCATTTAATTTTAGGAGAGGGGTATTTGAAAAGGTCCAGATATTTTAGAGTGTTTGTGCTCCATACGATTTCATTTTTATCTGTTTTAATAGAATCCATAATTTTATCAGCTGCTTATAAAAATAATTTATTAAATCTATTAGAAGTTGATACAAAATGTTTGTAGTTATATCATCCTGTATTGTCTGCACCCTTTTATTTAGTTCATCATTGCTTGTTTTGCCTTTAACAATCTCCGAAACGGTTTGCATTTTGTTTTGGGATTTAGTAGTCATGTTATCATAATATGCTTGTTTAGCTGCTATAATAACCTTTGTTAAAATTGTACAATATCATTTATAGTATAGCTTAAAATTTGTATCATTACTGTCTCTTTATTGTAAATAGAGTTCCCATTTTTTTACATGAATTTTTTATTCCTGTGGTCATCCATATACTGTTGGTTTGTTTATGATTCATTGGTTTCTCCTTTTTTTTTACTAAGACTACAATTGAATAGTCTTAAATGGGTATTGAGAAACTGATTAAAAGAACTATTAACACCCTTTTCACTAAAGACATTTTCCCAGTTTTCGTAGCTTAATTGTATTTGAAAATCAACTATAGTAAGTCTATTAATATTTCTAATGAGATGAGTTTCACTTGGTTGGTTTGGTATAATCACATTATTTCCTGTTCTCTCTCTTGTCTCCTTTGGGTTAATCCTTGGACATGTATCTCTTGCTGCTCAACCAAGTTCAGATATGTTTCCTCGATGGCTCCTTTCTGTTCTTCACATTCCTCTTAAATGCTAATTTATTTTCTTTCATGTACTTCGTTATTATCAACTTTGTTATCCTTTGAAGTGTAATTTACATAAATAACATATCATTATCATGGTAATGCTTTCACAGGTGTCCTGGCATGATGGTGGCAGTGTTAAATACTTTGTGAGTATGAATTTGTGATAAGCTTTTTTTTTTTTTTACAGTTTTCATACATATATGTATGTCTTCATGTGTTTCAGGTGGGAAAAAAGCAGTTGAGGTCCATGCTGCTGTGTGGGTTCCAGATTCAGAGGCAGCTGTTTGCATGCATTGCAAGAAGACACAGTTTACTGTCCTGAATAGGAGGGTAAGTTCTCAGTAACTAATTAACTGATTTCGTAGAGTAGAGTCCATCTTGATAAACTAATAATTGCTCATTTAGTCACATTTTGTGGAACGTTGAAATTCATTACTGTGCTTGGAATAGCCTGCTGCCAGTGGTATATGTCTAGAGCCACTTGAATCCAGTCCACAGCCTGTCATCCTTTTACTTTAAGATCGGCTGTGTACAAGAACTGTTGTTTTTGATGGTCAGATTGCATCCAGGAGTCACAGACTGAAACACACATCTATGCATTCCTATCCATTTTTATAACCAGAAAGAAGTGTAAATGTTTAAGTTCGGCTATGTACAAGAACTGTTGTGTTTGATGGTCAGATTGCATCCAGGAGTCACAAACTGAAACACACATCTGTGCATTCCTATCCATTTTTACACCCAGAAAGAAGTGTGAATGGGTAGGGAGATTTTTCAGAAGTTTGTACAGGAAGAAATTTGAAATTACATTATATACACAATACCACTGAGTCTAGATGATACTGAAAATGCTTAGCAACAAGAAGGTAAAGGAAAGAGACCACATGGAAATCATAAAAATGGATGGGAGGATATATAGTGTGGTTTAAAATTTCATCCTAAGCAGATTTCTGAAAGTCCATGTGGAGTGAATCAGATGCAGTGTCACTGAAATTAAGTGTCTGTCCCTGCATGTCAGTTTCATGATTGCTGTATCATTGGTTGAGTCTTGCTAGCCATTCAGTGGAGACATCGAACTCACATTCCAGTCCAAAAGCCTTGTGAAACGATGTGGCCTTCTGTGCACACGCAGAAGCAGAGACTGGTGGTCCTTCTGCTTCTGTTTGAACCTCTGAAGCAGGGCAGCATCCACCTTTTCATGTCCAGACATTTCCGTAATCTTGTGCTTGGAAGGTTGAGCGCCACAGTAAGAATTCTTACAAATTTCACTAGTGTCATTTTGTTGTTCTTCTTGTCATGTGTTTTGTATTCCTGTTCCATATGTTTAGCTGATTTTGTTGCAAGTCCCCCATTCTGAAATTTTCCAGTTCACTTGATTTTTGTTTTACTGTTAGTACAGTTTTCTTCTGTTTTTGAGCCATTTTCTTTGCATCCACAAGTGTTACAAACTGTTGATGGACTTCATAGTTTAATGTAGTTCAGTGGCTCCAAATAGTTGGCAAGCTGTGTGAAAATAACACTTTAACACATGCAAGTATTGTGGACTGCTGTTGCCATCCATTAATATATTTCAGAACTGAATAATAGTCTTAGACTAGAGGCTGTATAGATGTGCCAGGATGTGTTATCTTACTGTTTACATCCATTTTGAGTGATTGTATGTATAATAATATATGAAGGTAAGTCATTAAATAACAGGAATTTTGTAATAACTTTTTTACAAGAGTACTTATAGAAATTGTTTGTGTCTTATTTTTCGACATAGTCCTCCTACTAAGAAACACACTTGGTCCACCTGTCCACAAGCTTGTGGATGCCCTTTAGAAAAAAGCTTTTTGGCATGGCCTTTAACCAGCTTTGCACCACCTCCATTACCTCATTGTCATCTGCAAACTTCTGGCCTTGCAAATGTTCTTTCATAGGTCCAAACAAGTGAAAGTCCGATGGCGCTAAACCCAGACTGTGTGGTGGATGTTTCAACACCTCAAATTAAAGGGCACGTAGTGTATCCACTATATGCGCAGCTGTATGGGGCGGATGTTGTGAAGCAACAATACTCCTTTTGGGATAAGTCCCTGGCATTTCGATCATATCGTGGGCTTCGTCTCATTCACTTGCATGTCACTGCATCAAGCACTATTCACAGTTTGACCCTTTTCCTGGAAGTGCACCAATATAGGGCCATTGGCATCCCAAAAGATGGTCACCATGACTTTCCCAGCAGAAGCCTGTGTCTTGAATTATTTTTGGCCGTAGACAACAGGTGCTTCCACTGCATCGATTGTCTCTTACTCTCTAGTTCATAATGGTACACCCAGGACGTGTCTCCTGTCACATTTCAATGGAGAAAAGCATCTCCTTGACGAGCACGATGTTCCAAATGCTCCTGACAAATCAACTGCCATGCACACTTGTGATCATCAGACAACTGCCTTGGGACCCATCTGCTACACACTTTCCTATACCCAAGGTCATCATGGACAATATTGTAGACACAGCCGTGACTCATGTTGAATTCTACAGCAATTTCGTCAATAGCGACTCACCTGTAGTCACAGATTCACTACTTGATCTGCTGTTTCACTGTCTCAGGTGCCATGCTAACTGGTCTCCCACTCCGGTGTTCATCACTGACATTTTGTCTTCCATTTTGAAATCTTTCTACCCATTCATACACTCTCCCCTGACTCAAACAACTGGCTTCTACTGAACCGTCATTCTTCTGTAGATTTCAGAAGGTTTCACACCCTCTGGCCACAAAAAATGAATAACGCATCATTGCTATTCCACGGTGCAAGTTGACGGTGGAGCGGCTGTGTTGTACAAGCTATTGCACAGGCTCATACTGCTCAATCGTCACGACCCCTATATGGCATATTGCTAAGGAGCTGTTTTGTGTCTCGAAATAAGGTTTTTCGTTGTGCATACTTTTCCATGCACTTTAGAATAAAATTCCTGTTACTGAATGACATTCAGTCTGGTCTGGTCCTGGAAAGGTGGAGGGTGCATTATATATGGCATCACACCATGTCACTGATGCATTGACTGTTACATTCTGTTAACTGGCACACAGTAGACAATGTAAAGCAAATGACTGTGAAGTACAAATATCTTTAGAAGATCACGCACTATAGCAGCATTGTCAATGATGCCATGATTGTTGGAACCACCTTCCCCCCACCACCAATACCGACTGCAAAGTGCTGAAGGAGGAGGTCCTGTTTGACCATATCTACCTGTATGTTAGCCAGTGCCCTCCCTGCTCCACTGCCCTGAAAGCAACAGAGTATGAACAAGGACAGAATCATACTTCATGTGTGTCAATGTGTATGTAAAAGAAACATATGCTGAAGTAATCCACAAGCTTGATAACCCTCACACAGATAATTGGGAGTCTGCTGTAGCATGTTTTGTTATTAAAGTCACGTGTGTTTAAGGAATATTTCTTCAAATATAATTTTTCCTTCTATGTAGCATCATTGTCGTAAGTGTGGTGTTGTGGTGTGTGGCCCCTGCTCAAATAAGAGGTTCCTGCTACCTAGCCAGTCTTCCAAGCCACTGAGAGTGTGTCTCAATTGCTATGATACACTTTCTCGTGCTAGAGTTCAGCAGAACAATTTGGGAAATCCAATGGATATCTCTTTAAACAAAGGTAAGAATTTCTTCTACAGTATGTAATGTAACAGTATAAGAAACTTAGAATATGGAGAAAGTAAAATTGCTCCTCTATCATAGCACCTTGCCATGCAGGTGTGTAGGGATAGTAGAAATAAATATTACATGAAGGTGAGTGATCAGCTTCACACAATGACTGCTTTACTTAGGATGTGAAGAAAGGCATTTCATGATTTCATGTGAAGTTAATTTGTTTACTGGTTGATTGAGTTGTCACAAACTGAAATGAGTTCAAAGAGCTGCATGGTATGTGAATATGAGATATGTCAACTTTTTTTGGCTTATTCATTTTTATTATCAACAGTGTGTGATTTCAAGCTTCCACTGTGGTATAAATGAGATAGTTGCTCATCTGGGATATTATTGGGTAGTTAGTTACTGATCTTGAAGGTGGGATTAATAGGCTGTCCCAAACATTGGAAACGAACTACGAATCTGTGCTCTGTAACATCCCAGAAGAGCAAAGATCTTATTATCAGCAAAGTTGAAAGTAGTGTATTTTGTGATGTAGTACACCCAGCCCTTGTTTTTCACATTTTTGCCCTAATGCCTCTTGTAAATATACACCACTTCATAATTTTTGCTCCCTCATTTTCAGCTTAACGCTCTTTGGCTGACTAAGTTCTATTACACCAATACCCTATTTGTGATGGGCTTATCAGTTTTGATTTATCCCCACTTTTTCAGGAATGCAACTAGGGCATAAAGTAAGGGCTGCATGTACACCGACTTGTTGATTTGTTCTTTACTTTCAAAATGTACTGTTTCATGGGACACATGTAACTGTAATCTCATATGTATGTCCACAAGAAAAATACTGTCTTTCTTGTACTGATTTTCATGAAATTTACAAATGCCGAACATCATCATGTGCATGTCTCTTACATTAACTTATCTTGAAAGTGCCTTCATATAATGAACCATCCATTGTTTCAACTTAGTTTCTTTTATTTGAAAGCCTGATCTCTGAAACATTCAGAAGGGTTTGTCTGTAGAAAAGCTTGCTATTTCAGTAATGGGAAGCTGCATGTGAATTTAATACCTTTGCACTATAAAGTAAGAGTTAAGGTTAGTAAAGAGCTTTACTTCTGTAGATCATCTGAAAGCAAACAAATCTTATGTCACTCATAGAATATCTTCTCTCTTTCTCATAGTAGCTGCATTACTTTTTCATATAAGTGCTTTGAAAAATATGGCAGCCATAATACCTTCTGCCAAGTGGTATTTATTGCTTTCCTTATTACTGCCTCTAAATATATTCAGTTGTGTGTTTAAAAATTGTCATTTGCTTGGCAGAAGTGAAGGAGCGAGGTGGTTCTGGAGATTCGTCCGGAGAAGAGGACTCTGATGATGAAGACGAGGGAAACAGATCACACCAAGACTCATCTGCTCATGATGAGGTAAGCTGTTTACTGTACTTAAATCACACCTGATAGGACAAAACAGTCACATTCAGATTTGAAGAAATTAATTTGGTTTTTATAATTAACTGTATTTGAAATTCCTGTTTGGTTCTTATAATTTTTACATGTTTTGAATTTCTTTTGACATATTGGAAGTCTAGTGTCATATTTATTCCTGTAATGTAAGTTAATTTTAAGGAGCGGTTGTTTATTCACTGTCATTTCAGTTGTGTTAATAGAGAAGTATTCTTTGGTTTTCATGAGAGTATTTTTACAGAGTGTTTGCTATAATGAGTACTTTCTTGTGATTTATTGATACACGTGAACATGTACTGAGCAACAGTGAAGTGAAGCAAAATGCATCACAGGACATAACTGTGAAAACTTTCATGTTTTTCTTCTTGTGGAAGCATGTGCTTTAGTATGGTTGTACCATTTACTGACCTGTAGAGCCTACTTTGGCTACACCCTCCTTCAGCCTGTAATTTCTTCCACTCACAAAGCAACGGAACTTAATGTTGTGTGTACCATCTCATTTTTCACAGGATAAAAATAGTGAATATGCTGTTGTAGCATTTATAACGCTAGGAACTCTTAGCGGAATATCACTGTTAGATGTTTGTTGTAGTTTCTGACGTGTTTGAATCGTTTGATAGTTTGCAACAGCGGATAGTTTTTTCTGTTCTGTTTTTACAGATTCTGATTATTTGATAGCATGCAGTAGATAGACTTCATTTGAATGTTCTAATCTCCAAGTATATGCAGACACCTGCAGACTTTATCACATCACTTCTTTTGTTGTACATTCTGTGTTTTAGCAGTAAGAGGAGATTTTTTTTACAAGACAATTCACTTCATTAGAGAAGAAATGGAAAGTGAAAATCTTATATTTGTGGTTCAGTGCTAGCTGCTATGGCCATCACACTTTTTTAACGACCCTTTCACTGCCACGTTTTTTATGCTGTCGCCTCCCTTTATTCTTTACCTGTGTTATTAGCATTGTTATTGCTATAAAGAGCCATAAACATTTGACTGCTGAATAAAAATTTGTTTTATCATCAGTAGAAGTCATGATTAGTTTTGTCAGAAAATACAAGAACACTTCCACCATTGGTTTCTTTTTGATGCTGGACAAGGTATGGATGTATTTATTTGATCTTAATTGAAAACAGCAAAATGCCATTCTGTTTTATGGTATAGTAAGTGTCTCAATCCCTGTGGAGTATTGCATAGGAAAATATTTTGAGTTTTTTAGTGATATAAGCATACTTTCAGACCACTTCTTGTAAAATTACCACAAGACTTCAATCTTGTATGGCAACTGAAAATGTTAAAATCATGTTATGCATTTAACCACATCAGTTCGGAGAAAATGTCCAACATTTGAGGGACAGGGACTGTCCCGTCAACATTGAATGCCAGCCCTGAAAATGGAAAGTAATAATGCTGAAACATATCCTATGACACAAATTGTAGTTTATCATATTCTTGGTAGAGGACATCCTGTTGTGTTTAAAGTACATTAATAAAATGAAATTGTATATGTACTCCATCTGACACAACTATACAATATTTTATTGTTATTCTACTATTGGCTGCTTGTTCCAGCCTCAGGGGCCATCATCAGGCCAATATTAACAAAAAAACTTAAAAATGCTGGTGCATCTAGTACAAGTGTAAATTTTTATGGGAACCCATTTACAATTGTTAAAAGTCATTATAATTGTTGCCAGCTTTTAAATGTACTGTCTGTGGTAAGTTGTGCTGAAATTTTATGATGTGACTACTATGAATGCATTTCTAAAATCCTGGAAATACATTCATAGTAGTCACGTCATAAAATTTCAGCACAACTTGCCATAGACAGTACATTTAAAAGCTGGCAATAATTATAAAGACTTAACGACTGTAAATGGGATCCCACAAAAATTGGCATTTGTACTGAATGCACCAAAATACTAAGGAAGATATTTGGTCCTGTCAATACTGACAATATATGGAGAATACGAAACAACATGGAGATTGATATATTAATAGAAGGTGCAGATATAGTGAGATGCATCAAAGCACAAAGAATCAAATGGCTGGGGCATATTCATAGAATGGACCAAGCAAGACCAGTTAGGAAACTACCTGATTGGAAACCTATAGGAATTAGACCAGTAGGAAGACCAAGACAACGATGGCAAGAGGATGTTATGGAAGATCTAAAAAAGCTGAAAGTTAAAAACTGAAAGGAAATAGCCAAGGACAGAAGAACTTGGAGAGACTTGGCTGAGAAGGCGAAAACCCACAAAGGGTTATAGTGCCAAATGATGATGATGATGACTAAATGCACCAGCACTTTTTGTAAATATTGGCCTGATGATGGCCCCTGAGGCCAAAACTAGTAGCCAATAGTAGAATAACAATAAAATATTATATAGTTGTGTCAGAAGGAGTACATATTTAATTTCATTTTATTAATTATCATATTCTGTTTGAGGACAACTATGGACTGTGCAAGAGTGTATTTTTCCACATTTGTTTTATTCTCTTCAGTTGCATATTAGCAGTGCTTAGTTACATGTAACTAGTAATTTAGTACGTGGGCTGATTGAAAAGTTGCAAGACTGATTTTTTTATTCGGAATCAGATGACTCTACAAGCCCTACAATTTTTTCTTTTTCAAAGTAGCGGCCTTCACATTGAATGCATTTTTTACAGCGTTTTATGAACGATTCAAACACATGAAATAGATTTTTTTGTGACATCCCTTTTAGCGCTGCGGCCGTGGCGTTTTTCACTTCATCATCTGAAGAGAACCTCTTTCCGTGCAGTTGTGCTTTCAGTGTTGGGAATGCCCAGAAATCACATGGCGCTAAGTCCAGGCTGTATGGAGGATGTTGTAGTGCTGTCGCACCAATTTCAGTCAGTGCTGCCAATGCCACAGCAGCAATATGTGGCCTGGCATTATCCTGGAGCAAAAACCACAGTTTCTTGATCAAATCCGGTCTTTTCTTCCTCATGGCTCCTCGCAAATGGGTTTGCAGGACGTTTGCTTAATAGGCGCCGTTCACTGTCTGCCCACGGGGATCCCAGTGCTGTAAGATCATCCCGTGCCCATCAAAGAACAGCAGAAGCATGACTTTACCCGCCGAGAGAGATGAACGGAATTTT
>Ga0136643_10007287_pt1 | contig 15980 bp, 13 predicted proteins | sample TergutLab28metaG_FD_96883 | JGI IMG/M metagenome (GOLD analysis project Ga0136643, IMG submission 96883) | Labiotermes labralis P1 segment gut microbial communities from Petit-Saut dam, French Guiana - Lab288 P1 (version 3) (version 3) | ecosystem: Host-associated > Arthropoda: Insects >... | reverse complement strand
CGTCGGATCACGTCGTTTCGTAAGAGATGAAAATAATAGAGAAAATATACACTTGTGAGTTCAGTAAAATTATGGCGTGCACACTTCAAACACGTACACTGGGAAGAAGTGTTGACGTACCTACATACATAGACATTTAAATACATTCAATATTGTAACATTCAAACGCAGGCTTCTTAAAGGATTATACTCTTTAATTAAACCTTCTTGTTCGTCTCACTTTAGAGAGGTTCAAAGTACTATCAAAAGAACCAAAGTGCAATAAGGGAAATATAAGGAAGGCGAGAAAGTGTTAAACCGACAAAATTTCTCGCGTCATAAGAATATTATTAAATTCAATTCCACCCAGTAACTTGGTACTTATAGGTTTACTAATCTTCTATGGAACATTAACTGTTCATGTCCATCGCATTTTGCTGAACTACGAAGACAGTGATAAAGTAAAGACCTAGAAGAAGAGACATTACTTTGTGTGTGTGAAAGTATGTACATAGTTAATGTAACTATAAACAAAACCCAGAAAGGTGGCAGGAGATAGATGAGTTTCACGAACAGAATTTAGACAAAACTCTATTACTTTCATGAAACGGTCACCATTTTATGACTATCGAACAATTTGTCAAAAATTCCCCACAGTTTGTAGTACCAAAAGGCTCAGTACCGTACGCACAACAGCCCATCATTAGTCTTTACAACGAACCAGTTTGCCCCACTTCCACAACCTCACACAGCAACACTTTAATCATTTTAATACTGCCCTCACATCTACAAACTACTTCTTACGAAATATCATGAAGGAGTCGTCTGCGTGATTACAGTACAGCTACTAAACTGCGAACAGAGAATATCTGAATACTCAGAACAGGCTAAGGTATAAATTTTAATAGAATGAAATTCAGATCAATGTTTCGGACATTTTATTGCGTTAAATACCAAACACAATAATCTCTGACAGTTTAGCTTATTTTGACGTAAGGGAAAGATACAGAAACTGCCATCTCTAGTACCTGCCATCAGCTATTACACAGTATTGTTATCCAAGAAGGTGTAGTTAAATGATATATTTCTACCTAATCTCAGTACAACGTGTTGGACGATAAAACATTAGTGCAAAGAAAGCAGAGAAAATCTTCACTAACAAAAACATAAAACTACGCCGCAGTACGCAAATGATTTAAGGCCCAACCCTTTAATCAAGCAGTCAATTCTAAATTGTAATTAGAAATCTCAAAACTAACATTCCACAGAAGCTGTACATAGTTATAACGAAAATATTTCAAAATAGACTTAATTTGTGTTGCAATTGTTTAATTATAAATTTATTTAATTATCTCAACGATCATATATATATGCAATGCATATAGTTTTAAAAGGGAGTTAACGTGAAATTTTCCAAATAAGGGAGATAGCATTAAATGGTGAGTAATTTTGAATTCAGCAGATAAAAGAATGATAAAATCTGCTCGATTTTGTCACCGATGTCCTTCCACCAAACACAAGAATTAATATTATCCACCCAAACTAAAGCAACAGAAGTTAAAAACACTGGTTACGAGACAACCAAACACACACACACACACACACACACACACACAGCATTGCATTCATTGGGACAATTAGAGATTACAATGCGAATCGAGCGTTTGATACAACGAGGTCATGAGGCGGAGGCAAAGGACATCTTTCTAAATGTAATTTATTGTTTTCCACTGGCTGTTTCCATGTCAATGACACATAAATAGATTTTCTGAACAGCTGAAGCGCTACCAAACTCTGTAAACGGGGAGGATTTATATTGTATTTGTGTGATAAAAATGAAAATTATTACAGGCAGAATCCGTAGTCTTGAATCATGTTCAAAATAAATGCTCAGGAAAGATTATGTGTTTCTATTATCTTTAAATGGATAAAAATTTAATGGAACGTTATTTATTCTTGCGAAGGTTAAAAATGATTCCAATTATCTGAACTGCTATTGTTCTATCAGGACGTGTCTTGATGCACTTCTATACAGTTCCATTATTAATTTTAAATTGAAACATTCCCGTTGTGCAAGTCCATATATTCATCAAATATACCGCCATGCAATAACACAATCGAATATTTACAATGGTTCGTATTGTTGGCCTTCTGTTCAGACCACCTTCTGACCGCGCATCGTTTCGAATTAAAGAAATGTCATAGAATCGTCTTGATATAAAATGTGAAGAGATATTATTCCCTTTATGTCATTCCCTTTATGGGATCACTTTTGACGACATAATTGTATTTTGCTTCCTACTGAATTCCTACGACTCTGTGGGGAAACACAATTAACTGTTATTAATCTAAACTGTCGTATTTTTAACGTAAAGTCCTACATTATTAACAGTGAGCTTAAAACTTGCAGACGGTAAACAGGCAGAAAATGGTAGATTTTCTACAATCGCCAATACGTCTGCTACAGATTAAATGTTTATAAATAATGGGGAATGTCAAAATTACCACCATTCCTCTTAATGCTCACACCTACGATCCACTATTTTTCTTACTTGAAATATAATTTTATTCATCAGACCCACTAACAGAAATGTAACTGAAATTACAACGATGTATTTTTTAACATTCTCGTTTCTGGTTAATTTCTTCAGAAAAACTTCCTGTTCGTCCACTCTTGCCCCTCACAGCCCTTCCGAATTGCCATGACATAATTTTTAATTAAAATATGCTCGTAAAGACAGTCTGATCGAATATTCAGTGCTGAAATTTATTCGACTGCAAAGGTCGAGGCTGCAATACTGACCGCAACCTAGGTACCCCTCGATTATTTAAGCAATATCCGTCACCTAGCGTCCACAGCAACTGCCGCAGGAATAAGTCGTTACATAGGGACAGAATAAAGACAAATCTTAGGCTTGTACACATGAGGATACATTTTTTTCATTACGATATGTTCCTATGTCCTTGTTGTGGCAAAGTCAATGAAATAAAATTACACATAAAGAAGAAACAGCCAGCTGTGTTATTGAAATTGCATTTAAAGAAAGATGTCCTAGAGTACGGGGATGTGTGTGCAATAGTTTGAGCATCCTACTCTCTGGAAGCGAGATGGATCTCGCAGAGGGTGACTCGCCGCGAGTTGTCCGCCCCCCGAATACAGACAGACTCTTCATTCCAGCGAACACTCTCCGGCGGCGGTGTGTATCCGGGGGCAGCGCGTTGCCACCCCCACCTGCACCGAGATCTAAGACACATACATATGCATATAACTGGTTCAGATCAGTCATACGACAAAAAATTGAGAATCGTTTCACTAAACAAATATAAACACACACTACACAAAACTTAATTCTTTCAATCAAAATATTATTTTACCTAAAAAATTCATAATTTTAATTAAACACAACTCATCTCGGTGTACTGTACTGTACATATAACGAACAAATAAGCATTCGTCAAATACAATATATTTTAGGTTCTCCATGTTAAATATGTATTGTGTGTGACGAATATTTTCTGGTCCTTTATAAGTACTTTGTATAGACCAATATGTATCTCTGATTAAATTACTTCGTCTTTACTATAGTATCTTAAAACTATGGTTGTTCGCTCTTTCCTCACAATTAAACCAATAAATTATCCGTCAAAACAACACACATTTTAACAATATCAACAGCTCTGTGTTTCGGCTACATTAATAGATAGTGTCAGGGTCTATACAAGACAAAATTAAAGGTGTTAACAAACAACTGCTAAATGTATTAAGAAACCTCACACTTTACAGCTAACTAATTTGTTAAACCAGTACAAAACATGTGGTCTAAAATAAAATGGGCTACAAATGCATTTAAAAGCAGGACAGAGTAACTGAGTAAGATGTTCTTTAAAAACACATAACTAAATAAAATTACATACGATAAGTAAAAAATGTACATCGTATGGTCTCTTTCAGGAGGTATAATTAGAGAGGTCTAGGTACGTAGGCTTTTGAATTCCTAACCTACAACACACACAGCTACACTGTACTGTCTCACATGTATTCTTTTTAATGGTATATAATAATACTTTTATTAACTTAGACCACATAGTAGATACCAATTTTGCGAATGAATTCATAGCGAAGTTTGAGATTTCTCTATACATTTTGCAGTTGTATGATATAATTTCTTACTTTTTTTACATTTCAATTATGACTATTAGCATAGCCGAAACACGTAGCTGTTGATAGTCTTTACAATTTGTGTGGTGTTGACGGATTCTTTGTTGGTTTTATTTGACTGTAAATAAAATGGGAATGGGGAATCACCTTACGATAGTATTTACAGCGAACTCTAGCCAGTGCGAAAGAAAGTTTAATCTATGCGTTATGCCAAGCCGACTTGACCCAAAGAGCGTCTGATTCTTCTGTCAAGAGTCCGCGCTCGAAGAAAAAACAATATTCCATTATCCACCAAATTGAAAAGAATTCTACACGGCGATTAAAAAGTCTCCAAACATAGGGTATGGTATCCGCGCGCGCCTTTAGTTAGATCAGCAGTTTCCAGGTCACTGGACTGGTCCCCATGGTCCCGTGCAGAGGCCCCCAAAGTACCCAAAACTAACCACTCTTGATTTTTTACTTGTGGTGGCATTTGAAGGCCATGGTTTAACAGGTGAAAATGCAAAATGTGGAACACTAAAAGAACGCATTACAGATGCTTTTGCGCGCCTAACACCAGATGTGCTCAAGCGTGTTCGCCATGAGCGGGAGAGAAGAATCCGTATGTGCTATCAAAGTATTGTTGCCCATACAGAGCAGGTTTGGTAAATAAAATGACCATTTTCCCCTTATATTGAGACTTTCGAATCACCCTGTAGTGTACAATTTGAGTCTTTTGAAACGTTGCGCTGTATCACCTGGAAAAGTAACGATGCCAATCAGTCAAAGAAGCAAACTTAAATGCTTGAATTTAAGAATATCCAGTTTCTGAAATAGCAGCATATTACCTTGTAATTCGTCTACCTCGAGGTAGCCTTCAACAAGAATTCCTTTAAAAAAAAACACTTTATTGCTAACCACATTCCTTAAAAGTTATTTTCTTAAAATTTAAATTTATTCAGGCCTACATAACACACTCGTGTAGAAAGAACATGGAATGCCTAAATCACCTTACACCTATTTTGAAGTCAAAACATCTATGAAAATTTCTCGAAACATTTACTGCAAAACCTTGCAAAACTTTTACTGCAAACAATTCAATAAATACCAAATCTGATAAAACGATACAGTGTAAGCAATAAAAGAACTGATTTAAAACGTTCTGTTAAGCCCTATTGGTCTCCTCCAGTCATCTTCTGTACCCTTTGGATCCAGAATTAAATGCCCATAGCGATGTGCAAAATACAGGAATTTAAGTGGATAATAATACGAGAGCTGCACAAAAGCACACACACACATATATATATATATATATATATATAGTAGAACTCCAATTATCCGGATTAATTGGGACGACGAGCTATCCGGAAATTCTGAAAATCCCAGTAAATGGATTTTCTTTGAAAATAGGATCCATTGTAAGTCTGAATTTCGGCTGTTACTATTTACAGTATGTTCCTCCGTCCAAATCTGTCGACCACACCCGATTTGCAGTTCTGGAAACCAAACCACTGTACTGTACTTGATCTGATAACCAGTAAGTTCAAAGCAATTTAGTTTTGTAGTATTCTCGATAAATTTAACCGAAGGGCCAAGCCGATCCGGATAAATGGCGATCCGGATAACCGGTGTCCGGATAAGTGGAGTTCTGCTGTGCGTATGTATACGTGTTTATATATATACATATATATGGTGTATATATATGTGGTTTTGGACATTTTGAGTGTAACATATACGACAATTTCGGCGCCAGACGGTCTATTTTGCGAGTATAGAGACAAATTATTCGGACCACAAACTCTGCGAAAAGGTTTCAATTGGAACGAAAATTCTACCTGGACACACTTGTCTAACTTATAATGACGCCTCAGTATTCGCACCCAAGAATGCAGAGTTTAATAAACATGGGCATCAAAATGATATGTATTATTTATTGTAAATACGAATTTTCACAACCCTGAACTCTGCTAGTTGCTTTGAAGATGATGGGGCACCAACTGCATTTCAGAAACGGAAAGACGTCGGCTGGGCCCTTCTTAATGGGGATTAACGACAAATTATTTTCAACAGAGTTAATATAAGACGACGCGCTTTGGATACGCAGGGCCTCTAGAGCTTTATTTGACAGAAAGCAAGGAGTAGATCCTTGAGATGCTGAGAAACCAAACGTTTATTACTGTGTTCATAACGTCCCACCACTAGTTCTTATCTCGAGCTACATGAACCCTCATACACTATTTCTAGACGATCCATTTTAATATTATCTTCCTAGGAAAATAAATGAATGTTGGTACTAATTCCATTAGAAGGCTGTTGTAACCGTCACTCCCCGCACCATAAGGACTTTGGACTTGACCGTACGCTGACAAAATCAATTCACACGCCGAAGGAACAGTGCGGTGGGTCAAGGTTTCGAAACTAAGGCTTATGACGTTATGTTGGAAAAGGTAATTTACTGCCCAAGATGTCCACCATCTTGAGCTTCTACTTATAGGCCACCTGTACCCTTTTAATTCGTACTTGATTCTAAGTCTGTGGCTATTAAATAAAATAGTAAAATATATTGCATGAAATTTCGGTCCATCGCGAAGCGTTTGCCTAAATTGACCATAACTTTGTCGAAGGCCCCAACATGATTCGAACACACGAACACAGTTTTCAAGCCCCTCAAGGCCCTCTTCATCCTAGGCCACTTTCCCACTATGATTAGCACAATAAAGATTTTCTTGAAAAATATTTCAGTGACACACTGCATAATTCTATGTAGAAATACTGATAAACACACGTGTTACAAAATTTAGTGTGGGAATGGCTGCGTCGTTTGTAACACACTAACGAAACGCCTATTACTCAGTTTGGCTTAATTACAACTTTAGTACCTGCCGCTAAACAATGACCGTACTATAAGAAGCCATGATATGATAAAAGTTTTGATTTCCAGGAATAATTTTTCTATAGAAATCCTCTAATAAAGTTCTGGTGTGGGAAGCGAAACCAGTGCCTATGTCACAAAAAAAAAACACATGTTCATTATGACACAGGTGTTCAGAAAAGAGTAATATATATATATGTATTTTTATATTCTAGAGTATCAATGAATCTAAAGGGTTCTGAGGTTGTATATTACACTCCATGGTACAGGGTATATTACACTCCATGGTACAGGGTATATTACACTCCATGGTACAGGGTATATTACACTCCATGGTACAGGGTTTCTGAATTATATTCGTCATCTACAGCAGAGACGCACAAATCCCGGGCGCCGGTTTGGCCGGGAGAATAAATCTTTGACGCTGGCTCTAAACGCTTCATCATAACTGTAGTAGTCGTCTCTTATATACAAAAATAAGTATCAGTTCGCGTGTACGAGCAGAGCGAATTAGTTGAATGTGAAGTCACAGATTCACTCCAGAATTGTGGATCTTCAGTATGGAACTTGCTTACCCTCAACCCTCGGGCGCCTAAAATTTCAGAGGTGGGTCCTAGACTGTTGGAAAATTTGTGAACCCCTGGTCCATTGTGTTCCTAACACCACACATCCTTCGGAAAAATTGATATATTTGCTGGCTAGTGGCAAATGTGTAAGAGGCAACAAACAGGTTATATCCGTCAGAAAGTGTTCATTTCACTCCCCGTACAGCCAAAGCCACTAAATTTAAATTCATTACCACATATCATCAGGTTCCTTCATTGGAACACAGCCTGAACACACGAGAAAGGAAGCCAATATCACCTCTGAAACGCTGTTCAGTTCGCAGTGTTAGGCGACGGAAAAAGCTCACACACTCAGTAAACCTCAGTACAGTACTGTACAGTACAGTAGAGTACAGTACATGTCATTCCCGATGGATGCTTGGTTGTTGAAATCGCGGGTTCGAATCCCGCTGATTGCATGGTTATTGGTCTTTTGTGTTTGCTGTGAGTCGTGTAGGTAGCTGATCTCTCATTCAGAGGAGTCCTACTTGTGTATGTGTGTGTCTAATTGTGTGTGAAATAGAGACCTCAGCAGTGGTGTGGCCTAAGCCCGAGTGTTGCTGTTGTGCCAAAGAAAAAAGTGCCGTACATACTTTTATTTACCGTCTGCAAAACAATTACTGAACACAGCCTACTGTTGTTAACAACGTAGTGATGAGCAAGCACTAAGTTTTTATATATGCCTTGTATCACCACCAGGCTGTTAATTCATGTCCTGCATACTGTAAGTACTTAATCAGGACTGTAAATCAATATTCAGCTAATGGACCATTTAAGAATATAAATACAGTTATAAATATTTTCCATATAAAACCACGTTAACGCTTTAGAATACAGTCGTTACTATACGTATTATCAGGCCCTTTGACATTTCAAAAACTGCGGTACGTCTACAGAGTTCCCACGTGAGTTCCCACGTGAGTTTCGGGTGTTATACAGAATAAAAATCCATTATATCGGCTACGAGCTTTGATAAATTTATTTTTGCAATGGATATTCAGCATAATTTCTTTGAGGTAGGATAAATTATATTTCTACATATTTCACGTTTTGGAGTAAATAAGATAGAAAATGCTTCTGAGAATTTAAGATCTTCCTCGCAGATTGCCAGTATTTCCGTCAGTCGGTCTATGTTAATTCAGTAGTCTACGTGTAGTCCGGCTGGTTAGAGAAGTACACATGGTACTAACGCTTCGAACTGACTCTACACTGTGATTCTCTTCTCATTATATTACTGGCGCACGGAAAGTCATAAGTGTGGCCGCGACAACTCGGTGAAGTGCCAGTAGCATTTACGAAAACACCCACATCTTTTCTTATGTAATTTCTTGCACAGTATATGCCAAACCCCGCTCAGCGCACCGACTCTCTGTCTTGTACCTAAGAGTTATGAATGTTACGAGTGTGTTCTGACGTTCACTAGCGAGGCTACGTTTGAAGTACCGATAATACAGTTCATTATTATTTAATTAGGATATCAGATGCCCGTACAATCTCCATTTTTAATAAACCTTCCCAAAATCAGACATCAATAAGTTTAAGCGTTACCGAGTTTTTTCGTCAGACCATTTGGTCCAGAAACTTTTGCCTTCCAGTTTACTACCAAAAAAAGATATTAAGATTGAAATATACAAGCGCAATTTTTCCTCTTGTATACAGGCTTGAAACTTGGTCTCTCACATATTAGGAACGTTGAGGGTATTCGAGAATGCGGTGGCGAGGAATATTTGGGTCTAAGAGGGCCGAGGTAAGGGGGAGTGGAGAAAATTACATAATGAGGAGCACAATGATCTGTACTCTTCACCCAATATTATTCGGGTGATCAAATCGACATGAAAGAGATGGGCGGGGCATGTAGCACGTATGGGGTAGAAGTGACGTGTATACAGGTGGGGAAACTGAGAGAGACAACTTGGAAGACCTAGGCGTAGACGGAGGAAAATACTAACATAAATCATCAAAATATGAGATGGAAGGACGTGGACTGGATTGATCTGGCTCACGATAGGCAGAAGTAGCGGGATTTGGTGAAGGCGATGATGAAGAGTCAGCCCCCCCCCCCAAAAAAAAAAATGTGCGTCATTTCTTGAATAGCTTCTCTATTCCCATGAATTTAGTTTGTAAAGAGGGACGGACACAGTGAGTTCAACACACGCCCCGCACTATGGCCAAACTGTCAAAAAAGTGTTGCATTGGTAGCGAATAAGCTTACTGTATGTTATCAATCTGTACGCCATTGGCCAGTGACTGCTCGCACAGAATGCGGTAGCATTTTGTATATTAGTCGAGATACATGTAAAACAGAATCCAATATCCTTCTGTAACGACTTTGCTGCTCTTTGGTATTTAAACCTATCCTAGGGCAGTCGGATTCTGAACTCCTCTGCAAACATGATTTTCTGGAAAATTATATTGGAAGTTCAGTAACCTATCTTAAACGTCGATAAGAATTTGTACAGTACCAGGAAAATTCAGTTAGAAAGGCTCCGATGAACAGTGCATGTGTTTTGTAAAGCGTAACTCTGCTTCTTTCACATGCTTTCTGCTACAAAGAACTTGAGAACAACTTGTTCAATGGACCACAAGTACTTCAAAGAATCTACCGAGGGGGGGCCTCACACAAAGCCATAGCCTCTGTAGAATTTTATTGACACACCTTTGAAATTTCAAGGCAAAGTTTTTGCGGTTATTAAACCAATCTTTTGTACAACGTAACCCTTGAGGGACACTTTGCAATTGTGATTTCGCTGAATTTGCGTTCCATGAAGTTCTGAAAATACATCAATTTCAATGTCAAGACATTAAACTTAAATGACTCACATATATATTTACATGTGTGTGTCTTGAAAGTTTTGAAATGTGGTACTGGAGCAGGATTGAGAGGATATGAGTTGGACTGACCGTGTGGAAAATGAAGTATAACATGGAGTCGAAAAAACAAGAAACGTCCTACGTAAAGTAAACTGAAGGAAGGCTAAGTGGATTGGATATATCTTGCGTAGAAACCGCCTTCTAAAACACGTTATTGAAAGAATGATACAACGGGAGAGAAGAGGACCAAGAAGACGTAAGCAGCTATTGAATGAGCTTAAGGAAAAGAGAAAATGCTGGACTTTAAAAGAGGAAACACTAGATGGCACATTGTGGTGATTTTTTTTTTAAAAAAAAGACCATGGACCTGTCTCAGGACACACTGCGCAATGGATGAACATGTTGTGTTTTGTGTTTTTGTTGTTGTTGTCCTTTCTGTAACAGAAAATATTCTAACAGCTGATACCTCAACAAGTGAATAACTCTCAAAACTTTGATCAATACACAAGTATCACACTTTAGTGTCATATTACAGTGTTTTGATGGGCTAAAGGTTTTTGCGCCGTCTCCACAAAGCACCCCATTTTTTACGCAACCTTACGACCTTGTTTACAGAATGATTTCTATCGTCCTACTGGGCTACATACTTCAGACGTACTGGTCTCTTTGGGCTACGAACGTACACAAAATAGGTCTAATTAAAAATACTGGCACAAATATTCGAGCTAAACCCAGACACAAGCGCCACACCGTCAAATATAATATTCACTCACAATTCTACTGCTTCTTCCATCGGTAGTTTCCTTTGGTCGTAGAGAAATCAAGACTTAATTTTGTCTAGCGGGGTGAGACTTTCCTCAGACTCAGAACCGACCTCATAGAGAACACACTCGCTCTTGACCTGTATCGTAACTATGGATCTGACTCAATGGTAAGCATGACAACCAGTGTGTGATTCACTCATTCACGGACTCAGGCCAAGGTATAACAGTTTTACAGTATAAGATAGAAAATCTTATGAATCTGATGTTTATTGGACCGTTACCATTGTGATAACTGAAGAATAAAAATGTCCGGGCTGCAGCCTGCAGCCCGGACATTACTCCAGCCTAATCGCACCTAACCTCCAACTTACAGCAAACCAAGAATGAAACGACCAATGTGGTAATCAACATCATAGTCGCGAGCTCCTGATGATGGGCATAGTAGTGCCCGAAACATGTTGAACCTATAAGAAGTACAATAAATTAATAAGTGGCATCTAGTTGGTTTTTTATTCTTCAGAAGATCTTATATGTGAAACATGAACAGTAAGACTTCGCTTTGATAGCTAAGTGCGAGGAATAAATATTCCTTCCCACATGTATCGTGTGTGTTTGTATGTAGGTCACCCTAAGACACTCTCAGCATCTAGAGTTTTAGCGTCGAATGACAGGATTTTTTATGAATTACGAATCAGAAAACGATATGATAGGAATTAATAGCACACCATTCGAGGAACTATCCTGGTCCATACAGCAGGTGACGTGGCCGAGTTACGAAGAAGGGATCTGCAACTACAATTGCAGTTGGCTCTGTATCATTCAGAGCGGACAGTATGGCTGTATTGAAACTCCTTAAAGCACAGTAATTACACCTCCTTCCTCTCTTGACATTACAAGATCTTCCAGTGGGCCCTCACAGTGTGTTAAAGTGTTTCGTGAGATGTTCATAACGAACAGCGTTCCTGTACCTAAAAGTCAGTGGCTGATAGTTGTGTTTTCGGTGAGGTAGGCCTAAGAACTAAACTTTACGCTTCGCAGTGTTCGACAGTTCCATAATTTCATAGTTACTTCACACTGTATAGCGTCCAGTTCATATTGAGGGACCGCACATTTTTCAGCTCATGGGAATAAGTGAGAGGTATTTCTGACAACCGATTCAAATTGCAATTATACAGTCCTCTTTTTGGAAGATTTGTCACTCGAATTCTTACAACTCTCAGCGTTCATGAGCCTCGAAGAAAAGCCGCAGCTGTGCATTCCATCTTATCAAAATTAAGTTTCTGAAAAAAACAGTTACATTCTCTGCACTGCGGATTTATTCTTCAAAAACGCGACACACTTCACTTTGCATGTACCGACCGTCGATTACATAATACGTTTACATGGCCGATAATTTCGTGACGAAGGAACCTGCAATGACTGTAACTGTGTCAGGCGAAGTTGCTGATGTACAATATGTTCTGTTCCTAGTGTTGAAGCACAGTCTGCCTATAACGAATTTAAAAAAGATAGCAAGATGAAAAATTTGTTTTACGATTATTAGTAATAGAGGACATGGAACTGTATTTATAGGTAATAAAAACGTTCGTCCTATAACACGATAATTGCCTGAGTTGTGGCTGGAACTATGCATATTAGTAATGAAACAGCAATAGACGTCGTGTTGAGGTTTTAACATAAGACAAGACAAGCAGTGTTCCTATAACGTAATACAGAGGCACGTTAACGTAAACATGATTGCAGTGGGAAAGCAAAAATGTTGTATGTTCTGAGTGCATGTCTGTAGCCTTAGTTATCCAGCAATAAAAATGTAATAAAAATGTATTTTAAAAATTCTTTAAGTGTTTTTTACATCCAACTGGTTTTTATTACCTGAACGCACCAATTAGCTTTCTGTTTCATGTTTCACCCTTAAGGGTTAACATCGGGGTGACATTTATAATACCAAAAAGGGAAGATCCGACCTCTTCAAGTCTTTGGTTATAGTCTTTTAGATAATATTTATTATTTGCTAGTAAAAAGCCTTTCAGAAGAACACATAGAGGAGAAAGTTACAAAGTAAATAGTTATGTCAGGCTGAATTAAAAAAGAATGTTATGATGGGTTACAAAGTGTTTAAATTTTACGTACTACGAGGTCCAAAACGAAATATTCGAAAGAGAGAATGAAAATGTTACAATAGTCAAGAATTCATATTGGTAGTGAAATTAATATACACAAACTTTTCTGGACGCCGCCCACAATTATCAGATGATGCACATGTCACTACTGATCAAAGGTATGTTTAATTTAATAAATGCGACACCTAAGTATGATTTAGATAAATGGCACAACCTGTCGACTTTTACAACTTTACGTTCCACGTCAGGTTCTGTATCAAGCGCGTCAAACTTCAGACAAGTTGCGGGTCAAATCCGAAATCCATCTTGAAGTCTTGGGCCGCATGGCATGTCACATTCCGTCGCCTTACTTGGTCTGCAAGTTTTCCTAAAGGACATTTCAGGTGCAGTGTGCAATAAAAATAATAACAGCAAAAATTTATACAACCCATCCCAGTGGCCGCGCGGTCGGAGGCGTGGGTTTGCGGTAGTTTGCATGATGGGATTATGGGTTCGAATCCCGCCGGGGGAATGGATATCTGTCTTTTGCGAGTGTTGTATGTTGTCAAGTATATGTCTCTGCGTCGGGCTGATCACTTGTACAGAGGGAGTCCTGTCGAGTGTGCTCGTGAAGCCTCAATAATGAGGAGACCTGGCACGGTATGGGCTGTTGCAACACAGAAAAAAATATACTGGAAAAATGCCATGGCTTACACGCAGCGGTGCTTTGATACTTGTAGCCGAAAAATTCCATTAAAGCCATGTTATATATACTGAAGTAACTTGATCGATGGGATTTGCAAGAATAACCTGCTATGAAGGTACAGAGGAGGAGTAGCAGTATAGCTCTACTCATTCTTTAACCTTGGTGCTACTTCGGTCTGACGAACACCACGCCTTGGTCACCTTATCGCCGAGAAAGAACCGCTACCCATTGTACAAGACGCCGGATGGGCCTAACGGAATCTCTGGATGGATGTGGAAAATCTCACCTCAGACAGGGTTCGAACACTGAACCGTCCAGTCCGTAGCGAGTCGATATGCCCACTACACTATCCTTTCCCCCTGCGTGGTTCAGTTCACTAGTACATACGAGTATATACCTCGGACCACAGCATCAGTTCGTTTGTTCGGCGAACAATGCAGATTACTGTGCGAGGCTCTTCAGAATCAAGCTGCCAAGTCCAGAGCACTTCAGGGTACACTGCCTACAAACTGCAGTACTTCTACCCACAAACACGTGCATGGAGTCCGCCCTTAAAATATATTACACTGACAAAATCTAGTAAGATGCAGTATTGATGTGAGACATAAGAAATAAATACACAGAAAAGCTGAAGGCAAGACACCATGTTGAATATCTGGGAGTAAATGATAGGGTAATATTAAGATGGATACTATAAACAATTGGGTGTGTGGATGTGGAATGAATTCATCTGCATCAGGACAGGGACCAACGGCGCTCTGTCATGAAGAAGCTAGTGAACGTTCTGGTTCCAAGCAAAGACTGCAACTTTTGTCTAGCCAACTGACTATCAAATTCCCCAAAACGACTCTGCTTCGTGTATTGTGCCTGCAGATGAAGGGAAAAGTAAACGGTGTTGTTATTGATAAATGTTGAATATTCTATGGAACATACAGATAAGTCTAATATGAGGAATTTTAACAACCCACTTATTTGCAAGCAACCAAAGAGGGGTTTAATTCATTTGTAATTTGAGGGGGCCAAACATTCAGGTCAACACAGACCTGTGGAGGGGACTGCAGCCAGGAACTCTTTCAAAATCCGGACACAACAATCAGAATACACAACTGCAGCTGAGTAATTAACTAATTACCTGTGGTTGCTAGGAGGCCATAAGCAATTTTAAGCTCTTTCACAATCCATCGGAGCTTCTACTAAAGTTCCTGCATCCTTGCGTGCTTCCTCTGTTCATACGCATAAATCAACTGGAAAATCTTTAAACGTGTTACCGTGAAGTATTATACTGCGAGTCTTCAGTAATTTGATCTTCCTTTTAGATCGGAGAGTTTTAACAATCTCGTTTTACATAGTTGTACACGAATTCCTGCGTGAATCTGTTTAGCAATTTGCTCTTATTGAACGGAGCAAAATATCTTAGCTACATTCTTCGCAGGATGGAATGGAATATGCACTTACTCTCCAGCATACGTTCTCCGGAAGGAATGCGGATTGTAAAATGGTTAAACAAAAGAAACGCCAAATGCACATTGCGGAATTATTATAATGAACTTTCAATGATATCCTTACCGAAAATACACAAAAAACCAAGAAGGTAGCCGTTAATATCACTTAAACGAAGACTCTTTCATCCCATATTTATAGATGTGTAGATGAGTGCGCATTCAATTAAGGTATAATTGAATTTGATGCTACAACATTTACTTAATTACAATATAAAAATATTGTCTTTCGAGACAGGCAAACAACAGACAGAGAATGTGCCATAATATTTAAGCTACAAGTAGTTGACATTTCTTAACTTATTAACCTTTTGGCGCCGGAATTATTTTTTTAATTTTAGCACACCCTGTATATAAAATGTGAATAATACAGGGACCAAATAAGTTAGAATTATGAAACAAACTGCATTTTGAAGAGAAAAAAACGGAGAGTATATACCATGTTTAAAATATTCAGTACCTATATTTGTTTAATAAATATATAAAATGCAACTTTAGAGGTTAGCG
>Ga0136643_10007286_pt1 | contig 15981 bp, 9 predicted proteins | sample TergutLab28metaG_FD_96883 | JGI IMG/M metagenome (GOLD analysis project Ga0136643, IMG submission 96883) | Labiotermes labralis P1 segment gut microbial communities from Petit-Saut dam, French Guiana - Lab288 P1 (version 3) (version 3) | ecosystem: Host-associated > Arthropoda: Insects >... | reverse complement strand
TGTGTGTGTGGTGTGTGTGTGGTGTGTGTGTGTATGTGTGTGTGGTGTGTGTGTGTGTGTTTGTTGGAAGCGATGGGTACAAGTGTGTGTGTGTGGTGTGTGGTGTGTGTGTGTGTTTTTGTTTGTTGGAAGCGATAGGTGCAAGTTTATGTGTGTGTGTATGTGTGTGTGTATATGTGTGTGTGTCATTGAATGTGATGAGGTGCAAAAATAATCCTCCACGGCTACACTGAGCAGATAGAAAGATGTCAGAATAAGAAAGAAAGAAAGAAAGAAAAAAGAAAGACAAAAAAAGAAATAAAAAGCCCCAACACCATTATTATTGCTGTAGACCTTTAATCATAAAATTAGTAGTGTTTACCCTAGTTATGGAGGCGGGAGGTTTTGCTGAATCTCCGATAGAGTGCTGCTAGTCGTACGGGGTTAGATCCCAATAGGTAGCAATATTCATAGCTTCAAGTGTCACTACAAAACGAGAACTTAGAATGTGTAACGAAATTGCCTCTCTATGTATATAAGGTTCTGATGTGTGTCATCCCTGTTGTGTGTTGAAAGACTAATGGTGAGTTAATTTCAGTCAGAAAACACAACTATAATTGTATGCTAGATGATGGTATTTATTAGTAAAGTAAATAACTACATGTTTCGGCCTAAAGCGGCAGTCTTCAGGTTATCACAATTACAATTTTGCTCAAAGAGTGTCATATATATGTCTATATTGCATAGTGATTGAGATTTCAACATCACTATGCAATATAGACATATATATGACACTCTTTGAGCAAAATTGTAATTGTGATAACTTGAAGATGGCCGCTTTAGGCCGAAACATGTAGTTATTTACTTTGCTAATAAATACCATCATCTAGCATACAATTATAGTTGTGTTTTCTGACTGAAATTAACTCACCATTAGTATGTCAAATCCTCTAATGAAATATTGCAGGGCCCGACTGTGGTTTGGGTGTCCTGTGGCGTCCAGGTTCGTGAGGATGCTATTGAAGTCGCCTCCAAACAGGAGCGATGGTGGGATGCTCCACAGTAGGTATGGGAGTTCGTTCGGAAAGACGTTTTCCCTGTCCCTCCTCCTCTCGGCTCCAGAAGTTGTGTAGATATTCATTGTGGTTACATTTTGGAAATCTGCGGTCATTCCCCTACCAGTAGGAAGACATACTGTGTTCGGCAACTGAATATGGTCTCGTGTCAGGATCGCCGTCCCCCGCCCCGTAGTGTTTATGTTTGTGTAAGCTGCAAAGCCTCGAATGTCAACGAAGAGAGGTCGCGTGACTTCTTGTAGGAGAATGATGTCTATTAACTGTTTTTGTAAGAAATCTTCCAGCATCGCTATCCTGAGTGGCGTAGCCATTCCGTTATAATTGAGGGTCGCGATTTTATAAATCTCAGACATCGCTAGTCTTACTAAGGTGGGGGCGCCTCGTTCTTAAGGGGAAGTGATTCCCGTAGTCCTCGATCTACTCCGCCGTCGCAAAGGAGGAGTGTCGTCCTCTTTGTCGATCTTCAATTTTGGGGGCTTTTTGGGACTGGTCGCCGTAGCTGTCTTTTGCATCCCGTCCTGGGGCGCTAGACGACCTTCTGTTTTCCCACCTAAACTCCACTCCAAAGTGCCCCCTTCCACGTCCATGTTGTCTCTGATGGGCCGTCCACTCTCATCGTTGCCGGGCTGCAGCATCACTGCTTGCTGCTATTGAGGTGTCTCCATCCTGTCGTCCAATCCCTCCGGGACAGTGGGGCATGCCGTTACTGAAGGTCCGTCACCTTCCCTCAACCAGTTGTCGTTCGCCCGCTGTGTCCGTTGTAGTTTCCAGTACCCGCTCTTCCTCCATTGCCGGGACGGCCACCACTTCCCTTTGGCCTATCTCGTCCTTCTGGGGCGTGAGGCGCTATCAAGTGCCTGCAGTGTCTCTGCCTCCACATTTTCGGGTGCAGCCATGTCTGTGGCCCTATCCAGTATTGTCGTGGTGTTTGAAATGGACCCCCTCGCCGTTACTTCCGCCCATGATGCCGTGGTTGCCGGTCTGCTTTCCACCCGCTCTCGCCATCTGTTCGGGCACGCAGTTTGCAGAAGACCCGGGTCGTTGCAGCTGTAACAAGTTGTCGGCTGCCCCTCGTATATTAGCGTTCTGTACCCTGCCACCGCCACATGCGAAGGGATGTGTTTGACCAGTGACATGCTTACCACACATACTCCATCGGAAACCCGATACGATAGGAATTTGGCCATATTTCCGGTTAAATGTCACGTATTTCACCAAATGCACCCAGCGCCATTTTCAAGGTCTTGTCTTCCACTTCGGGGGTAAGCTCACCACCCTCACTCGTCGCATTCGTAATCCGACTGCCTCGATTAGAACTTCGGAGATTTCGCCGTTCTCGTGTCGAAAATCCTCTTGCCCCTGGGTCGCTGTCAATATTGCCTGCATCCTCTGTGGGTCCCTGAATTTTATGTAAACGTGTCTCCGGGAAACACCAATTTGTATCATCACTACTTCATGTTCTTGTAAATGCAGTGTTTCATAGACCAATTCGTGTATGTCGAACTCCGACACACGGGGGCTACGTTGATCGAAAGCACAAACGATCCTTTGTTGCCGTTCAGTCACGTTTACAATCTCCCGCTGATAGCTTGTTGGTGTAGTATCACCGCGCAAACACGCTCACTGCTTCAAGGGCTCAATTCTTGCGTAAACACAACCGCACTCCATCACGTCTCGAAGAAAACTGGGATTCGATCCCGGACCGTCCGACCCCTAGTCAGTCGCTATACCGACTGAGCTACCCGGATAAATAAATAAATAAATATATATATATATAATGTAGATTTAGTTTGGTCTTCAAGGGGTCGAAACGGAGGTAAGACATAAACGGAAACTCGAACGATTTTTATATTTATCTTGAAATTGAATACGCACCGTGGACAGAGGCGGAGCAAGCAAGAAACAAACAATACATTAACAAACGTTTTCTAAACTTTACATGAACTATAATCCGTGCATTAATTGAATATACTAAAATTTAATACCAATACCAAAAAATTCTCTAGTTAAGGAATATGAACCGATTAACTTGTTGTAACTGAATTTTCTGTTCTGAGGTTTTGTATTGTTATACATCTTGGTATACGGCGCAAGGCGACTGCTGATGCTTGGTGCTGACAGTTTAATTCCGTCAGATGTAATGAAGCTAGTGCCTTCACTAAATGTCTTTTCTTAGGAAGTTAGTCCGTTAGTCATTTTCATACTTTAGTCAGTTTAATATTTGTGGTCCGTGCAATGGATGTTATTTCAAGCGGAAGTCGGTGCGTTGTTCCGTTGGAGAGTTAGCAGTAGATGACCAGCGATTATGTTCGCTATTACATGTACTCCAACCATTCCCGGTCAAAATACTTTTATGATTTTTGCGATATTAACAAATAACTGAATGGCACACTCATAGGAACACATTCTCTTGCGTATCAAAGTTTTATTTATGCACCAATTGATGCACTATTGAGTTGTCTTAAAACAATATAAATTTACATTAATTAAAATTTACATCAAAACAGCTCCAACATGTTTCGATTTAACTGTAACACCGAGACATGTCGGAGCTGTTTTGACTTAATTTTTAATGTAAATTTTAATATTGTTTTAAGAAAACTCACTAGTGCAACAGCTGGTGAATAATTAAAACTTTGATAATACCAAGATGCACGGTACGAATGTGAAAATTATCTTACGTGTTTTAAAATTTTGTTTTATTGTTGTCATTTAATATTTTGGACTGGTTCTTTGACGTCAATATTTGTGTCGCCCTTTCATTTGAATCCTTTGTATCGCCTTCATAAGGATGGCCGCGTGAGGGGCCGGAATATCCCCGAGGTTACTGTATGTAAAAAGTATTTCACTAGTGTGAATTTTGTCGGTAATACTATTACATTATATACAAATGTTTCCTAATTCAATCAGCCACGAAACTACAAAGCTTCTTGCAGCAAGAAAATGTACAAATTATATAACACTTCTTCAAAATATTTTTATTAATTTTCATAAATTTTACACATTACTTATTATTTAAGAATTAAAATTTAAAATTCGTACGGAATTTAATATAATAATTTCTACTGAATTATATATTTTGGAACATTAAGGATGATAATATCATTCTCCTAAGAATGTTTTGCATATTTCAGCTTCTTTGCGATTGCATTCTTACGCGGCACTTTCATATCTAAATATTGTGCTGGTAATTCTGAAGGCAACATAGACGTACGCGAGATTTAATTGTATAGTACGACTGTACATACTCTACATACCCACACATAATAGTCCTGTCCTTACAACACAAAAATGAAATCCGGAAATGAATAAGAAACATACTTTGCAGACATATTTTTAACAAACACAAAACGTAGCAACTTCTCGCCAAACACCTCTGGGATTCAAACACAGTCTACCAATGGAATACGAATGGTTTTTTTTTTCTGTATCAGCAGCTGAATATGCTGGTCTAGTGCGTAACATTTGGGTGTGTGTGTGTGTGTGTGAAAAGGATCATGGTTTGAACAGATGTGGTTTATATGAAAACAAGCAAAAAGCATATCGATATACAAACTTGAAAACTGAAATCATGTGTCAATTACTGTACGATGTTTCAACCTTCGATATGTCAGTTCCGTTACATACAGTTATACACGTCATATCATCGTGATCGGCTTCATTCATCACGTGACGTGACTATAGAAATTAGCGTCCTGTAAGCTCAACACAAATGCCTTGCTCCTTTCACAAATTTCTCGTGAAGTACAGCCTACAGCATAGTGCAAACTGTTTCAAAGTTATTAAAAATTGTTGATTTTTTTATGTTATTAACAAATTTCAGTCAGGAATTGCTCTGAATGAAACCGAGAAAAGGGGAAGAAATGGAAGCACTCTTACGAAATTTTTATGTTAATAGGCGCGAAAAGTGACTGTTAACTTCGTAATGTCCGTCCGTCCGTGCTTGCAACATCTCGGGTCCCACTGGACAGATTTTCATTATATTTGAGATAAGAGTATGTTTCGAAAGTCTGTCGTGAAAATTCAAGTTTCAGTAATGTCTGATAAAAATAACGGGTACATTACATGAAGACCTATGTACATTTATGACAATATCTGACTCACTTCTTCCTAGAATGAGAAATGTTTCAGACAAATGTTGTAGAGAATTAAAACACACATTTTATGTTCAATAACGTTTTTTCCGAAAATCTTTCCGTTATGAGAAAATGTGGAAAAATATTGTAGAGCAGGGCAGGCTACAGACGGTAACACAACACCGCGCAGGCGCTTTGCAAGCTGGATAACTAAGGCTACAGACACACACTTAGGATATGTAATTCGTATTGCTCTTCGGATGCAAAGACGGTCAGGCGAAGGCGCTTCAATGTTACATTTATACGTGCATTGCCTGTCTTGTTTAATATTTTCTTTCGTTAAGAATTGAAAAAACTAGTCACCATACTTAGAGTTCTGTCGTCAGTCGCAAAGTTCGTCATAGCTAGCGAGACAACGGATATTTGATACTAGATTCTTTCCAGTTTGAGACAATTCTACTATAAAATTTCGTTGTCATTTCAATATTCCGTAACTATTTCCAGGAACTAGAGTCCTTCTACATACATTCTTCATATCCTCTCAGCTACGCAAAAAAATCTTACCTTTAATTACACCAGAAGATTAATTACAATGTTAATAAGAGTCTGCCACTGCATTCTGTCGTTCCATAATTTCTAATTTACTCTTGTGCTTTCTCTTCGCCATTTCCATTCAAGTTTCCAGAATTAGGTACTGTATATACGTTTCTCGTTTGTCATATGTGATACATGTCAGTGATCCTGCTTATGTTCTACAATGAGATGTTACCAGTGTGTAAGAGGGACTGTGAATCCCACTATATATCACGTCTACTTTAAATACATGCGCTAATTACAGGAAACATACGGAACAAGCAGGCTTTCACATCAGTTACTTTTGTTAATTTTGTTTAAAAATCAATTAAAAGCCAGTATTTATGATATACATATGTTAAAAGTATTCAAATTATAATAGCTAAAGTGATAAAATTCCGAAACACATATTCCTACTTTTCCACACGAATTATTTACATTCAGGGACACAACTCCATGCTTTCGACGAACACGAAATAATATAGAAATTAAATTGAAATGAGTTACACTGGAATTGTACATTGCAAAGCGATTCTTTTGTTCACAATGTTAATTAACGCTGTTCACAATGACTGTCTGCTTTGTTCGTTATAAAGGAATATGTAAAATTGTGTGATTTGATATTTATACATTTTATAACATTTTGAATACGGAATGTAACATTAACTATCAGCGATGTTCATAAATGTGCTCGTATCTACTTATCAGTTCACACAAGAAACAAAAGAGGACCGCATTGCACATGCGCACATCGTAAAGTGGTATATTGATTCTGTACGGTGACAGCTAGGAAGCAGTTTTGGTCGTTTCAATTCATTTGTGTATCAACTCGAATGAAATTCAGCCTCCCTGAGGCAAAGTGGTCAAATGATAGAATAAATAACTGTATAAAAAGGAAGTGAAAACGTTGCATGATACTGGGATAACACAGTTCGATACAGACAATGAACACTCTTGTTGATAACAAGCTAAAAATAAGGGAACAAGAGATTTACCGTGTCTTCCAATGTCGATGTACAATTACAGCTGAAATTTAGGTAACTTTAATTTGTTTCTGAGGTCAGGAATATCGTAGTTGGTACTGCAGATCGCTACGGGCTAGACGGTTCGAGGTTCGAGACTAGGAGGCTTCAAAATAATTTATTCTTCGACATGCCCGTCCAAACTTGCCGCGGGGCCCCACCCATCCTTCTGTATGTTGGGTGCCGCAGATTTTTCATCGAGGTGAAAAGACCGGAATGTGGCGTTGACCAACCACCAATATCTAGCGCAGGGGTTAAGAATGGTGTGGGTTATATCTCTACTTCCTCAATGGAGCGTTATTGGTAAAACATTATCGTTTAACTTATCACTGTGTGTAAATGATGAACACAATAATCTCTGTGTCCATGTTGTCTCTCTGTCAAAGGCTGTCATACAACTGCTACTAACAAAAATAAAGGAAAGAAACTGAATATGATATCCTCTTCTTCGCATTTTATAATAAGCAAATCATTCAAAATTTTTTTTACTGTAAACAGGGAAATATATTATGGAAAACATTTAATTTATTCTGAAGATCTAATAAATATATTTATAAGGAGATGCACTGCTTAGTAAAAACTATGCTAATTTGTCACTTCTCTATTGAATATACCCGGTGTCCTAATATGAGAGAGAGTGTTAACATTATAACCCTCCGTTATTCCAACGTAGTTGGTCGCATGTGACTTTGAGATGCAACCTGTGTTTCTGATAAAAGAAGATAAAGTATTTTGCGGATACAGCTGTAGTTTATTTAAGAACGCATCTGATTAGGGACATAGAGCGTCTCTGATTCATCAATATGCGAATTTTTCGGTGCCATCTCCGTCAGTAACCCTCAGTTCTTCCAGAATCTTATTGTTACTCCGACGCGCTTCAGCTAAACACAGAAGACCGATGAAAGCTATTATCTCAATTTTGTCTGTCAGTTCGGCATCACTTAAATGTGTGATGTTAGGCTAAATAATAAAAGTGCGTTGATTTGTGCGGTGAACAATGTTATCTAAATTTGAATCTGTAATGAGATATTTACATGCTTGAACGGACGAAGTGACTTACATTGCTTGGCCAATAACCCCAGGTAATTTTGTCAGAATGTTTTGCCATCTACGTCGAATGCGTGTAGAACTTTCTACCTTACTCAACCCCACCGCGTCTTGTCCTCTCCAATGCACACAACTGTCAGTAGCGTCCACTTCATAACAGCAATGATCATCACCTGCAGCACACTTCCAGTCACCTTCTCTCCGTTCCATATTATCTCCATTCCATTCCGTCCCGTCATCAAAGCTGTCAACACCACTTACATCATCAGAGAGTATCATTGCACTAATAAGCTCGACACCCTCTGCATTAATTCGCTACAAGCGATCCACAACGGCCACCACAATCCAACACCGCGCTAGTAACACGGACCGTCGTGCTGGGTCACTCAGATACAAATTGCCAAATACAGACAAACGAATGTGATTAAGAACACGAAACACACTCCACAGACTTCTAAGGAGCAACGTAGCCAGATACTCAAAGTACATGAGCTCACTTTTCTCATATTCCAAGGAACAAACAAATAAATGTCGCATGTACTTGAGAAATACACAGCGACAGCTACATACGGAGGTTTAACCTAGAAGGTTAATATTATAACCTAGACTAAAAATGTAACCTCTATTGCAAACAGTATATCCAGCATTACTAACATTATAATCCAGAACCCACACTGTTAACAATTTAACCTGGAGGTTTTACACATTTGCTGCACATGGGGCTCACGAGGTAGTCTTCATGGAGCCAACCGTAACACTTCACACAATGTTCCCATTTTTCTCCATGCTTATGACGACATAAAATTTCTGTCCACACTAACCACTCTGCATATCCACTTATACGTCATACTGACTGTCATCAACTTCGAAATATTTCGCTTTCTGTGAGTCTCTAGATGATTCTTGTACGTCCTGTTATAGATGTTGTTGAAGATTTTATTTTCCTTGAGACAGTACGTCACATTGGAAAATTTAAGTAGTAAGTCTGGTTTAGAATCACCATTTAAAGACAAAAATAATTAGTTGGTATTATATTCCACTTTATGAGACTTGAACATGTGTACGTAAATGAAAGATGCTATATAAACTTCAGATATAAGAACTGAACTACAGACAATCCTATCAAAAAGGTCAGAACTGAAAAATATGGAATAATATTCCATGCATTCTGTACTGCAACACACATTGTTCTGTTGATCAACAAAACCTTCAAGGTCCCCCCAACGCCATCACAGTTTTTAGCACTTATTTTGTCTAAACCAGGGTCGTTCTTATTATGAATGTATCTCGTAACAGTATAATTTCCCTTACTATAAATACAAAAATAATTAAAATAATAATTTTATTATTATCTGCATTAACACTATAAGTTTGTTGCAGCATCATGATCTACTAAACTACCACATGGATCGTTGCAGACAAACATTTTTAGAAACCTTACGATTCGGCATTGGCGGTTATTTCCATTGCTTTAACCAATTCCTTATCAAAAAATTGTTTTTAATGTAACGTTAAAGGTAACAACTGATAGTGTTGCCTTTAACGAAAACCATGGGAAGTACAGGAAAGTGCTGACTTCCCTTGGCTGCCGGTGGTGGCAGCAAATAGTCGTTAGACGTTTGAACGGGTATTGAATACTTGGACCTAGAAAAGCTATCCTTATCTCCAGGATTCAGTTATATCCACCAGAGCCTAGCATTCTCTTCAGACTGTGCAGAAGACATTCCGAACAAAATCGCATTTGTTATGCCCATCAGTAAGGCTGAAATTGGGTAGCTTAAATGTGCTATAATTTATCCAAAATCACCCTTTCTTCCATGTCCCATTCTGTGTTGCAATTACCCCTTCCTATTTATTTGAAAACGCCGCTGTTGGGATTATAGAAGGGCGCCGTCAACGTACGGAAAGTGGTGGGTTGATAACATCAAATATTTTATACGCAGATATTTCAGATATTTAAATACATTTTATATTTTCTAAATGCGAATTATTTGCACGGGTATAACAAGTATTAATAATACGCGGTACGATGACAAACATACATTTGAATGCAGACTATGCGGAACTGCAGATGTGATGGAATACTGATAAAGGATTTGCATTGAGATCGTCGCGAAATTCCTCGAAGTACTCTTCAATGGTCTACTAGCGCGGAAGGGGGGGGGGGTGGCGGTGAGGCGGTAGGGCAACTACAGCGCACTTTGACAAGGCCAATGGGCAATTCTATTTACTGCAAATAAAACTTAAGGAAAGACATTGGTCAGGAAAATTGGCTACCCGACCAAGCTTACAAGTACAAACAGTTACATCCCGAACTGAAGCCTGCAACGCACCGGTAAACCAAACTGCGGTGTTAAAAATCAGCATTTCATTTACAACTTCATTTTCCAGGAATATTTCCAGTGGATAAGGAAATAAAAAGGGATTTCTGGACGTTGCTTACTGCAATTAATAGAAGGGATCCATTTTGTATACAACGCCGCCATGAAACGAAGTTTTGTACGAGTCTAGCCGACTTAAGGCGAAGAACATCTAAGTTTTCCGCAAGTTTCCGAACTTGCGGAAGACCCTTTCCATTTCAAAGTTTAAAAATATGAACAGAACAATACGCAGCTTTTGACGAGATTGAATATTATAGGCAGCTGGTTTGGTTACAGTGGCATGACATTGATTGTAAGAAATAAAATGAAATGCCAACTTGATGCAACTAGGTAATTTTATTGATGTATTCTTAGCTGGACATGTTTCGGGTACATACAGTCATCATCAGGAACATTAGATGTTGAGTTGCAGCGTATGGTTTTCTGCACCGAGTTTTTGGATGGGTGGTTGTCTTGAGAGCAGCTGCATAGGTCGTGTGTACGGTACGGATGGTGCCGTGCGACTGCCATCCGCACACGACCCATGCAGCGGCTCTCAATACCACCACACATCCAAAAACTCGGTGCAGAAAACCATACGCTGCAACTCAACATCTAATGCTCCTGATGATGACCGTATGTACCCGAAACATGTCGAGCTAAGAATACACCAATAACATTACCTAGTTACATCAAGTTGGCATTTCACTTTATTTCATGAGGAAGATGCACGGTGAAACAACCCTCAAATTGAGTGTAACGTTTGTAACAACAAGTTCGCATTGAAATAATCGGGCAGATTTGACAGTCACGTGACTGCAGAAGTACACTGAAATTGAAGGTTAAATAATTGTGACAAGTCAATATTTCTAAACATCATATTAGAATTACAATCGAAATATTATGAAAATGAAAGAAATTTGTTACGACCAGGGGTGCACTAATTTTCCAAAAATCTTGGAGCCACCTCAAAATTGCAGAGGCCAGAAAGGGGATATGAAGCAAGTCACATGAGAAGGATACAAAAATATCAGTCACCGCGGTTCAAAACCAATTCTTCAAGGCGATATGGGCCTTGAATTCGTGCTTGCCTGGTCATAACATTCGATAAACAGAAATATCCCAAATCAAGTTCGTAATCAATATATCTCTACTCGATGAGAAAGCAAGCATACAAGTTTCTCTACAATAAAGAAAGTTGTTACATCATTTTCATTTACGTACGGTTTATATTACGGGCGCTTTGTGTTTCGGTTTGAATGAATGAGGTGTGGAGTAGATTAGTGAAAATTAATAAGAAAGTATTTGGAAAGAAGCAATCCTAATTTCAGGTGTGTTCCGGCATTTGTTTGGGCAGAATGAGTGAATCCTCAGGATATTTCATTTTCTGGCCGAGATTTGAAACCCAGACGTCCGGAATACGAGAAAATGCTACCTTGCACTAATGTGACAGACACATTAATGTAAAGCGATATACTGAGTTACGGTGACCGCGGATATAGTAATAGTAAATATGAGTAACCCGCGTCTATCTAAAATGCTTCGACTAACCTCAGGAGTGAGTTACAAGAAACAAAGAACTATCCTAAAATGTTTCCAATCATTATAGACACACCATGTATAGAAACAGAGAATCCATATATGTATGTAGCACACTTTCGCACTGACGCCATGTTGATCAGATGTTCCAAGTCACAATGGAGATCAAATAACATTTGAGATCAAGTTCATCAAATCACGAACACTCGCAATACTGTACGTAACAAACAACCAAACACAATTCCGGCAACTGCCTGACCGAAGAGCGAGAAGAATTGTGGACACGACTTCGTGTGTCATCGCTGAAGCGAGAATTCATTACACATACCGAGTAGAAAGAAGTATTACAAATTCAAAGCGCTGAAGCAGAGAGTATGGCGATACGTCACTAATCCCTGAGGTAAAGGTCACATGGATAGTGGCCCACAAAAAGCATTTATTTTCGGCTATATTGATATCAACAATATTGACATTCGTTTTTGTGGCTCCTAACATAGCACATGACTTCATACATACTCTAAAAACATTGCTATTGCTGAATTAATTAAGCCTCTCACCATTCACGTTGTAGTGGTCTCTAATTAAAAAAAGTAAGTGATAACATAAACCCCAGAATTCCAGTTCCGAACTGGACTTTTGTGAATAATCCAAAGGAGAGAGTTTCTGCGTTAATTTACTAAAGCTTATAATAACAACCCGAATGGATATTGAAGTGGAAATAAAAAAAGATGCCTCTTTCATTTAAATATTCCGATTTTTTTTGTATGAACTGCTAGAAAGGTAGGAAAAGAGACACCTAGAAAACTATGTATATGACTAGGTTTACACCCAGTCAACATAATGCAGGGGCAAATAATTATATGGAGAATATTTATAAATCCTTCGAAAATTGGGACATTTAAAAATCTGGAACGACAGTAGAAAATTTAGATTATATATACAAAGTACAGCAGAATATAAATTTATAAATTGCTTTTTAACATTCAGTTCAATTTATCTTCTCGTCTCCTAATATCAAGTAATTTAAAATTCATCCCTATTAAACACTGGCGCTAAAATTCATGTCTCAATGTAATGTACGTACGGAGTTTGAGAGATTTTCTGGCAAAGAAGTTCAAGTAATGAAGGCTGGAGAGAGAGAGAGGCAGAGAAAGTTTTGTTTTTTTCAACGATGCTGTCAACTGCTAAGAGTATATAGCGTCGCTGGTAGGTGAGTGAATTACTAATGTGGAACAATGGTGAGATGAAACTGAATAGGCAAAACCGAAATAATCGCAAAAAAAATCAGACCCACTACTACTTCGTCTACCGCAAATCCCACACTTAATGGCCTAAAATCGAGCATAAATTTCCGCAGTAAGAGCCGACGACAAACCGCACGATGCGGCCATAAAGGAGTGCGAACCCCATAAATTGTTCTGTTCGCCAAACATCGTACCAATCAAATCAATGGAGAAGACATGGATGGAGTACACATTGTACAGGGGTAGATGACTCTTGGTCGGAAAACCTAAAGGAGAGAGACCACTTGGTAAGTTTGACGTGGATGATACAGTATTAGCGTGTAGCCTAAACAAGTAAAGGTGGGTCCACACTTGTAACGTTACGCGGTAACGTTACAAGTGTGGACCCACCTTAAGACTACAGGGTGTGGAATGAATAATTAGGTTCAGGACAAGAACTATTACGTTTTGGGATTGAGTAAATTGGAGAAAAAAATTATAAATTAGCAAGCAGGCAACCAGTCTTATTAACCGTTAGTGTAAGTGCACAATGCTGTTTACATCGACTGCAGAAATCACGTTCAAAATGAAGCGCTCAGCTCCAGTCAGTTACGGCACAAGCATCTACAGCACTGCCGTTGTGTCTTTTGAGATGAACTTCTTTTCTAGACCTTCTGGATTATCTGTGTGAAACACTCCTCCACCCACACCCCATCCCTTCCGTCTCAACATTTACTCATCTAACACTCTTTGAGGCACATAGATTTAAGGATCGAAACCTTTAGAAAGTGAAAGGACCAAACAAAAATAAAGAGGAGAGGTATTTGAAAAGAATGGAGCGAAATTGGTTCAGTTCAAAACACTGTAACTAAGCGAAGGTTCGTATCAAATTAATGACATGTCAGAAATGGTGGTCAACATGTCTTCATCGCACTGGCATAGAAAGAGGGTCAGGCGAAACACAGCTCTCAGCTTATAGACGTCAGGCTGTAACAAAAATAATAATAAAAGCAGCTAGTGAAAGAACCAGACAGCAAACGCTGAATTGAATCTGAGCCTGCTGTGTTATTTTCGATGGAAGCAATAGCATTTCGTTGGTCTGTGGTATCTAGACATCCAATTAGAACTAATATTGATTCCTGCGGCTTAAACTCGATCCATACTGCCCTGTTTGGCCTAGCTCAGTAGAAGGTTGCTTATTTGCTTTGCCCTTCCCCTATCAACCCACTCTCCGCCTAAAAAACTGGGGGGGGGGTGGCATAAATGGATAGAACTGGATTACACAGCAATGGGGTTTCATCTGTGTAACTGTATGTCTGTCGGCATACCAACAAAACCCACACACACACTTATGTACACAAATACATAACCCTGCACTGAACATGAATAAAAGCCCACATTTAACCCCGTTAGGATTAGAGTGATTACTCTAAACTACACGGTGTCTCATTCTAAACAACTCATTTTCTCCTATGTCCATAAACAAGAGAAAGCGTTGTGTATAGTGGCTATAATGGAACAGAGTTTTAGGTTAGTTTCAGCATACTTTAGTACTACTTAGACAGTCACGAAAAACATTTAGAATATATCACTTCAATTTATCAAACCAACGAATGCACATATAATTTCAAACAAAACACTTTTAAAACATCTTTAAAACACTCCGACATGTTTCGATCTTGTCAGATCATCATCAGGGAGCTTTGTTCCTTGCTAAAGATATGTTACAGTATTCACAATTCAATTCTTATTTGCAAACGAGGTGTTGTGGCAGCACATACTGCCTGATAATGATCTGTCAAGATCGAAACATGTCGGAGTGTTTTAAAATGTTTTAAAGGCGTTTTATTTGAAATTATATGTACATTCGCTGGCTTGATAAATTGAAGTGATTCTACAAAAAATGCACCATGCTACAATAAGATTTATACTTTAGAATATAATTCTACTCGCATTTTTCAATCTTAGAGCGGAAATAGCTCAGCCACTATAGCGATTAGGTTACAGGCTTCACTACCGCGGAACCGGTGTTCAAATTACGATCGGAGAAGTGGTGTTTCCATTTTGCACCGACTGAAGGACAGTTTCGCAGACCATACAGACTGGAAACAGTATCTACCAGTAGCATAGTGGCCGGGGCGTGAAGCTGACTATTCATCTCCGTTTAGGGAAGAACACCTACAGCTGCATCCGCAAAGGGCTTTCATTTAATATTGCTTAATTACAGAGACAAATTAACATCCTATATCATTTTTTGGGTCTACTATTGTGTTCAAACAACATCCAAGACTTCAGGATAGCTGTTAGTCCAGGTTAATACTAGAGTTCTGGAATGAGTTAGGTTGTCCCAGTGATTATATCACCTTTATCGTCACACGGCCTTGCGGTGAAGTTGAGGTACATCAGCCGTATGCTTAACATAAGCATCAGAGCTGGGACAGGAGGCAGAAGCTTTTCACCAACAGTTTGTGTAAGTGATCTGTGTGAAAATTGTCTCCACTTCCTAATCAGCAAAAGGCAAAACTTCACCTCATATAACAGCACCACAAGCTAAATATCCTTCAAACATTCACCGTGGTAAGCCTAGGTACGATCACAAATAACCGCTTAAAATAGATTCATGTGTTCAGGATGTTCGCTGCCAGGTATAAGCAGTCTGTTCTTCATTTGTGTTTGAGCCAGGATTTGCAATAATGCAAAAAATCTCGAGCTCAAAGAGCATAACGCTCCGAAATTTAGACACGACGATAAAATTTGTAGGCTTCGTGGCAACCTGTCATAACACATTCGTCGAATTGCATCCCAGACATTACACGAACACGAACTATCAAGTTTATTCTTCGACCCATGACGGTAAACTCTCGACAAAGCTCAAACACACACTACACAGGATGCTGAAAGTTTCCCAGGCCTGGTCTAGACTAACAGTCATCGAATTCAGTCGTCCAAACCGCATGCACTCTCCAACAGATCCTACATAGTGGCACTGGAATAATGCTGGACGCGTTTTTGTCCACTGCCAGGATACACAAAGTGTTTATCTGTAGATGTAAATTTGTTCCTGTAAACTCCGTGGAGACATACGG
>Ga0136643_10007281_pt1 | contig 15985 bp, 7 predicted proteins | sample TergutLab28metaG_FD_96883 | JGI IMG/M metagenome (GOLD analysis project Ga0136643, IMG submission 96883) | Labiotermes labralis P1 segment gut microbial communities from Petit-Saut dam, French Guiana - Lab288 P1 (version 3) (version 3) | ecosystem: Host-associated > Arthropoda: Insects >... | reverse complement strand
TATTTGTGTAGTTTTTGGGGTAAAAAAGCGCGTGTGTTTTTTGTTGTGGGGGGGGTTGTCATATTTTGTGAAGCGGGTGGGTGTGTGGGTGTGGGTGGGGGGGGGGGGGGGCAGTGGTTATAGCATCAGTATTAAAACCCTCTCAATAATATTGGCCGATCCGCGTGGTCGCGAGGTCTAAGGCGTGCGATTGTGGCAGCTCGCTTGCTGGGATTGTGGGTTCGAAACCCGCCGCTGGCATGGAGGTCTTTCTCTTGAGAGTGTTGTATATGGTCAGGTAGAGTTCTCTGGCACGGGTTGATCACTCGTCCAGAGGAGTCTTACCAGATGTGGTGTGCTGATTATGATCTTGAAGCCTCGACATTGAGGAGGCCCTGGTCCACCAGAGCTGTTGCGCCAATAAATAAATAAATAACAAGGAATGGGATATGTGTGTTACTGAATATTCAGACGGGTTCGGATCTATCGATCCTGACCCGTTCCCAGTAGCTAACCCAAAAGTCACATTATTATTTTGTTGACAACTCTAGATGTTATTGCAGTTATCAGGAACAGGTACCGTGTTTCTTTGAAGAACTCATTACTCTCACGCCTATAATTTGCCTGTTTGAAGTCGTAAGTCCCATTTTTCACCGAGTCGAAATATTTTGTAATTTCTGTCTTCAAAACAGCAGTTCGCACTATTTGTACCTTCAAACCAAAATTCAATTTCCCAGACTTAATCAGTAAGTACTAAGACTTCGATCGTTCATTGTTATTTTCCTTAAATATGTATCAGTTACAACGCAAATATAGGAAAATCAATACCTTCGCAGGAACGTGACGTAACATTATCAGGGCTACGTCAGTGTATTATTACGTCATATTACGTCCCGCTCAAAACAAATCGCGTCTGTGTGACTCCCTGTTGCATGAGGTAGAAGAAATAAGTTTTGCGTATTGTGATTGGGCATTTATTTTTGCTCTAATTAACTGGCACAGAAGTCGCAAGTGTTTGGTTTCATGTAGTTTTCAGATAGTCAAGTGAACTTCCTGTTCTTATCTTGTAAGCCGCGAAATGTTATCAATATAAGCCGATATTCATACGAAGTGTCTTTAGTTTTCTTTCGAATTTAACAAAGCGTGAATTTGCTGTACAAGTTTTAGTAAAAATCCCAAATATAAATATCGCATGATATTTCTTATGGTCAGAGTATGTTCCATGCGGACAGACAGAAGGACAGACAGACATATATGACGCAGCTAATAGACTCTTTGTGCTTTTATTTTTTGTTCGTGGATTTTATAAATTCCGCACTAATACAAACGAATTTTCTAAAATCTACAAGCATATTATCAACAAATTTTAATGTATTAAATTATCCATCTATGTTGTTATGTAGGCTTTATTGATATTCAGTAACTCCCGGAAGTTGAGAAAAATAGATTGAAATATGTCGGCTTTGCTACAAATTATGTGTGAAACATATTATTTTAACATTAGTGTTTTCGTTGGTTTTTTGTATGAATTGTTTATCAATGCACGGAAATGAATAGCTATAAGATATCACATATCTTGTGGTGACAAGGTCACTAAAACTTTTAACGATCGCTTTGAACAGCCTGGGTCAGTAGAGCCTATCAGATTGTCGTATTGAATGATAAGTTATAAAAGGCTGATTGGAACTCTGCTGTGTGCTGTTGCAAGGTGCCGTCCCTCTGCGTGCATTCGAGTGACATAAGAATGCAGTCAACAATAGAAAATTAAGAGAATTTCTTGTTAATAAATTATTTATTGTCGCAGCCTTTGTGATGGATACTCGGTGGGTTGAATTTCTAGAATTTCTTCAGTGCGCTAACCGTGTTTACTGCTGTTGCTAGGGGCGTTCGCGCAACTGCGAAAACGAATATTCGCTTTGTCATGTCTGTCTGTCTGTCCTTCTGCTCATCATTTTTTCTTTTAATCCGCATAGAAGATCTCGGTTCCCAATGGACGGATTTTAATGAAATTTTATATTTGATGATTTTTCGAAAATCTGCGGAGAAACTCCATTTTGATTCAAATCCGATACAAATAATGAGTACTTTACATGAAGACTAATTTAAATTTATGATAATATCTCGCCTTTTTAGAGTGAGAAATGTTTCAGGGAACTTTGTAGAGGAAATCGAAATAAATATTTTATTTTCAAAAAACATATTTACGAAAATCGTGCAATTTATAAGATAATGCCGAAACGTGTGGTAGAGCAGATAAGAAACAGATGACAGTACAATACAGTTCATGTGCTTTGCATGCTCGGTAAATAAGCCAAGAATAGACACACGCTCGTAATATGTAATATTTATTGTTTTTCCACAGCAACAGTGGTTGCTGTGAACGTTTCTCTGTGTTACATTGCTTGTCCTCTTATTGATTTTCCTCGTTGCCTCTATCCCATTACTAGCATAGTAACTCAAAATACGCATAGACTTGAGTACACACGCTTCCAGTTTATTGTTTATTTAGTCATGCTACAGATCCACGCCATTTCGTTTAGTCTACTGGTAGCGTCGTTAAATAAGCCACAAGTAAATATATAAGTGCATTCGTAACGGGACGGTGTGCCTAAAATAAAACCTTCTGAATACGGAGAAGATATAAATAACTGTTAATAACTCGACCGCCATTGGCATGTTTCACGCAAATATTGGAATACCTGAGACTGCTTCTCATTGGTTGATGTACCGAATGAAAGCGAATGGAGGCAGGCATTGATGTACGTAGCTGCACTGTAGGACACACACAGAGAGTGTCCTGTTTCCTGTCACACATCCTGTGTAGATGTGGCAGAAGCTACTGTTTTCACAGAATCTCAAAGGGACCTAAATCTAATATTCCTCTATTTAGAGTGGGGCAGGAATACAGCGTTGCTGTGTATCTTAGGCTTTGCTCTGCACACAGCTTGACAACCTCAGGCTCAAAGGGAAAGCTACGTAATAAAAGTTTCACTTTTACGTGTAGCAGTTGAGCTTCTCATGTCAGTGGCTGTGAAGATGGGCAGTCTTCTGGGGTGTGATGCCCTGTAGTTTGGTAGATACTTAACAAGATTTCGGAGGAAATTACCACCTCCATATTTAGTATAACGTAGTACCTTTCTACCATGCTAGACGGAGATGTTTGGCAGAAGAATGTAGCTGAATTTGGGGGCAATATAATCCTGACAAACATACTTCAATAGGCCATTTTCTGACAGATTGCAAGGTGTGAAATGCTTAAAGAGAGTAAATATCTGTAGAACCATTCGCGAAAACCGTAAATCTCGCAAAGCCCACGTCGTTATATTGAAAACAAGAAAGTGAAATTGAAAGAGAATTGAAATTTTTGCTTTATTCGAATTAAAAATAAGGTCTAATTCTAAACACTTCTTATGACAAGCCAGAAAATTGAATGTCTGTCGACGTGATAGCTGGTATTCGATTTCTTGGAATTGCGGTGAATATGTGCCCTTCTGTTTCACATTTCGCTTTGAGGTCCACTTCGCCTCCTACTCATTTTTACTGGGAATTCTTTACAAACGAATAGAGGAGCTGGCTGTGAAACTGACAGCCCCTTTCCATCTAATGCAAGGGTTTAGAGCTGGTGGAGATTTACGACTGTGTGCTCTGATGTTTAGCCGCAGAGAAAAAGCTTACATTTATCTGACTCTAGCAAGATGTATTGTCCAAAACTAGACCTCCTAAATGGGAATGAAAACACTACCGAATTGTACCAAACATAACAAGCAGAGAGCTTCAGCGCCTAAACCCCCTGAGTCACGAAATTGAATAAACAGACAGACTGGATCACTTTCTCACAATGAACGCTGTCAATGTATATAACAAAGAAAAAGACAGGCGATATCCTTATAACTTAACAATGGCCAGCGTTCGTGCAAATATTGTTACCATGCACAAGTAATAATTATTAAATATTGTAAGTGTGTTTCCGTATTCTTGTCTTAGATGTGCTGAAGGCCAAGAACATCTTTCTGGCGTCGTACGTTATTGTAATCTGTGACCTGTAAAAAAGTGCCACGTTATCTCATTAACTGCTCGATTTTCGAAAAGAAATTGTTATTGCACAAAGAATGTGTGGGGTTTTTTTGTCTTAAACTAGTTGAAGAATAAAATGCCAACTTAATGTCACTTGCTATTTTATTTCACTCCTTATGTGCTCAACATGTTTCGGACATTAATATATCCATCATCAGGAGCTTGCGACTATTCTGTTGAATTACCACATTGGTCGTCTTGTTCTTGGCTCCATGTGTGTTGGGAGTTTCTGTGTGGTTGGGTTGGAGTGGTATCCGTGTTGCAGGCTAAAGCCTGCAACACGGATACCACTCCAACCTACTGATTTGTTCCGTGTTAACAGACGGATAGACAGACAGACAGTGAGAGAGAGAGAGACAGACTCGCATGATATTCGCTTTTGGCAATGCTGCAAACGCGCCTAAAAATTGATTGATTCTGTTTATTGATAAGGTCGCTATATATCCCGAGGATCATGAAAGACATTTCTCAGCTCCACAGGCAAAAGTGTTAGTGAAGGGTGTTGTACTTTTCTTATCACAGCGCCTTAAATGGCCACAACGTGAACTGAATATAGACGTGTAAGTTTATTAAACGTCATGAACCTGCGCAGGTTTCACGACTCTCTAGTTAAACCGCCGAAGGCACAGCGGTTGCTGTGTGTCACCCACTTCGACATTCACAGTCTCTACATTTTGCGTCCACAATGTGTTTACGTGATTCATATAGCTGTCAGAACAGATTGCAGCAATTGTGCGAGCTTGTAGACTTCGGCTGAGGTGTGGGTGGCCATCTGTTCTTCTTGTTCAAGTTATCAAGAAGCGTCACTTATTTCAGGATCTACTTGTAAAAGAAGTGGGATACCAGTAAAATTATTTCTGCACAGTTTTTATTAGAATTCAAAGTAAAGTCCCCTTTCAGCTGAAAGCAAAGGCAGTGAAAACTGATTTTCTGATAGACCTTCGTGCTAAACATTTCTTATTTTATAGCGCAAATATAATTAACACCAGTAATTATTTAGCGTTTGCAGCATATTGGCAAAGTAAATAAAATCTCTTGTTTTTATCCGATGATATTCGCATTTAAACACTGTAATAAATACACTTCAATTTGTGTGTCAGGTGACGTTCATTATGTGACATAGACTGTAATAATATTTAAATTGAAGTGGATTTTGGTACAGGCAGTATAAGGTAAGGGCTATTGTTTCTTGTGCTATTTCTTAAACAACACATCTGAAAGACCTGTGGATGAGGGGCGGTTGAGCTGAACATATTCTTATATTCTCCATGAAGTGGAACTTAGTTGGCAGTTCCATATGTAGGCCTTTTTTCCTGGGAAAGAATATTTAGTACTGAATACGTGGCTGGTTTGGCATAAGATTGGAAGGAAGCGCCAGTATAAATGCGATGGAGAAAAAAAAAATCTGTTTTCCCTCAAGTAGTTGCGCTACCATTCTCCTCTTACTCATCTGTTAATGTGGTTACTTGCCCGACTGGGCTACATCGGTTGAAACTATGCATTTTAAATTTTATCGAAAGAAAAATACTGTGTATATGTGACTTCAGTACGATGCGCTCAATTGTACACGTCACTCGAAGAGCACATAATCATATACGTGAATGCAACGAAGCAGTGCTGGGAGATTGGCAATCGTACCGTTAATTACAACCGACGAACCTGAGAGCATACGGGAAGTTGAATGTAGGCAGATGTGTGTGATTTACATGCACAGTACAGTTCTTTTCCCAAAAGAGTTCTCCCGTATTTCCATTTTGGTAAGTAAATATTGACCCATGTTATACCAATACCTCTACTCATTCAGCTATCACAGAAACACGTGCGCGGGCGTAAACACACATACACACACAAAACACAACACACATATGCGCCGGCAGACACAAATAAAGTCCCTAATAACGGAGAGTGTTGGTGCTTATTGAGAGCAACCTGTTTGAACCATGGGATAACTGCAACTCAGTCCTGACTTAAGGGACTCGTGCTGTTTTTGTATCCTGACGTCTTAATGAGCATCATCCTCAGATAAATTTAATCATCAATACGTATAAATGAATCAGTGCTATTTCTTAAAGAAGCGTTATATTTCATAGTGCCTAATACAGATTAGAATAAAATGAATGCTTTTCCGGGTTTCAATATTATGTCTTATTTTAAAACCTCAAAGTGATATTTCCACAATTTGTCGTACCTGAATGGCCTGCGGTTGAGAAATATTCCTTACAATTGCTTTAAACTTTTGAAGCACTTATTTCTTGTAAGATATATTAAAGTATTTACTTTCAGTGTCACAGTAATGAATAGCGTTGTTCGTTAATGTAATGCATCCCACTGTATTGAAATAGTAAAATATATATACAAGGTACAGGGATTCGAAAGAAACGTGTAATATTTGTTTACAAAATACGTATACTTGTAAACTGATACGATTTATTATAAAGTGGAAATTATAATTTATATGTAATTTATTAAATAATGACCCCAGACTTATTAAAAGAGTCAAAATTCACTTACGTACTAAGTGCACACTAATGTACTATTAAATGATACATTAAATAACAATTACTGTACCATATTCTTAGTGACGTACGTGGCTGCTGTACTTCCTAAGCAAGTATTTACTATAATATTCTGTCAGAAGCCTGACTTAGCTGTTATTGCGATCCTTATTATTTGAGTTAAAAATTTGTATGTGTTTCTGTTAAGTACGCATGGAGATTGGTATTCTGTACTGATTGTATTATAGTAACAGAGATATTTATCCTATATATTTCCTTATCTAAGCTTTAACGGAAGCGCCTGCATCTATCTATTGTACCGATAAAACTACTCACGCGCCATCTCTGTGGAACTTCAACCGTTAAATAGGTGATGCGAAATGTATTTTGAAATATCCGTGAATTACATCCCTGAATAAAAAAACAAAAAAAATTATTCGTCTGCTTTTTCTATGCCATATTACAAAAAAGAAAATAGAGATTACTTAAAGTAATAAAAATATTATTAAATAAATTTTATTAAGTAGGTTATTCGTAGGTATATCACTGGTAATTTAGTGTAAATGTAATGTTGCGTTTCGTACATTATCTGTTGATTTTACTATATTTATCAGAAGTGCACTGGGAATGAGAACATAAACATTTGATGTATGAGGAAATGGAGAAAAGTTCAGTCACGGAATGCCTGCTGCTGTTTAGTCCAGAACGAAATGTCTTACCGTTCGCTGGGTATGATAAGAACATTAAAAGTTTTGAGTCTCACAGTAACGGAAAATATTAGGCAAAGGTTATGCGAGAATATGGGACTGAACGCGTTACGTGGGTCAAAGTTGAAGTAGCAGAAGTCTGGGGAAATTTATTGATGAGAAACCAATTATTGCTCGGCTGATAAAATCAAGGACTAAAGGACGGGCAGGAGTACGAAAATATATTCGGAATTCTGGTGGGTAAATGTGAAGGAAAGAGATCTCTTGGAAAACCTAATCGTAGATAGGAAGATATTAAATCCTACAAAATTATTCTTGGGCGCTCTGCACTGGATTCTTTCGTTTCAGGATGTGGACATATGGCGGGCTTTTGTGAACACGGTAATGAAAGTTATGATTTCATAAATCTTTGGGGACTTCTTAACTAGCTGAGGCACTATCAGCTTCTCAAAAATGACTCTCTTCCGTGTATTTATCAGAAGTGTGCGTAGCTTGCCAGCCAATTATCCCCTGAAATATGACGATCTCTCTACAGGTAATTTTACCCACGTTACACGTCATCGAAATAAGCTCGCTGAATGCATGAAGATGTTCGTACTTAAGTCTAGCTGCTTTACATTTCCGCCAATAAACGCTTACGGAAAAGTAAAAAGAAGCGATATAGCCGCGTTTACGTGAGCAGTATGATAGCAATGCTCATTGCAATATCAGTACACCCTTCACTTTCGTCTCTTTATGTTCGTACTCTCACATAAAGAGTTTTCCTATATAACCAAGTCAGTGTGAAATTATGTGACCAGCAATACACTCGTTTCTGGCTACACACGTTTCCTATCCCGTGTTGTTTCTTCGTTTAGTAATGGAGTTAATTATGAGCGAACTTTTATCATTGTGTACCTGCAGTGCAGGTAGGTCTAAACTTAAAAATATTTTGCAATTGAAATTCTTTCTGGTTAAACAAGACAAACCATACTTTCAAGAAAACATAAAGGAAGGAAGTTTGTCATTATTTGTCACATTTAAGATAATGTTTCTTCGATACCTGAGACGAAATAAATGACTGGTGAACATTATTACAAACAGTGTTTGTGTTATTCAACATGACATTTTGATTTATGGAATTTAATGAGAAATAATTAAAATCTTCTGTAAAATGTTGGTGGTTTGGTTAGTCGTGTTACTGGAATAAGCCGTTAAATTTTAATCATTTATCATTCAGAGAGCTTTGAATATACACTATAAACATAAGTCAGCTGATAAGATCAACTCGAATGCTCCCAGGTGACATCTAATGCAACCTACTGCACATTCCGTCCACTGGGTAGAGCAGGGTTAGGGATAAACGCAGGTATTTCGTTAACACGGCATTGAACAGTCGGGTTAATTAAAATGCGAGAAATTCTTGACGGCGAGGAATTTTTAGCCTCTGAAGAGGAATTCTGTACCAATGCGTTAGTTAGTTAGTTAGTTAATTAGTTAGTCAGTCAGTGAGTCAGTCATTTTTTCTGTCAGTCATTCAGTTAGTTAGTTAGTTTGTTTGTTTGTTAGAGCGAAATCAGTCAAGTGTCCAAAAATGTCGGCTAATGGAAAAGTAGTCAATTTTGTGTGTTAGATTCTTGTGGAATGAAAACTGTCGTGAGAGTTCAGTAACATTTTCGGTTCTACAGGTGAGTCTCGCGAGATAAGCCAACTACCTTAGACTCCGTGAAACCACCATTAGTTTCACCGTAAGTCAAGCAAAAGAGTTTCATTCAAATGTCTGTCAAAGGTAATGCGTTTATTCTTCCATTACTGAAGGATATACAATTGAGGGCTGCGATCATATGCCCCTGTGGAAAAACTGGCTAAGATATTCTCCCAAAAATGTCGCAGGAGTTTGAATATTTAATATTTTTCGAGCCACTTGTGCTCTTCACACGAGTTTCAGTATTCCTTCGTTTGATTTTGTCTTATTCATTTAAGGTGTTTCACATTCTTAATGTATCCGTAACCTGCTCCGAGAGTTTCAGGATTTTATCTGAAAAATTTATTTACCAATATCTATTTATAACTCCATTACTTAAAACAGTGCTTAATTCTAGAAGTACAGACATGCGAGCTACAAGGACTTCAATAAACTAACGTACAATTACGAATGGATCCACTGGAGGGCACTTCCATGGCTTGATGTAACACTAACTGTCCAGGAAAGAGGTAAAATTTGTGGCTAAATCAAGGCATTACACCGTGTAGGATCACAAAATAAGCGTAGGTAAAATTCCACCTATTCTAGACATCTTTTCAAATTTGAATCTGGAGTTACCTTCACTTTCCGAACTCATAATTCCCGGTAAGGATAGGGTGGGGTCAAGCACACATCATCAGAAGCTTCTAGTGGCTAAAACAACGTCGGCATTTTATTTGTGCTTAAGTTAATTGCTTGATTTTTACGACTTAATTCTGACATGTGTGTGTGTGTGTGTGGAAAATTAGAATACGTCATTTTAGTTGGCTAATCCGAAATTATTCTGTAGTGAAATTTATGTGGATCAACAGAGCAAACACAGAGAAATCTAAGTTAACACACTATTTTAATCTAGTACAAAGCTGTCATACGCGTCTTCTCCAACTATAAAGATTAAAAATATGGAATACGTTACTTACCATTCATGTTTAATTCAGTGGCGGTTTTGACGGTTGTTTTCGCCGTTGTTCCGTAAGCTGTAGACCTCACCGACGATTGTCTACTGTTGGCACCACTGCTTGACATCCCATGGGGTACCCTCAGATCACCGTCACTTGGATGCAAGTAGTGACTGTGATGATGGTGGTGACTGGTGTGACGTTGATGTATGCTGTTCAACAAGATATTGCTTGAAGTTCTGGACAGAGCCTTCCTTTGTCGCACAGCCTCTTTATATATACGATAATACATTGTAACCATGACAACACCAGGAATCCAGAAAGACACGCCGGACGATATCATCATGTAATAGATATTAACTTCAAAAATACACACGTGGGGATTCGATCTACGGAATTCTTGATGTTCTGGTGTGGTATACCAGCCTAGGAAGATGGGAGTAAATGATATCAAAGCAGGGAGCAGCCAAACATTTGCTATCATGAAACATACCGTTCTGTGTGTCATAGTAATAGGATACTCTAAAGGTCTCACAATAGCGTAGTACCTGTCTACACTTATACAACACAGATGTAAAATGGAAGCCGTGGAGAAGTACACATCCAGCGAGTTCCAGACGTCACACATGACATATCCGAATAACCAGTTGCCTCCTGTCAGTTCCACACTTGCATTAAATGTCATAGCACAGAGAGCCACCAAAAGATCAGCTAACGCCAGGGAAACAACATAGTAGTTAGTGATGATTCTCAGTTTCCTGTGTCTCACTACGCTGATTATAACTAGAGCGTTACCCAGAACAGCAGCTATAATGATAGTACCCATGACGATTCCCTTTAGTATGGCAGGTAACAGTTCTGGCAAAGGAGTGACACCGTTGACCATGTCTGGTGCCTGGGCCAGTGAGGTGTCTGCCACCGATGCAGCCCCAGATGTAGCAGAAGTGTCATTATGGGTTAGCCACGTGGCTGTGGCACTGGATCCACTGTTCGCTTGATGGCCTTGGTCAGAGAGAGTGGCCATACCACTCAGCATTTTTTGTGAAGGAAAAGGGCGTTTTTTGCTTTTACACTCTGCTCTTCGTTTTATTACTTATTGTTTCTTGTGCAATGTTTACAGTGGAAACAGTCATTTCAAATTCACGTCAACAGCAATTTTAATAATAAACATTACAATAGTTTATTTCCTACATATGTTTGTTACCCTGAATTTTCATTTCATAAAACGTTACAAAGCTGAATATAACAATTTTAGAGTAAATATTAACACGCAAATAACATAATTCGGCGGAAAATTGTAACCTCAAAAATAGCAACAATGTCACAGTAGTGAAAAGAAAATTTGCGGTATTCTTCGAACTGGAATTTCACTTGTTTATTGGACACCTGAAATAAAATTACCAAAATAATTTTAGTGTAAAGTTATATTTTTTAAAATATACTTTATTTTATTTTAATTACCTATCCCCCTTTATTAAATATTAATTTGGTTGACGTTCAGAATATGAATCGGTCTCTTTAGGATTGTTGTGTTCTGAGATTTTATGGTTTAGAAAAATACCGGGGATTCGGAGAAACCCTTTGCCTTTCTCTTCATCATAGATAAGTGGACGAATAATTTCAGTATTCTCCTAATACCTTAGATTGCTGCTACAAGAGAAGAGAGACGCCACTAAATACCAGTGTGGAATATCTGTTCATTTTTATACCCCGAAGCTGCAGGCAGGAGGCTTTTGTGAAACGTTAGTTCCTGTCGTCGCAACCGCTCGGTACCACACCTCAAAAGAACTTAATCCTAATGCGGACAGCCTTGAGAACTTCAAAAGCTATGTTATAGTTGTGACGGTCATGAAAATTCTCTTCCATGGTTTTTCTTTCCCGGAGGAGTATTAACTAATTTTTTGAAATACTAAATATTATTCGTATTATCCCAAAAGTAAATCAACATCTTCAGCGTAATAAAACAGATCAATCTTCAGTCCCTTCACTTCATGACCTAGGAATATCCCAGTAATAGTAATACATTGGAATGTATGAGAAACAATTTTAATGACCATTTCGCTACTAGGGGAGAGATAATGGGCTCGTGAGGCATTATGGGAAAAGCCCACTCTTAAGACAAAGAAAGAAATGAGAGCGTAATATTAAGATGAACCTGAAAGATATATTTTATAAATATCGGAGTTAAGTGGAAATGGATCCTGATCGCGTCACTCCGTGAACTTTGATATTAAAGTTGCTGAACTTTCAACTCCCGCTGCCACAGGTATCCCCCCATTTCTTGACACCTGCCTTCACAGGAGCGGTCAGTTATAATTCGGAATTTTTATTCATTTGGATTCTCTGTTGTTGAGCTTCATTGCAAGACATTCAATTCAGCTGCTTTACTAATTCGGATTTATGAATTTTGGCAAAATACTTCATTCCTTCCTAGTTAAAACATTAAAACTGAAAAGTAATTTGGATTAAATCGCCTTGATAAGAAATCTTTATATATATATATATGAAAGTATAATTATTTCTGTGCATGATATGAAGGCATATCGGTTAGTGGGAGTACAACTGCTCTCAATCTTAACCTCGTCAGTGTGAAGGTGCGTGGCCAACTTTACATCATTTTCATTCAAGGGGCTGCCTCTACATTTCACGCAACGCCAAATTTTGGGGGAATTTTGTGAGGATTGTTCCACGTAGACTTTCGCACTTGGTTTGTTCCTAAAAGGCCTAGAAGTTGAGTAAATCATGCCTTTTGTGACAAAAAGGAAATAAGCTGCATTTCCAATTAACTTTAGTATTATATTTCTTTTAGCAAGCGAGATTATTGCAAGATATTATGTATATTTTACGAATTTTAACCTTTTAATGTCAACTGATATATCGTTTCATTCAATAGCTGACAGTAAATTAGTACGTCTGAAACTAGATAACATAGATGTTCGGGTTTTAAGTTGTCATGGGTTGTTTTACTCATTTGTGGGTTTATTTAATTACGGCGTTTACTGCCTTCGTTCTCAAACGTCACGGAGTCCTAGAATTGTTCTTCTAGTGCTCCTTAAACTTTGAATGTAAAAGCGGTTCGTTCCTGCGAAATGCTAGATATCAATATCCCCCTACGCACCATATCAATATCCCCTACACACCATATCAATATCCCCCCTACTCACCATATCAATATTCCCCTACGCACCATATCAATATCCCCCTACGCATCATATCAATATCCCCCTACGCACCATATCAATATCCCCTACACACCATATCAATATCCCCCCTACTCACCATATCAGTATCCCCCTACGCACCATATCAATATCCCCCCTACTCACCTTATCAATATCCCCCTACTCACCATACTAATATCCCCCTACTCACCATACAAATCCAGGAAACCCGAATCTTAAAATAAGTACGTCATTTTGTAAACACTAAGATTTTAATGCATTATATTAAAATATATTTTTTTAATAAGTCAGTCCTTACCATTTTTATAATTCTGAATATTTAACACATTTGTTTAAAATATTTATTCAATAATACTTTTGCAATGAGTTGCAACACACTCTTGTTATTTTAATTCTTTAAGTGGTTTTGATTAAAATACTTATCAATGAATATTCTGAAAACAAACACAATTATCTTCTTATTTTCATAAATATGTTGTAATTAAGAGTCACTGAGTTACACGGTTTCCTTGCTAACACTTCACAAACATTAATTTCATTTCTTTTAAATACTATGTATTTTACACGAGGTCTAGTAAAAGGACTAAATACATTTAAAAAAATCTGTTACGCCTTTCTAAAAATTGACAAGCATTTTACAGAATCCTGTGAATGCTATACATTGCCTAGTTTCTAATGCATGCCTGTTACATATGGCGTCTACGCGCCTATATTATTTGGTTAAATGACAAACTGAAAATCGTTGCGTTAAAGTGAATTAAATTTGTAAGGAAAACCAACTTTATGCACAACTTATTCTTGGTACATTTCATCAACCGTTGCATATTTCGGGCGCATCTAAGTATCAAATGCTGTATACATACAGTTGTGCCTCCTGATGATGGGCCTAGATACGTCCTAAACATAGAGAGGTTGACGAAATATACCAATAATAAATTGTGCATCGAGTTGGTTTTTCTTCACATGATTATATCGATATGAACGGTCAACAAAACACAAAATGAATTAATTTGTCACAGTTTACTTACTAAACCTATCGAGTACAGAGTTCTCTTAAAACTAATAGACATGCAGCTAGTTCGGAAATTTTACGTTATTTTTGAAACTAGACTAGACTAGACTAAATCTCGCAATTGGATCCACGTCCTTTGCAGTGTTTTCTTTTAAGTCACATTTAAGATCCTCCCAGGGTCAGATGCAGTATTATGCAATAATTCACTGCGCAAATGTCCGTCCCTAGGTGGCGTTCAAAAATGTATACAGTGTGCTTCTGACACATCGCAACACGAGGGGCAGTGTATCACATTAAGGTACTTCACTGTCACCTGGGATAGCGCGCTGTGTTGGTTTATTTAGTGCTTTGACGTACGGACTGAAGTAGGGTCAGAGCCATAATCGTGAGCTACCTCAATGGTTAATAGCCTGCAAATGGAACTGTAAAAATACCACACAGAGTGAGAGAGGACAAAGGCAAACCGAAATGGATGCAGAGAGATAACTGGATAAATCTGTCGGTACGTATGAGGTAACAAAGAGAGACAGATTGTTGGATAGAATGATAAACAATTAGAGAGACTGTTAAAGAGTGGAAAATGGTTAAGTAGTGTAATTATTCAGTCCATTCAGTCCTGATAGATACATCACACAGTAATGTTTGTTACTGAATTCATTTGTCACTACAGTTTATAGAGTCGGAATATTTAATCCACCCTGTCAATACACTCTCTTCAGTTCGTCATGATTCTCTGTTAAGTTCGTCAGTATTCTGAACTCATTCCATCACGACACTCAGTTCAGTTCCTCAAGACGCTCAGTTCATTTTCTTAGCACTCTGTATTCAGTTCGTCAGGACACTCATTTCAGGTCCTTAGCACACATTTCCGCCCAGAGATACAGTTAGTTCAGTCCGTTAGGACACACTGTTCATTTCGTCACGACACTCATTTCAGTCCGTCAGGACACTCAGTTCAGTTCCTTACTACTCTATTCCGCCCGAAGATACATTTCAGTCCGTCAGGACACTCAGTTCAGTCCTTATTTCCGCCCGGATATACAGTTACTTCATTCCGACAGGGCGCTCAGTTCAGGCCGCCAGTATTCTGTGCTCATTCCGTTAATAGACTCAGTTCAGTTTGTCAGTGCCTTCAGTTCAGTGTGTCGATATACTTAATCCCGTAAGTCCATTCAGCTCATTCTCCCAACGCCCTCTGCTCGTTTCGCCAGTACACTTATTTCGGTCCCACAGGAGGCCTTGGTGCACTCAGACAGTATGGTTATTTCCCTCAGACCTGTCAGTCATCTTTTTTCGTCCTTCATTGGTCTAAATATTATTCATAGCATCTTTTACAAAAAGCTGTCAATTTTTTTTATTTTAATGCTGACCACATCCGCTCTCACAGATACATCGAATTTACCTACTGCACATGCGTAGTGAAAATATTCGTCTGTTTTCTACGCCCAGTGTTTCTAAAAATTTCCAATAACGCCCCGAGTAAAACCTCCGGTTGTAGGCCGCATAAACTGGGTCGGAGTACAGCACAGAATGGACTCCAACTTTTTCACAGTATCCAGATCGGCTACGGTGTCAATCCTGCCAGGTGTTTAAAATTTACTTCGTCGTGCAGCTGAATAGTCACCTGCACAACTAAATGACCAAAATGAATGGAGTTTTACCGTCACGCCCGCTACACGTCTTCGTGAAATTTTGCTTACGCACAGACAATATTACCTTCTTTTTTATCATTAAACTAAAGTTTCGCGTTAGCATGTTTCGTGTTGGCGTTGTATATGTAAGGTTTTATGTAGGCCCGTTGTCTATGTGAGGTTTATAAGCAGGCCCGTTGTCTATGTGAGGTTTATAAGCAGGCCCGTTGTCTATGTGAGGTTTATAAGCAGGCCCGTTGTCTATGTGAGGTTTATAAGCAGG
>Ga0136643_10007279_pt1 | contig 15991 bp, 8 predicted proteins | sample TergutLab28metaG_FD_96883 | JGI IMG/M metagenome (GOLD analysis project Ga0136643, IMG submission 96883) | Labiotermes labralis P1 segment gut microbial communities from Petit-Saut dam, French Guiana - Lab288 P1 (version 3) (version 3) | ecosystem: Host-associated > Arthropoda: Insects >... | reverse complement strand
TGTGTGTGTGTGTGTGTGTGTGTGTGTGTGTGTGTGTGTGTGGGTGTGTGTGTGTGTGTGTGTGTGTGTGTGTGTGTGGTAATAGGCAGCTCTTCAGTAAAAAAGTCCCCAACTTTTATGAAGGCTTCGTTTTTCTAAATAACATAAAATAACACTGTGAGGACACGCGAAACCCACATTTAGAGTTCCGTCTGACAGCAATAACTACTGAACCATTGCAGTTAGACATGCAAAATTTGTTATAGACATAGGTCATAAATATATCCACAAATTATACGTACAACTTTCTACTCAAGCCTATTACAGACATGAATACGGTGCAGACATTTCAGATTGTCTGAAAACCTTCAAATGAAGGAAATGTTGCTAGTAAACTTACAAGCACAAATATCTTAATAGCACATATATTTGAAATAAAATGAAATGCCAACTTGATGCAACTAGGTAATCTTATGGATGTATTCTTAGCTCGACTGGTTTCAGGTACATACGCCCATCATCAGGAGCATCTAATGCTTCTGATGATGGGCGTATGTACCTGAAACCAGTCGAGCTAAGAATACATCCATAAGATTACCTAGTTGCATCAAGTTGGCATTTCACTTTATTTCATGAGGAAGATGCACGGTCAAACAACCCTCAAGTTCACATATATTTATTAATTGGAAAATTAAGATTAAATTCTCGGTAAAGACTCTTCCCCTTACAGATGAGTATGAGGTACAAAGCAGAAGACACTTTCACATATAGGCACACAAATTTTAGTATTAAAATGTAGACTTCAAGAAACAAACATCCACACCCAGTAAGAATTGTGTAAATTTATAGTCACAACTAGGGTAACTTCAGTTCCTAAGGACCCGCTTTCTAACCTTGGCACTAACACTTATTGCGCTAAGGATTTTGCGTGGCTTCCTGCAATCAAACATAACAAATGTTGGGCTGTACCTCCACACACTGATGCCAATTTTCGCTTTCCACAAGTTATCCTGCATAAATATTACAGTCCTCCGGAATATGAAGCCGTTTTAATTGATAAGTCGTTAAAGACATTTAGGAGATTATTCCTGACTCCATCTTTACAGCAGTCAAAAAAGAAAATGTAATCTTTATTCACGACGTTGAGAAAAGTTATTCTTGATTTCAAACTTTCGTCGAGTTCTGAAAGTTGTATGTTTTCTTCTGGGTAATTCCCCGGCGTCTGAATTTTATATGCCGACGTTTCGGAACATTCTATTCCATCTTCATAGGCAAGTAGGTATGAGGTAATACTTCATACCTACCTGTCTATGAATATGGAACAGACCACGTGTTCCGAAACGTCGGAATATAAAATTCAGACGCCGGGGAATTACCCAGAAAAAAAACAAACAACTTTGAAAAAAGTTAATATCATTCATAAATCAAGACTTTCTTCCATAGACTGTCATTAAATTTTAAATTAACACTGTACTGGCTAGATGTGGTTAAATAAGCAACGAATAAAAATTAGCTCGCTAGTTTTATGTTTTTGCAATAAGATGGAAATAGTTTTAGGTCAGTATGGTGTAAATGCAAAGCACGGTTACAGGAACAGTTAAGAACGGATGGAGCATTGAGAGTGGGTTTAAAATATTTGCATGAAGAGAAAGAATGTGGAGAGAGGAAGTGAAGAAGAGAGAAAGCTTCTGCGTGATCATGCCCGGTCCCGTAACTCCGCAGTTCTCCCTAATCATATTATAAAAGGATTATGTAGAAATGTCGACGTCCACAGTTTTATTCAACACTACCACCTAATGCCCCCTTTTATAAAAATATCCCAAGGAATTGAAACACAAATTTTCCGCCAATTCAGTACTTTCCATAATATTTAGTGATTCCATCCTTTACTGCCAAGAGTACATTCTGGTCTCATATAAAAGCATGGTTATTGTTACATGAGTACATCATTGGCGTTCACAGGCATCGTGGTTCGAATTACATATTTTAACTGGTTTTGCAGTGGTCTTAACAATTTCTATACAAAAATGTTCTGCTTAAAGACCTACTCCGCCATGCCTGCTTTCAGCATAGAAATTATTAGCTTATGACAATGAGGTATAAGAAGGCATTTAGAAAAAAATAAATTAAGTTTTAATACATAATTTTACTTTCCATAAATATAGCACAAATCAAATAAAATTAGTTAGGTAAAAATAGATGAGTGCGGCATTCGTTTCTAAAACCAGGCCAATCAAGGAATAGACATTTCAAGTTGTTTTGCCATAAGAAAAGCATTTTAAATAATTAGTGTATATTCCTTGCCGTCTAATTCCAGGCACTAACCTAATAAAAGTCATACAGAAACACCAAACAAGTGGGGAATTTGACGTCTTCTGCTACTTCACACTGTGTACAGAGACATAAATTTACCAATAATTGCCGAGAAGTTTCTGTCTTCATCTTAAAGTTTAAAAAATTCGTACAATCAAAAAAATGTAGGGCAGCAGACTTCTCTGATATGTATGTGAAATTCTACTGTGCTGTACAGTTTGCTGCACTTCCTATGTCTGTTCTGTTAGTAGGGCTTGTACTCTCCCGCCCATGCTCCACCTCAAGAAGGGTACAAAACAAATCACAGCATTACCAGTGTCGTCTCTTCCAAGCGAGATAAGAACCTTTCTCCTGAGAGCAAGCGTAATACAACTCGGCATGTTGCAAATCGCAGAAGTAATACTTCCCCACTGCCTCCCACTCGCTCTTATCCTTTAACGACAGATGGCTAATGAACAGACTGCTGAAGAAAATGAAAGCAAGAAACCCCGCTTTTATTACTATCTACTGCTCAAACACAGTGTTAATAACGCCAAACGTAATTGTTTTGGAGGACATAAAGTTCGGCACGTGAAGTTTACAACCAGATACTTAATGTGACATTTGAATCAGAAATTTCAGGGAATTAATAATTATGACCACACGTTTGTAATTTAGGATTAAGACACATAACCTGATTATAGACCATTCTATCAGCAGACGATGCTGTACTGTTCATGACAGACTGATATTCAGCGTGATATTTCTCATATTTCTACATACAAAAACAAATCATGGAGTTTTTATGTTCTGCTAACCGTGCATCTGAGTATAATCTTGGTAATTAAACAACTTAACGCACAAATTCTTGTTTTATAAGAAGATTTATTATATGCCTCTACATGTATCGAGCACTATGTGCTCATCATCAGGAGGTCAAAATTGTATTATACAGCATCTGGTATCATCACACATACAAGTGTGATGCTACTACATGTTTCGAGCACCACATGGTGCTCGAAACATGTAGAAGCATATAATAAATCTTGTTATAAAACAAGAATTTGTGAATTTAGTTGGTTAATTGCCAAGAAATCATGGAGATTTTATAAAAATATTTCTAGAGATTTTTTATGTCTCTGTTTCAAATCGAAAAGACAGTGGCATTTATTTTTAAAATTAGAAAAATATGGGTCTGCAATTTTTTGGCGTTAAGTAGGTACAAAATATACACCAACGCATGAAGAAGAATCATTCCTGAGAAGTCTCTTCCTGCAAGATCGCTACAAATATTATTCCTAAACTTACGCCTAAGTATTCCAAGTGATCGCTTTTCTTCACGTTTCTCCACGATAGGTATTTCTCTTCTACGCCACATGTTCCACATGCCCCACCCAACTCATCGCCCTTCATTTGCTCATTCTAACAATATTTTGTCAAGTTGTCCCCACAAATGTCACAAAAGTACGTAGGGGGAGTGGCGGTACAGATCCACTCATTCTTAATCTTGACACTAGATGGTGGTGAATGAATATTTGTTCAGAATCACAAATCATGAAGCTCCTGTTAAGTAATTTTCTTCAGCCTCTTGTTACTTAATCCATCTTACGCCCACCGTCTTCCTCAGCCTCTGTTCTTTTCACGTGAGAGACCAAGTTTCACGCCCACACAAATAAAGAGGCAACATTATAGTTCGGTACATTTCAATCATATATTCTTAAATAATCACCGCCAGGAAAAAATATTCTCGTCGAAATTTAGCAGGCGTTTCTAGAATTTAATCTGCCCTTAACTTCGTCTACGTGGTTCCCATTCATGTAATTCCCACGCGCATAAATTTTACGACGGTTTCAAAGGATTTATAAGCTATCCCCATGCTGTAATTTTTTCTTACGTTCTGTTAAGTCTGAATATGCAATAGTTTTCATTGTGTCAGGCCTACTTGTGGACCAAGCAAACAAATGTCTGGCTATCTGGTCTTCATTATACATTCCAATTGAACGCATTTTAATTATCCTAACGAATTCTATGACTAAACTAAACCCTAGAAGAATGTTAAAGATAAACTCACTCCTCAAGGAATCATAGGCTGTTCGAAACGATATGCTGTCTCAGTTTGTTCCTGTTTTTCTCAAGCATTTGAAGAATGCAGGAAGTGTGATCAATAGAAGATCTCTTAGGTTGAAATCCTCAGATGTACTTCAGGTGTTATGTTTTGGTGATAGCCAAAAGCATATATTCACAAACTTCCTAAACTGTAAGTGTTTACATCATTATCTGCATAAAGAACGACTTCTTAACTATGTGAAAACCATCAGAATACACCTGTATACTAATAAATTGTGCTACTTTCTTGAGAATAAGACATGACTGTTAAATTGCTCCACGTTCGCAAATAAATTGAGACAAAATTCAATTCGAGACCGTATTTTTACAATTTAGTTCAGAATGCCGTGTTTTGCCGTTATCTGTCTGCAAATCTACATTTCAAACATGTAGCACAAACAGCAGCTATGTAATACATTAAAATTTGGTCGCAGAATCTGAAAGGTAGAAATCACTTGGAAGACACTTTCTTAAACGGTGGGAACACTAAAATTAATTTTAAAGACAGAGGCAGTGATAAAGAGGACTATATTCAACTCCCTCGGCATATGTGCCAGTGGCGGTATTTTGTGCACGGGGTTAATACTGCCATAACGTCCCTCTGAATCACAACGGACAGACAGACACAAACTCAACAGCCAGATTTAAAGGAAACAGAAAAGCAACAGCAGCAGCAACAACAACAACGACAACAACGACAACAACAAAAATTATACGTAACTCAAGAAGTTGCACAGCAGTTTCCAGACATTCGACACACACGCAAGAAAACCGAAGATGCGTTCAAGATACTACAAATGGCAATGAAGGACACTGGGTGATTATAAGAGAGGAATATTACAGTCAATTCCCGTATAGCGCCACCCTCAAATAGCCCCCACAAAATCATGTGAGCATAAATTCCCTGACGTACAGAAGTTATATGTAATGCCACAAATTGTACTGAAAAAAAACAGCGGTGCGGGGGGTTTGACTGTATGCAGTATTAGTAAAGGTGCTTAAGAATAAAACAGACAACAAAGAAATGAATTCATAAAGTCGTATAAATAATTCTAAGATCGCAACACAACTCTGGCACCCGCAAGCCGTTCAAACATAAATTTATATGTTTTGGTACAACGTTGAGAGAAGGCAGTTATGGAGGGACATCAAACTGTAACAGCTTACGTAATGGAGCTTAACCAAGCGAAATGCCACACGCAAGCCGAGTGGTAGTATAAAACTACACAGAAAATGAAATAAAATGGAGTAGGTAAAAATTACAAATTACGTAGATGAGAGAAAGCCACAAGCGAGCAAAAGTTTACAGAATCTAAAGGCTTCACTCCATACACTTAAGATCCAAAAGTAACTAATGAATGGGCGTTGTACGTGCTTCACTAAGTAGATGGCAATTCACATCGTTTGCAGTGAAGCGGTAAAGGAAATAGTTGAAAGAAAATGTGCAAGGAAAGATTAGAAGAGGAAGAAGATAAATAAAGGGAAAGAAGAAGATGAGATGTAGAAAAATGTCAGGAATCTTAGCACATAATTACAAAACAGGTACATCACAGATGTATATATTTTTGAGTAACTTCAATATTACGTCATCTTACAATTTCTACAGCTGAGATAAAAATAAATCTGCGGACAATTACAAAATTATTTTTTAATACTTCTAGAAAAATAACTAATTGATTGAACGCCTAGTGTCAGATTTTAACATAAAATATATTTCTGACTTTGAAGGAAATAGTAACTTGATATAAATAAAATTAATCCAGGGTATATTCTGTTGACATTTAAGTAAAAGATAACGAATGGAATACAATGTATTAGCATCAGAATTTAATTACCCTGAGTTGGGAAAGCTTATATTATTATATATAAAGTAAAAAATTCTGTCAATTTCCAAACTTTCCCAAAGGATCCTTCATGAAAGTAAAGAAGCAGTGTAATTGAGTGAAATTCGGTGACGCGAACTTTAAGGTTCTCACAGTCGTGTTGCAAGGTTCAAATCTTGTGAAATATTTCAAATTGCAGAATGGTACTTTTTACCGAAGTTCCAAAGCATTGTAGAACGTTAACTTGACGGTCAGGTAACCAGCTCTCCACTCAGAAGATGATAGCACTGCGACTTTTCTGAACTTCAATAGCCATTTGTCAATCGGCACGGCATAAAATCCCAGAAGTTCTGTGGCACTTGGAGTATGAGATTACCTAATGATGGTTGTTGTTAATGGTCGGAACAAGTACTGCGGGCAAGGTAACTGTATTTAATGATGCTTTACATTACACACATGGCTTTTTACATAAGTTAATTCTATGTGACCATACGGAAAGTTCGTGTTCCATAAAAGCAGCGACCTTCTTCACTAACGGTTTCTAGAGAGAAGCTCTACTTCGCGGAGATGAACAGGACGAATGTGTCGTGAAGTCTATAGCAGATAGGAACAACAATAATAATCGTAGCTGTAAAAAGGTAAAGCAGTCCCATTACAGGCCCGGAGTGGCCCAGAGGTTTCCAAGAAGTTAAGGTTCCCTGATTTCATGACAACGGTACAGGATGGTGTCAAGGTCGTCAGCCTTAGACACCGGCCGCCTTTACCACCAGAAAATGCTGCTGGTACTCATTTTTGTTAGAGGCTGGGTAGACTATAGGATTTTATGTCAATGAAAAATTCAATGACACCCGCTGGGATCGAACCAGCGACCTTCCGATTTGTGGCACAGCACCTTAACCATTGTGCTACCGCGGTCCCCCCAATCATAAATGTAAAAGAGTGTTATTTCGAACTTCGTATGTTTTAGAATTTATTTCTTCGGGTGTCTGAAAGTTTAAATTAATTTTAAAAACAATAGGATAAGCACATATAAGGTACGCTGATACAGAGGGCAAGAAGTGTGTTTTCATAAACGCCAAAATATCACTGTGCCATATTCGGCAGTTACCAGCAAATAACACAGGCTGGCAAAAGGTGCAGGGAGCGAGGTGCAAGATACTGCACTTAAAACACCTTGCGAGTTTGACATTTCATAATTTAACATAAAACAAAAAACCTACAAAAACAAAACCAGGTTTCACAGAGTTCCTGCAGTTTTAGTCTACGGATTACTTAAAGATTTTAATTCAATAACGGCTATGTCACTGTCTTGCGCAGCAATAATTATCTTTAAAAAATTCTGGTCACTTTACACAGAGCTGATGCGCAACACATTGTACAATATCCTGCTGGCGTTCTTGCATACGGCGTTAAATATAAATCTGAAAGAAGGCTTTCCTGTGTTAAATTAAAACAGCACAAGAAGAGAAAAATTATCTTAAAATACTGCTGAGGCGAATACAAATAACACTGATTACATTCGTTCCTGTTTCAATTGTGCTTTTATTTTTGTGGAGGTCTTATAATTCAAGGAACTTTGTATGAACAGGGAATTTAATGATATGTGGTTTCCCTCGGTATTGATATAGAGGTCAGTCCTCAAATAAAAGTACATAAACCCTGTTAAATAGAAACTTGAAATGCGTAGTTTCACCAAATGTCGCTGCTAACTTTCATGATTTTGCCAAACGCTATGTACAAATTAATATCCGGCACACCGAAGTGCGCATACTTTATCCACATTGCAGTAACGTTCCCCTCATTTCTACAAGCAATGGCTTTTAAAATTTTGTGTTACTACAAACTGGAGTAAGGAACGAACAACCAGGCCTTTGATAACACCCAATTGATCGGTCAATTAAACATCAAGATGGAAAATGCTACACCACTTAGCCGCAAGTACCTCTCTGAGTTTTTCTCCCATTTAACCGCAGGCATAAAGCGCCCCTTCACAACCTGCATTCAATTTCCAACAGAAGTGAAATCCTTATACTTGTTTAATAAACCCTCCTCCTTAGCCAATTCTCTGTCCTCGTTATATTCGAGTGCCTCATTAGCAATATATTAGGACAGAGGGGTTTCAAGCTTCAATGTACTGCAAGCACTTACGTCTCTTTCGCGATAGTGCAGCCTGCGCATGCGCAATGTTTATGGTACATAATGTACACTGCGAAATGCTGCGAGACAGATTCTCTTGTTACGACTTCTTATCCCCGATTTTCATTGATGCGTTGAAAACTACATTCTATATTAAACTTCACATCTTGCCTCCAAGAAAAGAGTCCCCGTTAAGAAAATGAATCATTTTATGCCGATGAGGGAAGTAACGGCCGTTTATTTGAGTAATTACCCGGAATACATAAATACAACTCGTCGCAAAACGCAAACATTTCAGATTTAAACCAGGCGTATAAATACACGGTGTTTCATAATGTACTCCAGGATTACAAAAATTTATTATAGGAAAACCGTAGGACACGTATTTACGAAACCTGTACAGTTGGAAGGAACAACTCAAAAATTTTTTCCCAGTAAGTTGTTCTTCATCGTAGTTTACATTTCTGCCGCTAGGAGATGCGAGTGTATGCTGTGAGAAAATGGCCGTTCCGGGGGAGAAGTCGTTTTGTGTGTAGGAATATCACACGAGTTAAGTCTGTGGTTACTGTGCAACGTGCATTTCGTGCAAAGTACGCAAAGTACCATTGCCACGTTACCTCGCTGAACTAAAGGCACAGATCATTGCAGCAGTGAAGAATATCGATGCACCCATATTGACGCGTGTGTGGCAAGAACTTGAATATCGTATCGATGTGTGCCGTGTCACTCATGGTGCACACATCGAACATCTCTAGTTGTCAAGAAAAACTTTTTTCAGTTTGCTGCGGCTATGAACAATTCCATTGAGGTAGGTCCTTTGGTTTTCTTATTATAAATGTTTGCAATCACGGAGAACATTATGAAAAGCCCTGTATTAACCTCTGAGAGTTTAAGGGTTACGATCTGCCTGTACTGGAGTAGCGCTCCCGGTTTTCGATGTCATAGATCATACACAGATGTACTATTTTCATGAGAACAAATCGCAACTATGACAGTTACATTTAGCCAATATCAAATACCTGCAAGTTTAATTTATCTCATGTAAATCATAAAGTCGACGTGTGAATCGACTTTTGGATTCGAAACTACTATCGAATAAATTCTTCAATCTATGGTACAGATTCTTAGCCGAGACTACTGGTATTACGACCAAGGGTTTAAGGGTTTTTTTCACACCGTTCAGGTTATTGTGATACTTTAAAGCATGTCGTAACTGCGCCCCTCTTCCTATTGCACATTCTGTAACTCTCGTGATGTTGCCTACCGTATAAATAATTTTTCAAATACGTTATTTATAGTTTTTCCTATAATCTTTATGCATTCAGAAGAGATGACAACAGGCACACTTGTAGGATGCAAAGACAGAGTTGATTATAAATATATTAATATGCAATAACAGTTATAATATTAATTAATAATAATAATACCTTTACACGCTTCGCATAAATGTCACAGTAACATGAGATGCCCATGTATATCAAATTGCTCTCTGATAATGAAGAGAGCAACGGTGCACGCTAATGTTGTTACGAATGTTCTTCTTGTTATTTTGTTTAACTCGTTGGCTTATGGTAACATCCGCAGTGGTTACAAATAGAGTGCCTGAAAAATATTTGCATTACACCTGCAGGCGCACACACACACACACACACACATGTACACCCGCAGACCAGTAAAGTCTTCAATTAGTTTCTCTTAAATTTCATGAAATATTCACCGTACAAAATGGCATTCAAAACACGAAATTTTAAATAGTACATGGATGACGGATGACGTAATGCATCAATTCTGCATACTGTGACATTTTCAGCAAAAAAAAAATATATTTTTCGTTTTAAATTTCTCGTAATGGTGAAAGACGTAACTTTTATGGATATGAAACAGAGTTAAATTCGTCCGGTAACATTATAAAAGTTCTATCCCTTTACACAAAGTGTAACGGAAGATTTCCTACATAGTTTCCGAATAGACGGACAACCAAGCACGATTGCCTCCACTACGTTCTACAGCTTCTGCACTGAATTTACTGAAGTTCCATAAGCAGGTTAGGAACATATTTACGGTAACTTCAAAGCAAATTAAATATTTTTACACTTTTTTTCCTGTGGCGCTGCGGCCCAAAGCGAGCCATGACCTCCTCATTCTTGAGGTTTCTAGATCACACACAACGACGCGTCACAGTCTGTAGGATTCCTCTGGACGCGTGATCAATGAGTCGCAGAGACCTCTACCGGACAACACACAACACTCACAACAGACAGACATCCATGTCCCGGTGGGATTCGAGCCCACAATCTCAGCAGGCGAGCGGCCGTAGACCTACGCGTTAGACCGCGCGGCCACTGGGACCGGCATTTTTACACATAAGGGCAATAAAAAAGAAATCTGCCATATCTTACACATTGAATATTTATCAATATCTGCCTTAGCTTATCCTGTGGTCTATCCCAATACAGGATTCTTAAACTATGATTTTTTCAGACATCTAATAGGACTCTTTGGGCAGGGGCCGGGTTCCGTCTCAATTTCTCTACCTACACAGAATTTTACGACACAGAAACATATATTTTTTCAAGTCGTGAATTGAATTTCGACATACGTCCCCTTCACTCGAGCCATCAGAAAGAGTACGGCCTAATGCTGTAAGAATAGTTAGAATGTTTAACCTTAGTGTCGGTCAAGTCTGAAACAATGCAGTTTCCTTGAGCCAGTCTTACAGTCCGATCTGCTGGAAGACTAAATGTGTAGCGCTCGTACACTTTCAAAAGCAAATCTGTCTCAAGGTTTAATTTACGTGTCGCTCATAATAGGGATTTGTAATGAAGATATCTGCGCCATTCTCAAAATGTTTGTTGAAGTCGTCAGCCTGGCTTTTGTGTACGTTAGATTTACTACAGCATGGTACAACAATCCTTATCCTAAATTCCCCATTGTAAACACTGCAATTTGTTATTACGTTACGGAATACGAATTCTCTGGTTCTTCTCTTGAGACGCTGTATTCATGAAGACTTTTACCGCGTGCTTAGTTCATGTACATTCGTGGCTTAGGGTAAGGCAAGCAACAGCACCTTCTCCTTCACAGTCATTTTAACATTCTCTTTCCTCTTTTTCTAAGAATTAGAAGTTTCTCTTTCCAGATGGGGCTTCCCTACTAAAATTTTGTAAATAGCCCCATCTGCAATGAAATTTTCTATCTATCCATGCATTTACTTATCTATTTATTTCTAATTTGCCGGGATTTTCATCTGATTTCTATACACACTTCGTTCATCCTCCTTCATCAATTTTTCTCCACATAAATTCTGCACATAATTCTTCAATCATTATTACAAGCGATTTTCTTATAAAACTTCTGTATGGCTACAACTTCAGTGATCCTTCTAATGCCTTTTAGGTCAAATTCTATATAAATAATTAATAAAATCCAAGAATCAGTATCTTTCTGGATAAGCTAATATTTCTCTAGCTAGGAAAGAAAATTCCCGTATTTTACTTCCAAAACAACCACCCACTAATCTTTGTCCCGACACCCAAAGAAATCTGTTCCAGGACTATCCACTCTGTTTCTAAAATCCTTTTTAATATCATATCATCTACACCTCTATCTTCTATATGGCCCCTTTCTTCAAATTTTCAGTCAAAAGAATTGTATGAATTATCCATTCCATGCCTGCCACCTTCTCCATCATTTCATACCCCTTGATTGAAATGTCTTAATAGTACTTCGCAAGGAGGAGAAATTTTGAAATTTCTCGTTACGCAGTTCTCTCCAGCACCCTGTTCCTACCTTTCAGTTGCATATAATCTCCGCAGCACTCAGTTCTCAGATATCTCTAGAATATGTATTTCCTCCAATCTGAGACACCAAGTTCTAAGCCCAAAAATCCTACATACACTTCTTTAACCCTTCTGCGAACTTCCGTAAATATTTCTTTGCCCTTTTTGAAATCGTTTTTATTGCTGAAATGCTGCAGGTGTCTCTTAAGTTCTTTTAAAATATGTCCCCTAACAATATCCTTTTCATAATTCTCAATCTTTTCTCAAAGTATTTCCCTGCCATTCCAGCTTCATTCGTGATTCATCGTTCCGTCTTTCTCCCTGACTTCTTCTGCTACCCGCTCCGGCCATGTCTCCAAAATGTATACGTAATTTATCTTGGTAATTCTTCATTTCTGCCTTCAATTGTGAATTTATGTTACATAACAAATTAAGAACACCAAATAAAAAGAAAACCATTAGGCATAAAGAAGAGGAATGCCAAGAATGTGACAAGAAACCTTACAGTTTAGAAGTATTATAAAAAGAAGGAACGTTTTGTTAAAAAGCACTCATAAAATCCCAACTAGCCGCCAATAATATTTCTACGACCTGTTCTGTAATGCCTCAACTTCTTCACTGAAGCACAAACATCAGTTTTCCTTTTAGGCAAGTTCTGCTGCAAGTGTGTTTGTATGAGAACAGCGATTTACTCGTGTGTTTCAATCTCGCCAGTAAAAACCAAAAAGGCACCGTTAAATATACTACATTCACTGCAGACATCACCAGTCATACACATAGCATTTATTTATGTTGGCACCAGCTTCACAGACACGAGAGTAGCGGACTTTGGGAACATATCCAAGTGGTCTCTTTTATCAAAGAGAAGTATATCAATCGTAAGCTTTATGAAGCATTTTCACCAAGTCCTAAATTTAAACAAAAAGGCATAATGTTATTTATAACAAGCATAATGTTTAGAAAACCCTATATTTTCCAGCATAAGAGAGAGCCAATTCATCTTCACTTCCTGCTTTATTTCTACCACAAATTCTTAAGCGTCAACTGTCGATAACCCTATTCAAACAACCCAAGCCACAAAAAATAGTGGACAAAAACGTATAATTTTATACGAGTGTTGATAGGCTTATTACAGATTTTTCATGTGGCAAGTAAATCAATTTGCCCAAGTGGTGTACAAAATGTCATTGGAGGAACGGTTAATTATCGCACAAAATGGCTTAATTAAACCTAAAGACAAAGGAACAAGGTCCACGCAAAGAGTTACTGATTTCAAAGTTAGTCATGTGCTACTAATTAAAGCCCGCTGGGAAATCACTGTCAAGTATCTGAACTCGCAAACACTTCTTTGCTGTTAACTGTATACAAGTATGAATAAAATATAATATAAAAAATATATAATACAGTCATACACAACTTTATATTTTATTAGATTATATTAGGTTATGATAGCTACATGTTTCGGCCCAATTGTAAGGTCATCTTCGGGCTGAGCTTGGAGTAGGTGGATTATACAACTGATAATGCTTTCAATTTACGAGATCTCGTATAGCAAGTATAAGTTAAAATAATTGTGTTATGTTATATAAAAACTTAAGGTTAAAATTCAAATGTGATATTTTCACACAACAAGCATTAAAAAGCATTAATAAAGCATTTAAAACAAATAAAGTAAAATTGACGGGGTGGTTAAGGGAGTACACAGTGGTTGAGATTCTTTCTTATTAAGAAACGGAGATGAAGTTTTTCTTGACGAAGTATCTTCAGTATTGTCAATATTAGCTTATTGTAAAATTGGTGGTAGTCAATCAGAAGAATTTTGTATTTATATGTGCCTATATCTGTGTAATAGATATTACATTTAAGGTTAACGAGATTGGTTAATAAGGTTATACAAGTATGACTAAAAATAATAAACTATTTTTGTTACTAAGTTCTGCATGTAATGAGAATAGCAGCGACCATACCGAATACGTTGTCGTGGAAGGCCGAAATGAAGTTGCCTTCACGTTTTGAATTGGACGTCGGGGAAAAATCTTTCACTGTGAAACACTAGAATGTTCCAAAGTATCACACAGGGATGTATTTTGGGAATACATATGGAACGAAAAATGTATACGAGATTTTAAAACTTGAATCATTAGAGGCGTCTGTGCGTGAAGTTTAACAAAAACAACAGAAAACTAATTAGCGAAGCATAACCTAAGTAGGACTTAACCTTGTGCAAATCGTGTGAGATAAAAGTGGCTTTTAGATAGCAGTGGATTATACATATTATGGGGGGATAGACCTATGTTAAGATCAAAAAAACAAAAAAAAAAAATCCTGGAAAGAAACATCGGTCAAATATGAAGGATAGGATTTGAATTGATTTGATTTGGCTAAAAAAGAATTCATTTTGTGGTACTGGGGCGAAAAGGGGTAAATATTTCCTTCCACTAGCTACATGACTATTATTAAAAAAATATATAAAGTTATCCCTAAACATGCTATAACAGCACATATGGGAAGTGGAGGTGTACTTCCACTCATTTTTAACCGCGGCACTAAATGGAAGTGAGAGGTCACCTCCATGAGTGGACCGATTTAGCTCCGCGGAAGAAGTCACCACAACCTTTTAAAAGGAGGCTGGGTGGTCCCAAGAGCTGTTGGGACATATTGAAGACAAGACAAATTTCTTGACCCTGCAAAGATCCGAAGCGCGAAATGTCCAGCCTGTAGTTCAGTCAATATACTGACTACGCTATCCCGGCTTACATAACAATACATTCAGTGTCTGACGCATAACACTCCTCCATAATGTGGCCTACTTGAGAGCTTCGTAATGGTCCTTATTTTCTTCTAGAGTGACTGGCAAAAAGCATAAAAATTCAGCACTAGTTTTACTAACATGGAGAGTGCTATGGAGTTAAAGAAAGAAAGAAACAAACAAACAAACAAAGAGAAACATGATAATGGACATGAGGGCTTGAAGTCTATATAAGAGTAACAAACAAATATTCAACTAACTTCGGTAAAAATGTATCCAATTTGGTTGATGGTACAATTATACAGTATCAAATTACTTTTTAACAAAAATGAGTAACGGCAATATTTCCTGGTGGGTAAAGGCGGCCGGTGCGTAGGGCTGACAACCTTACCACCTTCATTTGCCGATTGTCATGAAATCTGGTAGCCTCAACCTCCTGGAACCCTCAGGGCCTGTCCAGGCCTGTGATGGGAGTGCTTCGCCTTTTACACCTTTTACCTTCTTTATTGAGTGCTTTAATATTTAAACTGTTGTATTTCACACACAGATGACATTTATGGTTTGCTCAGCGTGAATAAGGATTTTAAAATGTGTGAGAAAAAGGTCTTTATTTCTGAAATGGCATTAATCGACTGTCCTTCTAAACGAGAATTACTACATTATCTAAGAGGTAGGAGTGAATTCTTAAATTTTACTGAGATAAGTGAGTTAAACCAATAACCAGAGTAGAGTGTTACTGTCTGAAATCTCTCCGACTTAATGAAAATGAAAGTCGTAATCCAGCGGTAATCGCTGAGTTGCAAGCTACAGCACGAATACAGCGTCCAGGGTAAAAGGTGTCATTCTTTCGACAAAATATTGGTGCTGCTTTCTGGAGCTGAAAACAAAGATGCATTGAAACGGGTACGGAAGAGAGTATAGTTTCCTGCTGCACTGATTCTGAGTGTGAGTAAATGTAGACATTCCCATAACAAGGAAGGCATTAAGTCCAGTGTACTCTAACAGCGTCATGTTCTATAGCCCACAGACCCTAAGTTCGTGAATTTATCAACCTCACTTTTTTCACCTCAGACAGGAAGTTCTTTCAGTACTCTTATGGAGGGCGTAGCTGCGGGGGGGGGGGGGGG
>Ga0136643_10007278_pt1 | contig 15991 bp, 13 predicted proteins | sample TergutLab28metaG_FD_96883 | JGI IMG/M metagenome (GOLD analysis project Ga0136643, IMG submission 96883) | Labiotermes labralis P1 segment gut microbial communities from Petit-Saut dam, French Guiana - Lab288 P1 (version 3) (version 3) | ecosystem: Host-associated > Arthropoda: Insects >... | reverse complement strand
GGCCATTGAAAGAGTGTCGGAAATTTCTACACGGCTAAGGCCGTGACTAACCCTAATTTCACTAATAATCCGGGCTACTTCACGTTCAAACTCGCTTTTACCGCCAGCTTCTCTGTAATGTGCAATCCATTGATTTCTTTCATCGGTTGTAAGCCGTCTGTTCGGCAAATTGTCCACATAGAACGGAAATAAAATCTCCCTTGCTTCTTCTATAGGCGTAGCTCTCTCGCTCCAATGGTTCAAAATATCCATTTCAAAGGTATTTAGACTTTCCCTTGTGTATGGAAAAGCGGTTTGCCCTGTAGAAACTAAAACCCAAGCCGCCGTAAAGTCTGGAATTACGGCGTATTCCCAGCGTCTAACTTGCGTTTCAAGATATTCCGTAAATATTGAAATGGGTGTCATAAAACGCCCTAAATTGTATACAGTTTCTTCTTCAAGGAAAATGATACGCCCACCAACATCCATACGAACAAGCATAATAGAGGGGTCAGCGTCAATTCTGTTGAAATCCTCTATAAAATGATTAAGATGTGGACGCGGCGCATGGAAAGCAAAATGAGCAATAGGAATCCAGCCGGTTTGTACCCCTGTTTGCGGATTACGCATTTGCCGCATTACTAGATACTCCCCATGGCTAAGATTAAGCCCTGCTCCCAGTCCGGGGCTTCCGTTGAAGTTGATAGTGAAATTATTTACAGGGGCATTTGATGTAAAATTGTGGTTGGGGATAAATTCATTAAAATTCAATGCCGTATTACGCAACCCCGGAATATTAACAGTTCTATAGGAAAACTGCATATTTTCCCCTGCTGGTAATGTTTGAGCAGTAATCCTATCCCCCTCTTGCACTACAAAACTAGGTATAGGATTTGTGGGGCGAGGCAACCAATTATTATTCCATTGGAAGTAGCTGCGTTGCGGACGAGGGATTGACAATGTGGAGTAGTTATCAGAATTGCTAAGAGCTTGTGTATTAGTTGCGCCCTGTGTAGCCATTGTCGGAACAAATAAACTCATTACAAACGCAAGCCCTAAGATAAGGCTAGTAAATCTCTTTGCAAAATCTTGTTTTTTCACAATATCCCCCCTTAACTCAAAATATCAAACAGCCGCAAGATTGTGATTATTGACTGTTCTCTAGTGTAATCACCGCTTGGCGAAAAATTATTGTTGCCTGTACCACCCATAATACCAGCCGCTTGCATTTGGCCTACGCCATCAATAGCCCATGAGGATATTTGTGCGTTATCTGCGAATGTTGGGGCTGATGGCGGTAGAGGTTGACCAACAATATCAGCAAGTCTAGCAAGCATAACCGCCGCTTGTTCTCTTGTTAATGTATTATTCGGGGCAAAATTGCCACCACCTACACCACTTACCACGCCTAAATAGCCCATCTTTTGCACGTTAATGTCGTTGGTGTCGTTGAATTGCATACGGCCTGCTATTTCTCTGCCTGTTACGGTTTCATAGAGTGCCACGGCTAGGGCTGAAAACTCTGCACGGGTTGCGTTTGCTGTGTAGTTGTTTTGTAAGGATTGAGGGATTAGCCCAAGTGCAAAGGCTTGATTTATGCTGTCATGCGCCCATGTACTGGCGGTGGAAAGGTTGGGGGCGGCATTGCCGCCTGTTGTTGGCGGTTGGGTTTGCACTTCTCCATTAACAGCCACCCCAACAAAAATCTCACCCCCTGCGATTGGAATTATAATATCTCTGGGATTAGCTTCAAAAAAACTTTGAGTTTCTGTTGAGCTACTTAGCCAATCGGTTAAATCAAGCACATATGTGTAAATTCCGGCCGCCTCTGTTGTGCTAACAACGCCATACTGTGCAGGGTCTGTAAAAATCATAGGCCAAAAAGCACTTCGGAAAAATTCGTCATCATCCCATCTAGCCATTAAGCCCAAAGTTGCACCGGCACTACCACGCATGGTCGTTTGGCTTATGTCGTAAGCACGTGTCATTAGCGAACTTGGTGCAATCCAAAAAACTGTTTCTGTCCGTTCGGTAAGAACACCATCTATCATTCTTCGGATTGGTTCTTGGCTTTGCTCTACTACATTGTGTAAAATATCGGTGATATATATGGTTTCGCCACCGACACGCGCTATAGTCCACTCAAAAACCATTTTCTGCGATTCTGCCGCCATTACAGGCATGGCCAATCCCGTCACCATAGCAAGCCCCAGAACAAGGCTAAAAACTTTTTTCAGTACCGTTTGCTTTTTCATATTATTAAAGCTCCTTTAATTTTTGGATTTTGTTAGCTCAACAAATCAAATAAACGTAACATGGTGATTATGGATTGTTCGCGTGTATAATCGCCTTGTGGAGCAAATTGGTTGTTTCCTACGCCGCCCATAATGCCAGCCGCTTGTATCTGTCCTACTGCTTCAACCGCCCATGATGAAATGCTGGCGTTGTCTGAAAATGTTGGGGCTGATGGTGATAATGGTTGACCCATCACATTCGCCAAACGAGCAATCATTACTGCCGCCTCTTGGCGTGTTAATCCTCTATCGGGGGCAAAGTTGCCGCCACCAACGCCTGTAACAACACCAAGATAACCCATCTTTTGCACGTTAATGTCGTTGGTGTCGTTGAATTGCATACGTCCTGTAATCTCTCTGCCTGTTACTGTTTCATAGAGAGCTACCGCTAGGGCTGAAAATTCTGCGCGGGTTGCGTTTGCTGTGTAGCTGTTTTGCAAGGATTGAGGGATTAGTCCAAGTGCAAAGGCTTGGTTTATGCCGTCATGCGCCCATGTGCTGGCGGCGGAAAGGTTTGGGGCTGTACCATCTGTGGGCTGTTCTTCAATTTGCCTTAACCCACCGCCTACGATAAGTGTCGGTGGTCTGCCGTCGTCGGGCATTGCATTTCCCATAACGGAGCCGCCCTGCCGTTGTTGCCATACTTCCAAGTGGGGTCTGATGTAAAATTGTCCCGGTGTGTCAAAAACATGAACGATTCGTCTTGCTGTATTAAATTCAGGTACGACTTGGTTGTAACTAAGCAATGTTGTGTAAACATACTCATGTACGTACCAATGTGTAGTCCAAGTTTCCTCGCCATAGCTTTCTGTTTCTTCATGCCGTGTCGCATTGCCAGTAGCTATACCAAGTTCAACAGTTGCACTTTCTAATTGTATGTCTGCTCCAGACGCAGGGAATAATTCAATAATCATTTGCGTTCCAAGCGGCAGATGCCATATATGTTCCTCCATATCCCAATGCCGAATTGGCTCATCAGATACCAATGTAACTTGAATAGTTGGACGGCTTTCTGTATCTTGACCTTCCCAGCCGACTAAAAAATACGGCTCGCCATTGGGGTTAAGGATTACCCAATCAGCCATAACAGGTATAGTCAACCCCAGCACCATTACAAGCCCCAAAACAAGGCTGATAAATTTCTTTACTGCATTTTTATTTTTCATGGATTCTCGCTCCTTATGATTAAATTTCTTTACTTACTAAAACATTACTCAACCACATTTATAAGAAAACCAACCATGCTACCATCTGTCATACCATCTGAATTTACAAAGATTGCATCAGTAAACCATGCAAACAATCCCGGCGTATCAAGAACAATCCAAGCCGTATCACCATCAACTGTTACCCCTTGATTTCCGGCAAAGTTTGAAAATTGTCCTTCCGAAACGACATAATCAAAAAGATGGCGTTGGTTGCCAAATTCCCATCTGCCAATGTTTGAGCCTACAACGGGAAAGTGCTGTGGATTAGTGGCAAGGTACGAGCGCAATCCGGCGACATAGGTATTCGGATTTTCTGTATGCCAATGCTGGAAAGCAAGAATTGTACCCACTCTTAGGGTGTATGTGGTTGCGGTAGTGTTGACATCTCTTGAATAATTAAGCGGTTGAGTGCTTGCAAGTGCTGAAATACCTATATCTAGCCGTTGAGTCAAAGTCACAACTAAATCAAATTCGGCTGGTACGTTCAATATTTCAAACAACCTTAAAATCGTGATAATGGATTGTTCCCTTGTATAATCGCTTTGCGGAGCAAATTGATTATTGCCAACGCCACCCATAATACCAACCGCTTGTATCTGCCCTACTGCATCAAACGCCCATGAAGATATTTGCGAGTTGTCTGCAAATGTTGGAGCGGATGCTGGAAGTGGTTGCCCGATAACATCTGCTAAACGTGCAAGCATAACCGCCGCTTGCTCACGGGTTAGAGTATTGTTTGGGGCAAAGTTGCCGCTGCCTACGCCCGATACAACACCTAAATAACCCATCTTTTGCACGTTAATGTCGTTAGTGTCGTTGAACTGCATACGGCCTGTAATTTCCCTGCCTGTCACAGTTTCATATAGGGCAACGGCTAGGGCTGAAAATTCTGCACGGGTTGTGTTATTGCGGTAGTTGTTTTGCAAAGATTGAGGTATCAAACCTAATCTAAATGCTTGGTTTATGCCATCATGCGCCCAATTACTTGCTGTGGAAAGGTTAGGGGCTGTGGTTGGGTCGGTTGGTGTAGTGACTGGCGGCTGTGTTGTAGTGCCGCCGCCATTAACGGCCAATTCCCAAATAGACCTACTCTCCATCAAGGTACTTTCTGTCATTTGGCCATATTCAGCCGAATGAGAAAAGAAACTAAGAGAAGCAATATAAACAACATCATTTTCGTGAATACGGCTAGGCACAAATGTGCCGTCATCAATAAGCCGCCCGGAAAGTGAGTCATTACGTATGCCTGTAAATCCTTCTTCAAAGCCGCCTATAGACATTGTGACACCATTGTTCACCGTTATCACGCCGCCTCTAAAGCCGCCCCATGCTCCGTTGTTTATTTGATTGCCCATCCTCTCAAAGTCTATATTGCGGTTAATTGTGATAGAGCCGCCAGACCTTGGAAACTCGAATACATAGCGGGAAAATGTTGAACCTGCGGCTTGGTGCATCCTAAAATACGGCAAATCCGAGCCTTCTTCACGTGGGCGAGTATACTGGTCATGCTCGCCATACCACTCCATCTCTATCATGGTCGTATTGTCTTGGGTGCGGAAAAAGTAGTCACTGTACACATTTTCAAGTGTAAATGCAACGCCCGGAAATTCGGGAAGCATTATAGTGATACTTGGTATTATCTCTCGTTCGTTGTTATTTGCCATCACAGGCACAGCTAACCCCATAACCATTACAAGCCCTAAAACAAGGCTGATAACTTTCCTTACTACACTTTTTGATTTTCGCATTTCTATTCTCCTTATATTTTTTATTTTATCCCTCTGCAAAGCCCAAAGCCCTGCAATGGTTTATTGATTTTGTTTATTATTGATTATTCAACCGGGAAACACCTTCAACACGGCAACTGCAACACTACAACAGCCAAAGCCGCCGCCGCGCCGTACATATCCCCGTCAAAGTGAGCAAGTATTTTACCCTTGCTATCACTCCCCTCAAAAATAATCCCATCTTCGCACTTAGCCAGCACCCGGCCATACAAACCGCCACCTTTGCGGATATTGCCACTTATGTCGCAGTTGGCAATAACGCTATCGCCATTAAATGATACGCACAAAGATATTTGCCCTATGTTGTTATACCCGGCTATACATTCAGCCGCATTTCTTCCGCTTCGTACCCGGTCACGTTCAAAGTAAGCAAGCGTTTTTTTGCCGGAAACCGTTTTTTGGTATAGTCGCCCTATAATCACCACCCCTTTATTTACCGATTAAATATAAGGATTGCATGGCTTGGCCGGGCGCGTCTGCAACCACTATTTCATAATCAAGCATAGCAGACTTTTTCGCTCTTGGATTACGCTCATAACGAACGGTTGATTTTTCATAATGAACGGTAATAGGCAAATAAAAAGCCGGGCATCATGCCCGGCAGATGGTAATGCTTGATTATCACTAAATCATTCTGTCCTTTTGATTTCTTTCGATAAGTCGCTTATCATTTCCCGTGCGGAGGTATCTTCACCCGCTCGGACAAGCTGGATAATAGAAGTAAGCTGTATATTAAAGTCGTGACGTATTTTTGCCATTTCTTCACTTTGCCGCTCTATTTCAAGATAATGGGCTTGTTCCAGTTCCATGACGCGCTTGGTTTCTAAAAGTTCGGCCTCTATCACAGTTCTTTTCTCGTAGGATAAAACATAAACGAATAGAACGATAGACGATACCAGCATTACAGCAACACCCAATATAGAAAGTATGTGGTATGAAATTTCGGCATCACCAACGAAAAAATATGTTGTGCTGAAAAATATACTGCCTGTACTGGGGTTTAACACTTGGGAAAGGGCGTACCTTTGTCCTATAGGAAGTGCAATAAGCAATAAATGAAATGGCTGAAATTTTTCCAATAAAAGCCTTCGCCATAATCCAAGAGATAAAAACCCCAATAATAAAAAGAGGGCAAATGAAACAAGCAGATGTATTAGTTGCACTTCAAAACTTAATTGCATATATGATGCTGTTCTAAGCCACGCATAGCTGTAGTCATGGTGGGAGTGATATATATAAAAGGGGACAAAGGCTAGTGTCTTGCACAATATGCGAATTATTACATAGTACCAATACACAATCGCTCTTTTCCAAAGTTTACCTTTGAAAAGATATAAAATCGTGAAAAAAGTCAAACCATTCGTAAAAAGGTTAAACCATAAGTGATAACTTGTGCCATACGGAACGGATACCCTTAAATTATCCCAAAGGGCGTAAATCAAAGATATTGAGATAAGCACATAGATATTAAATCGGTTAGGCAATAATTTTCGCGCAAAATAATAGGTAATGAGTGTAGATAAAAAGGGGCGCACAAAAGATATGGCCAAGATGTAAGCATCTCTTTCCAGCATAGCAATAAAAATATCACCCATGTCTACCCCTCCTTCGCCGTTGATTCTAAAGCCAACAAAGAAATAACAACTGTAAACACTCCATCTTTGTAATTACTCTGAAAAACCCCGCCGTATCGTTTTGCTAAGTCTGTTAAAATCCGTATTCCGTAACCTCGTCCGGGGGTGGGTAAATAGTTCGGCTTGTCCGAGGGATTTGTTGCCTTGATAAATAAATAATCGCCGTCCACTTTGGACGATAAACGTATAACGGGTTTATGGGTTTCTGTGATTTGCGCTTTTTTACAAGCATTTATGGCATTGTCGAGAATATTGCTAAAGATACTGCATAGGTGCATGGGTGAAACAGCAAGGGGATTAGGAATGTTTATATTTACCGATAATTCAATATTAAGTTCCTTGCATATCTTTTCTTTCTCCGCCAAAACAGCATTAACAACAGGAATGGTGCAAAAGGGATTTTCTCTTGTCAGGCTTATTTTATCGGCAAAATCCGTAATCATTTTACGGGCGCGTTCTTCTTTACCGCTACTAACAAGCGTGGAAACGACATCCAGCCGCTCATTAAAATCCTTGCGAATTTCGGCCAGTTGCTCTCTGCGTTTTTCAGTCGCGTTATAATGGGCTTTTTCAAGTTCCATTTTATGTTTTGCTTCCTTTAATTCTTCCTGTGTGGCTGTTTTCTTTTCCTGTACTATGGCGTAAACCAATAGTGATATATTGGCCGCCAAACCTAAAAGCACGCCAAGCACCCAATACACAGACCACGATTCAAACCTAAAACTATACAGCATAAAAAGCTGTCCAACAGGCAATATAAGAAACAATAAAATAAAAATCGGAATCCGCTTTGTTAAAAATACGCGCCATATTAAGACCCCGATAGCGGCGGCTAAAAATACAGTCAATGCTATTATCAATATAATAATCATCATACTACAGCCCCTGCTTTTTTTGGATTCTATTCAAAAGTTTGCCCCATAAAGCTAACATAAGCCTCTTTAGTTGCGTTTATCTTTGCACGGCTCACAGGAACACGCTCACCATTTTTCAAATGAATATCGCCGGATTGAATACGGCGTATCTTGCTCATATTCACAATATAGCTTTTATGACATTGGAAAAACTCCATAGGTAAAGAACGCATGATGTTTTCAAGGCTCTCATAAACCGTTATTGTTTCTTCGGTAGTATGGATTTCTACAGTCTGTCCTTGACTTTCAATAAAAAATATATCCCTAAACGGAATTGAAATTGGTGCGCCTTTTTGCCTAAGTACAAGAGAGGGCTGCTCTGCATATGGCAAAGTGTCCGCTATCTTTTGTAAATTTGCCTGTAGTAGTCCTATGTCTATTGGCTTCGACAAAAAGCCGCTCAAATTAGAACGATTCAAAAATATATGCTGGGATAATTCTATATGCCCGGTGACATAAATTATTTTTGTTTCCGGGCATAGCCTGTAAAGCTCTGCGGCAACATCAATCCCTGCGGCTTTTTCTCCCCATTCTATATCCATAAGCACGGCATCATAACGCTTGCCACCATCTATAGAAAACAAAAATGTATCAAGGTTTGAAAATGCGTAGACGTTATCCGCAATGCCCAGCGATTTTACCTGCTCCTCTATTTCTTTGAGGATTGGATTTATATCATCACATATTGCTATTTCCATAATGTTTTGCTCACCTCGTTTTTGATAAGCTGGCTATCTTATATTAGCAAAAAAATTCGTGATTTTATTCTGCTCATAATGAACGGTAGAAAAAACATCATGAACGGTAAATTTGTCTGCCGCATAAACCACCCAAGCATATCATAACATAAAAACAGGGCATATTCAATGCATATTTACCCCTTATTACAGCGTTCCAATTCCTACTGCATGGCATATACAATGTATGTAGGTGATGTATTATGCCAAGAGAACGCAACCGTGCGCCGTTTGCAAGTTTCGGTGCAGATATGAAAGAAGCGCGTAAGGCGGTAGGTTTGACGCAAAAAGCCCTTGCGGAAGAAGTTGGAATTGACTTGCGCTATTTGACCAATATAGAAAATAGCGGAGCATTGCCAAGTATGCCTGTATTCTATGATATAGTCCGTGTATGTAAAATGCCTGTAGAGCGGTATTTTTATGCGGATAAAGAAGAAGTGCGGGGAAGCATTGAAAGGGAGCGTACAGCCTTAAAGCTGAATATATGCCCGGAAAAATATCTTTCCATCATTGAGGGGGCATTAGACGCGGCAATAAAACTTGATGGGGCGGGGGATAAATAAAAATAATTTCCCTACCCCTTATATTTACAAGCTGTTGTAACTATGAACGCAACGGCTTTTTTGCCTTTCTGTTTACCGTCTATGATGATTATTGTTTCTATTCATAATTACGAGTTGTCCGCGCCTGTTTTGCAGGTGCTTTTTTATGCGGTTAAGTACGGTCTATATAAAAATTTTATTGAAATTTATGCCGCTATATTTGCCAAAAACGCAATTTCCAGCCAAGTAGTATATATAGGGAAAGTACGCCTAATCGTCAATGGGGAATGTGCGTGAAATAACCGGAATTGCTGATGTGGCTACACGATAGAAGCATACTTGCAAGCATAGGCATTGTGGCTACACGGGATAAATCCCGTGGCACTATGCCGTCAAAACGCGCCGATAAATCGCGGCGGTTTTGTGCTTGGTGGGAGGAATCCCACGCCCTCTTTTTGGTGGCAAGCCCCCAAACCCCCGGTAGTGCCAAAGGCAACGGCAAAAGCCATTAACCACGGCAGACCTAAAAATTTTTAAGTCGAATTTAAGCGCGGAAAATCCTTTACTGCGAATTTCAAAGGAGTGTTGCACATGGAAAATACAGGAGTAACAACAGGCAAACCAACCCCCAACCGCAAGCGGGATATTCTCTTGCGGGTATTCGTCACAGAATCGGAGCGCGATTTTATCTATGAAAAAATGAACGAGATACAAACAAATAACTTCGGAGCATACGCCCGTAAAATGCTCATAGACGGTTACGCCATACATACCGACTATACAGACCTAAAGGCCGTTGTCGCGGAAATGCAGAAGATAGGCGTAAATGTTAATCAGATAGCCCGGAGAGTGAACAGCACCAGCCGCATATATGAGCAAGATTTTGAGGAAATGAAAAGGGGGATAGATGAAATATGGCGGTTACTAAGATTAAGCCTATCAAGGGTGGACTAAAAAAGGCGTTAGACTATATACAGAATCCCGACAAGACAGACGATAAAATGCTTGTATCTTCTTTTGGTTGCGGTTATGAAACAGCTTTTGAGGAATTTACAAATACACTATCCAATGCGCGGGATAAGGGCAATAACCTTGCCCATCACCTTATACAAAGTTTTGAGCCGGGGGAATCCACGCCGGAGCAAGCCCATGAGATAGGAAAACGCCTTGCTGATGAAATCACCAAGGGGCGGCATGAGTATGTTTTAACCACGCATATTGATAAAGGCCATGTGCATAACCATCTGATTTTTTGCGCCGCCAGTTTTATAGACCATAAAAAATATGTGTCCAACAAGAAAAGCTATTATGAAATCCGCAATTTTAGCGATAAACTTTGTAAAGAGTATGGTTTAGCTGTTCTATCCCCCAATCACGACAAAGACCGGGGCGCGGGTAAGGGTAAACATTATGCCGAACACGCCGCCGATATGCACGGCGGCGGCAGTTGGAAGTCAAAGCTAAAGACCGCCATTGATGATATTATCCCGCAGTCAAAAGACTTTGAAGATTTTTTGAAGCGTTTGGAAGCAACGGGGCATGAAATAAAACGCGGTAAATATATTTCTGTCCGCGCTCCGGGTCAAGAGCGGTTTACCCGGACTAAAACGCTGGGCGTGGATTATACAGAGGAATCCATTACGAAACGCATTGCCGGGGATTATGTGATTGATGTGCCAACCCATGAGCAGGGTATTACTCCATCAGCAGAACAGGACGCCACTCATGACGGACAGGCCGACAATGAAACCGATTTTGCCGCCGCAACCGATATGCCGGATATTCAAGTTGTAGATAGCGGCGATATGGATATTGTCAACCTCGATACTCCGGGCATAAATAATACAGACAGCACGGACATTGATATAAATATTTTTGCCGTTAAAGATAACAGCACCAGCACCGCCGCCAAAGGCGCGGCCAGCTCCACCACAACCGACAAAACCACCTACACCCGGCCAGCACCCGCCGTCAATCTCATTAAAGACATTGAAAACTGCGTAAAAGCCCAACAAAGCGCGGGATTTGAAAGATGGCGAAAAATCCAAAACCTTAAAGAAGCCGCAAATACATTAAATTTCCTCACGGAAAATAATCTTTTGCAATATGCGGATTTGGAAGCTAAGACCGTGGAAATAGCCGCCGCATTTGACAGCACCGCCGACACGCTAAAAGCCGCCGAAAAACGCCTTGCGGATATGGCCGGACTTTTGAAAAATATATCTACCTATCAGCAGACAAAGCCCACTATTGACGGCATAGCCACCGCCAAGAATAAAGACAGCTACCGCCGCGAACATCAAAGCACGTTTATTCTCCATGAAGCCGCCGCCAAAGCATTAAAAGCCCACGCCGGAGAGGGTGGCAAACTTCCCAACCCCGCCGCACTTCAAGCGGAGTATAACAGGCTCACGGAAAAGAAAAATACCTTGCGTGTTGAATATGGCAAGTTACAACAGCAAGCGCGGGAGTATGGCATAGTCAAGAAAAATGTTGATTCGATTCTTAACCCCGGCGCAAAACGGACGCGGGGTAGAGATAGAAACGCGGAATTATAAGCATAATACAGCCAAAACAAGGGCGCGGCCAGCCGTCGAAACGACAGCCAGCCGCGCCCGGTATTATATTACCCTGCCTTTGCTCTATGGCGGCTATTATAATAGGCGTATCAAATAGCCCTGTCTGCGGTAGTGTGTTTGTATGGCTCGGCAATTTCACACCATCAACACAACTATTTACATAGACACGCCAAAGCCAATAAACCCTATTTCAGCAACACAAGTAAAACAGGCTCGGAATCATCAGCGCAAAGCACAAAAAATAACAGGGGCGCGGCCAATGTCATAATGACAATCAGCCGCGCCCCTGCGCGTTGTGGTGGTGCTGGTGTGTTAGTATGGCGGCATATCGCCGCAATGATTTTTATTGCTGTTGGTGCGGTTGCTGTTAGTGCCGTGTGTGCGTCAAGCCTTGATATTAGCCCGTGCATTTTTAAGATGTTCGCGCTGTTTCGCTGTGGCTTTACGCGGCGGGATTATCTTTACCCATGATTTAGGAAAAGTATAAGTATCTGCGTAATCATCACGCCGCACAAGCGTAATATTTTCCGGGTGCTTTTTTCGGATAGCTTCAAGCCGCCGTTTCATACCTCTATTGCAAGTTTCAATCTCTGCCGTTGCTTCGGCTTCGTTGTAAAGGATAACGGTTTCGCGCTCAATAAGGGATAGTTTAATCATAGCCGCCACCTATATTTATTATCTCGTCCGGCTCGACTTCCGTTTCGTCTGCGGGTACAAAGGCAAGTGCGGAAAATTCCGGCTCTGTCAGCGCGGCCAGCTTGCGGCTTGCGCTCTCGGCAATGGTGACAATATCCTCGTCCAAAATATCCGGCATAGCTTCATCAATATTTTCTATAGTGGCCGCTATGGTATCAGCACCATAAATAGATATAAGGTTTATTTCTTCCACGGTGAAATTTAGTAGAATAGACATTGTTAATCCCCCAATCCTATAGATTTGTTTTTGACTGCCGCCCGTGTGGGTACGGGCTTTTTTTCAGAAAGTTGCTTTTTACCCTCCGCAAGCTGCTGTTTAATGCTGGGCTGTTCGGACTTAGTGGGTGCTTTAGGTTTAGTTGCGGTTGGGGTTACAGACTTTTGATTTTTAACGCGCACTTTGAAAACGGCGGGGCGTGATTCTTTTTCGCGCTTATCCCGTGCCTGTGCCAACACATCACGCAATGCGCTTTTATCCTCCGGGTCATTGCGATATGATTTTACTTCGCCATGCTGTCGGTAAAGCCTGTCGCGCTGGCCGTCATGCTCCGCATGGGGAAGCGTCATTTTTGTACCGTCCTCATACTTGACTGTAACAGTATGCCGGGGAAGTGCTGTGCGGGTGACTTGTTTAACGTGTTCGCCGTAATTAAGTTCGTGTAAATCGCCCTTTATTTTTCCGTTCTCAATGCCTTTAATATCAATAGCAAAGGCAATTATACGGTCTTGCACAACGGCGGTTTGGTAAATATCGGGTTTGCCAAGCAACGTAACATAATGCCCCCATGTGTTATTAGCCCCGGTGTCCTTGATATAAACATCTCGCTCCGGGAAGCAATGAGTACCCGAACGGCGGGAATACCACAAAAGGCGGTTATTCTCGCCGTCCGGGTGCAAAGCGGCTTTTTTGAACATTTCAATATCATACTTGAAATCGCTTTTGTAATGCTCGGTGTTCAGTTCCACAACCGCGCCAAGTGCCGCCACAATGTCAACATTCTCAAATTTCCGCATGACCTAATCCCCCAATCCGGCGTTTTTATTTTTGGCCGCTGTTTTCTGCGATGCGGACTTCTGCCCGGATAGCTGTTTTTTACCCGCCGCAAGTTGTTCTTTAATAGAGGGTTGCTCCTGTGGTTTGGCCGCGCTTTTGCCCTTAGAATAATTGCTGGTCTGCCCGGTTTTGTTGGTGGCCGCCGCCTTGCCGGGTTGTTGTTTGCCCTGCCTACCCTGTGTGGGCTGTGACGATTGCGCCGCCTGTTTATCTTTTTTGATAGCGTCCGAAACATCAGAGAGATTAACAGTTTCCCCGGCCTTAACTTTGGCCTCGATTGCCGCCACGTTCTCACCTTGCGCCGGGGGGTTGGTTGCCGGGGTGGGGTCATTCTGCCGGGTGGGTGTAGATGGCGCGGCGGCTGGCGGCTCTGCCTTGCCGCTCATGTCAACGGTGTTTTGTACGGCGGTGGAATAATGCTGTATAAAATCGTTGTTTAGCGTGTTCATGCGCTCCTTTAATGTTGGCAAATCCGGGCTTTGTGCGGCGTTTGCTAAAAGTGCCTTTAACTGCGGGTGCTGGTCGGGTATGCGGTCATTGGCCTGTTCCAGCCGCCTTGTAATTATATTTACAGTTGCCACGGCTGCTTGACTGTTCGGGTCTGCTCCGCTTGCATAGTGATGTTGCTTTTGCAGATAATCAGCAACGACTTTCAAATCAACTGTCTGGGCGGGTGCTTCTTTTTGCGGCTCTTTTACCGCAACAAATCCGGGCAACTCCTTAAACCCTGCGCTATCAACATAAAAAGCGGTTTCTTTGCCGTCACGATTCATAACCACTACATCAGACACAGAGAGGGAATGGCCTGTAAAATCCTTTGGCATATCAAGATTAAATTCCAAATGAATCCTATCCAGCGTATCACCATGCTTTAGCGGTGCGGTGTAAACATTATTGTAATTTGCCGCGTCCGGGGCTTGTTTCAAGCTGTCAAAAGGCTCAAAACGAATATCCCGCGTTTCGTTGCCGTCTTTTAGCTGGTATATTGAAAATGTACCGTTAACGGGTGGGGCTTCGGTCAGCTTGCCGTCTTTTAGTTCATAGCCCTGTACTGCAATCATTTCTAAAGTTTGCGACCTAACTTCACCATAATTCTTTATATCCTCGCCAATAAAAAATTGCAATGTATCTTTTACTTCTCCCCCTAATTCTTTAATGGCTTTTTGAAATTCCGGTATTGTTGCGGCATTACCTACCGAATGGTCGGTGTTTTGAGATTGTGGCCGCTCTGCCGTCTGCTCCATGTCCTTAGTCAATTCCGCAAAATACTTGTCAACCTCAGTAATAATGCTATCAGCCTCTTTGCGTATAGTATCTAAAGAAGATTGCAAAACATCTAACTGCTTGCCGCCGCTCCACCCGGCAATATAGCCGAAAGAATAATCAGAAGTATCAAGCCCGTAATGCTGGCATACGGTATATGCTATGCTTTCAGCTTCTACCTCACGGGTGCGGCTGTCGGGGCGGGTTACATCTTTGGGTGCGTTTTTGTCTATGTCATGTATTCGGGCATGGGATATTTCATGGATAAGGGTTTTTAGGGTTTGTAATTCACTCATGCCCTCGTTAATGGCTATGCGCTTATCTTCAAGGTGAAAATATCCGTTTGCGCCTGTGGTGATTTTTTCAAAGTCCACGGGTACGGGTGATACTTTTTCTACTGCGGCGAAAAATTCTTTGTATTTATCAACGCTTCCGGTTAGCTCTGTTGCCAGCTTTGGCATAGGCTCACCGTCCGTCTGTGATACATCAAAGACGGTTGTAACCTTAAAGGCGGGTACGGTGATTTCTTTTTCTTCTTTGACGCGCTTACCGTCTTTGAAAACAGGCTTGCCGTTTCCATCTACTTTATCAACGGATTTTTTGGTCTTAAAGGGTGCAGGGGCAATAATTTTTATACCCTTTTCACCTTTCATAACCGGGCGTTTCATTTCATCACGCCAAAAATTAAAACCGCCAACACGGGTAGCGTCCGGCTTTTGCATGGCGATTAAAAGACAGTTACGCAAACTGTAATTATGGAATTTAGAAAATGTAGCAAGAACGGTTTTATACTGTTCGCTTTCAAAAACACCCTTTACGCCGTTTTCCAGCTTGTCAGTAATCTCTTTCATTTTATCGCGGGGATTATCGGACACTAGCACGAACGGCGCGGCGGTGATGGCGGCGGCCTGTGTTTTATTTGGGTCTGTTGCGTTTGGTGAGGTCGGCTCTTTGGCCGGGTCGGTGGTGGGTTGTGTGTTTGTAGCCGCGTTAGCTTGCGCGTTGCCTATAGGTTTTGTGGCATGGGTAGCCGGGGTCTGTGTTTGCGCTGTAGCGGTGTGGGTCGGGAGAGTATCATAATCAACTTCCGGCAAAAGTTTATAATCTTGCGGTATCTCCGGCACTTCTTCCCAAGCTATACCCGTTTCCACAATATAGCCCTGCTCAATTAAAATGCCCTTGTCATGCTCGGCGGCAAGCTGGCCTAACTTTTCAACATCAACCGCCGCCGCCCATTCTGCGGGTATCTGTATCATGCCGGATTCATTAAGGCAATGCGCCCCAAGCTGTGCATGAGTGGTAAT